>Ga0326513_10000605_pt1 | contig 30848 bp, 48 predicted proteins | sample 2_2465_0518_D_FD_203654 | JGI IMG/M metagenome (GOLD analysis project Ga0326513, IMG submission 203654) | Bovine rumen microbial communities from UC Davis, California, United States - 2_2465_0518 | ecosystem: Host-associated > Mammals > Digestive system > Stomach > Rumen | place: USA...
TGCATATTAATTCTCCTTTATGCTAAGTTCCAATTTTTATTAGTGGCTATCGCTTTTTGTTCTGCGGTTAGTTTGTTAAGATTAGTTGAACCAAAAGTAATAGTATAAGCTGTCTGCCCTGTTCTATCCGCAAGAGCTTCAAGGCAAGATACTATTGTTTCTTGTGAATAGAGGGTTGAAGTTGAGAGGTTAAGGTTGTTACAGTTAAAACCGTTTTCGAGAGTTATAAATTCTAAAGCTGGATTGCTCATAAACAATGGAGGTCCCAAAGAAATCATCGTATTTGGCAGATATACATTTTTTAGTTTTGAACAATAGACAAAAACAGCTGGTGCTCCAGGAGACCCAGAGGTTCCCAAAAATCCGTGAGGAAATACAATTGTTTTTAATGATGTGCAGTTTCGAAAAACTCCTTCAGCCATTCTTTGCAATTTCGCAGGTAGAGCAACTTCGGTTAGTGCAGAGCAATTTTCAAATATATAGCTTTGAAAAGTAGTAATGTTTTGTGGGAGTACTATTTTTCTTAAACCTCTGCAACTGGCAAAAGCATAACCATTAACGGTTGTATAATAAGGGCAATTTTCATATATAACTTCTTGCAGAGTAATATTAGCTATAGAATCACTGGTATTAATAAGACTGGTAGGAGTTATAGCTTCTGGTGATTTTTCATAATCCTTTATCAAAAATTTAACAGGATACCCATCTTCATCAACCTCTGTAATATATATTCCGCCTACTGAATGTTCAGGGAACGGATTATAAGTACCGACTTTACCTAAGAAAACTTCATCTTTCTTATAATAATCTTCTCTAAAACCAAGCCCCTCTGCCGTTGGAGCGTTAACAATAACCTGTGGAAAACCTATATTCGGACTTTCGGGAGTATAAGTCTGTTGAGTTTGCGAAGGATTAATCGGGTCAAGCGTCTGCAACGGAGGAACTCTACGATTTAATTCATCAATAGTTGTATTCTGCCTTGTGATAGTTGCTTGTTGCTCTGCGACTGTTCCCTCGAGCGCACTAACTTCCCCATTCAATTCTGTTATCTGTTCGGTCTGTTGAGTAATCGTTTCGCCTTGTGTTGAGATAGTTCCCGCTTGCTCTGCTATTTCAGCTCGTTGTTCAGCTATAACTTCATCAAATTCTTCTCGAGGTGTCAACGGCGGGTCGGGAGCTTCTGCGGGTTCGTTCACAATTAAATCAACCGTGTTAGTCCTACCTATTACATTACCCTCGTGAGTTATAATCATCATTAGTTTAACGGTTTGAGCTTTTTCTGTTATATCATTTGTGATATAGAAATAAGGCTGTAGTGGGTCTATCATATAAGATAAATTGCCCTCTGGGATAATCGCTCTTAGATTATACTCACAATCCCTTTTTGGATAACCTCCGATATTGTCGGGTAACTGTACGTTGATTTTAGTAATTTTATTATCGCCAGCAAAAACTTTTGTATTAATTTTTTCCTTTAATGTTTTTGTGTCGTAAAGAAAAAGTGTATTCATTATATTTCACCTTTATCCGTTTTCTAGTGCTTTTATTCTTTCGTTAAGCCGTCTTTGAAAAATAGCCATTAAATCATCAAGTAAACTCATTCGCTCACCCCGTTTATAGCGTTTTCAAGCTGTGTATTTACTTGCGTAATTGTAGCTTTAATGTCCAGTATTTCATTGTTGCTCGCTATCATTGAATTGATAAGTAAGTCGCTAACTACAAACGTACCTTTATTATGCACCGTTACTCTTGCGGGAACTGTCGGCATTTCGACACTATCACTATCCACATAAAGGTCGGTTAAATCACTTGCAGTGTTGAAAAATCCGTCTTGTAATGTTGTTACATTCTCCGATAAATAGATTGATTTTATACCCGATAGAAACGTTCCTGCACCCATTATTGTCGAGGTTGTTTTCTCAACTGCGATTCCGCCTGTGTTAAAGCCTATTGAATAATCGCTTAATCTATAGAAGCTATTATTTAAAGCTTTTTGAGATTTTGCAAATAAATCAACGATACTAAATTCACCTTGATAATAAATATTAATGTTAGGATTGCTCTTGATGTCGCTAGCAATATCTATGTTATCTCTTATATTATCCACATAAATTTCGTGCAAGTTTGTAGAAAAGCTTGCATAGCTACTCTGTATTTCGGTTACGTTCGGGGAAACGTATACACTATATACATCTGAACCCGCAAGAACGCTATTGTTATTTAATATCGTGGGATTTGCATAATTTTTTATTATATTATCTAAACCGAAAGTTAAAGAATATCTACCCGAAACACGATTATTTAAATACTTCTGCATAAACTGTGCTGTTGGAAGATGTTCATCATCATATATGGGCTGAGAAGTTGTCGAAGTGTTTAATAAAGAATGAGCATCTAATTTTTCATATGTTATTGCCTCGTCTGCTATTCGTGAGGTAGTAACCGCTCCGCCGTCAATATTAATCTCTCGTACTGCCTCAACACCTAGCTTACCCACAATTACCGCTCCGTCTTTGATTTTCGTGGGTGTTACTGAATCAGTATCGAGCTTATCTTCTGTTACAGCTCCACCGTCAATATTAGCAGTCTTAATCTGTCCGATTCCAATATTGGTGGTTTCTATTGTTCCAGTCGCAATTTTCGCCCCTGTCACAGCTCTATTTTTAATTTTTGCAGTTGTAACAGCGTTTGTCGCAAGTTTCGCCTCTGTAACTGAATTAGGCGGTATATCGTCAGCCGCAACAATCCCTGTTACCCACGGGCATTCGCTTGTACCCCGCAAGTCTGTTATATCCGCACTAGTTATAGCCGTTGCTCCGCTTGTAACTGAAATATTAGCGAGCCGATATTCAACAACGCCTAGCACTTCATTTATTTCGGGAGGAGCGGGATTAACTGACGGCTCACCCGTTCTATATACAACGTTTCCAGCACGTCCTGATTTTCTTGTGTCAACCTGAATAATGACACTATCAATTCTATTGTTTGAAGAATTAGGCGGTACTTCAATCGGTATATCAACAGAATTTTTGAACCAGTGACTAGCAAACACACCCTCGCCAGTTCCAACGATTATAGTCATACCGCTGTCAGCTTCGACTAATAAATCATCACTAGGATTATTATTCTCGTCGGGAAAAACACCGTCGTGAATTACCCTTTTATAAAGCCTGTTCATATCCTCCGCGGTATACACTCTATCGTTGTTTACCGCGTCGAAAAAACCGCATTTCACATTATAAATTTGTTCAGCCATTTTTATTCTCCTTTACTATGATATTTTGTATTCAAGTTTCGGCTCTACGCTGTAGCCGTTTTCGTCGCTAACTTCGATAACCTCTGTTATACGGGCTTCCGCCGATATTCCATAATCTGTACGTATACGAACTAAATCCCCGAGGTTATAATCTTCTTTATAAGCATACTGCATTTCAGGAATAGCAGTCCCCTCAAACGTAGTCTTTGCACCGTATTCGCCCAAAACAGTTCCGCCGTTAGCATACAAATACGAGTTGTAAACAACATTAAGCAATTTAACATCGTCGCTGTTGCCGGGTGTAGACTTTGGCAACTCCGCTATATTTATATTTGTTAGTCGATAATATTCGCTTGCGTCGTGCGTAACGACTTGACCACCTGGATATTGGTCTAATAACCAGGCTTTTTGTTCGTTGTTTAAAATTAATATCTCGATATAATTAAGCTGATAAAAATACTTCCCCTCGGAAGTTGTAAACACACTACCGCCAGAATATAAAGATATTAATTCTTCGTATTTAATAACATTTGCTGTGTCTTTGTTGTCAACAAATAACTCGTATCTGTCAGCACCTTTAGTGTCGCCAATATTTACACATAATCGCTCTGAACCGCTTCCAGCTCCAGCTATTAAAGCGACGTTTTCGATATTAGTGTCGTCAAGCGTGCATTTTGTTGTACTTAGATTTTCGTATTCATCTGCAAAAACCACAGTATTCGAGCGGTCTATACCTTTATACAACTGAAAATAGAATATTCCGTCGTTTTCCAAATAAACCCTATAGCCCCAGCCTTGCTCTTTACAATATGCTCGAATAGTTTCGCCAATATTTGCATAGCTGATACTTCCTGAAAAGTTTTCACGTAGATAAGCTGTGTTATAGTTGATTTTGAATTTTATATTTCCGTTTTGGTCTTTGATTTTTCGATTTTCGTTTTCAGGATTAATAAAAGCGTTTTCAATCAATTTATAAATAAGGGCTTCGAGTTTAATATCTTTTTCAACAATTATTTCCCAAACTACACGCTGATCAAGCCATTGTTTAACGTCATAGCCAGTAACTATTAAATAGTTGCCGTCCTCAGGACTTGTATCAAGTTCAACTTTTTTAATTCGGCAAACCATATCATCATCTGAACGTCTGATATAATAGCCTCGTTTCAACAAGTTCATATTCTCATTTGAGGCGGGAACATAAAGTTCGCAATCGCCTAAATCATTGTATCTATTAGCCCATATAAGCGACTTGTATGTATCAACAAGTCCAACGGTTTCAAAATTATTGTTAAGAATAAAAATATTGCCTATCATAAGTTAAACCCCTCGATAGCTTTTTCGATATAACAAGCTAACTGTTAAATCTTCATTGTCACTCTCGCCCAGGCTTGTAGAATAGCTAAAATTATTATAACCCTGATTTAATTGGAAAAAAACTGAATCATTTGTAAGCTTCGATAGTAAGTCAGTAACCGTTGAGTTTCTTGTCAACTTGATTGATTTATTTCCTGCGTTTGTGTTGATTGAAATTTCATCTCCGACTAAAAAACTGTTGTTAAGTTCAATATATTCGTTTGTATTTGTTTTTTCTATCTTTATGCTTGAAACATTGGTATTAACCGTAATTTTGAAAATTATTCCAGTTTCACCGTCGGAGGAGTTGTATATTCTAGCGTTCGGGGAGCTTTCATATTGTGAAAACGGAATAGGAAACCCGTCATTTATTGAGAACGGGAAAGTGAAAAGCCCGCGAATTAACGACATATCGGTTTCAATTACCGTTAGTGCCTTAAAATACGGGTCAGTACAAATAATAGAAGTTTGCGCCATTTCTCCACTCGAAAACAAGTCACATTCCACGCTATCCACATATCCGTCAATATACACGTTTCTCGATCCGTTAGTGTAATAAAATCGACACCATTTTTTAGTGACAAAAAAGTTATAAAGTGCCTGACGGTTAGCCTCGACGTCGCTGTTCAGCCTAATTGTGATAACGATATTTCGGGTTTCAAGCTTTGACGAGTTGAATTTTGCACCGTCAAGCCCTACTATTGGTGTTGTATTAATCTGCGCTTTAGGCGGGTTTAAGCCCGTTATACTAACTACTTGATATTTACTCTCTTTGTTAGTCAATAACATTACTTCGCCGTTGACATTTTCTATTTTAGCAGTATACACTTAAACCCCTCCTGTCGCTTTTGAATAATTAAGTAAATTTCGCGTCTGTCGGTAAATGTCAATTCTTGAGGGTTGTTTAGGAGCGTTAATAATCTGTGTATAATTGACGTTCTTAGCGTTTGACACGTTATTAATAGAGTTATTGCCCGCTAATTTACGTAAATCGTTAAATAAACCATTAGCGACAGCGGATACCCATTGTTTATTACGATCGAGCGGTACAACCGCCTCGGAGCCTGAGCCTTCAAGTAAACCGATTTGACCTTTATCCAACACACCGCCGCGCTCAAGTTTTGGAATTGTCGGAATATTAAATCCGAATTTCTTTCCGCCAATAACGGGAACCCACTTTGGTATATTAAAGCTAAGCTTGTTTAATCCGCGTATCATAGCATTGATACCGCCGATTATGAAATTAAGCGGAGCTTTGATAAAATTCCAAATTCCGTTGAACGTATCGCCAAACCATTTACCAATACCGCTGAATACACTTTTTATTCCATCAACCGCAGATTGGAATTTATCGCTGAACCATTTTCCAACATTTGCGAAAATCTGTTGAATTTTAGTCCACGCGCTTGTGAAGATTTTGCCGAAAGCCTCAAATAATTTCGGAGCTGATTTTATTAGTGCATTCGCGATAGATGTAATAATCTTAGGAACGGCTTTTATTAATCCAACGATAATTTCGGGAAGATGTTTAACAATCTCGACATTAAGTTGGATAAGCCCTAAAATTAGCTGTGGTAGGCAATCTAAAAGCCCAGTTATTATTCGTTCGATAATTTCAGGAAGAGCATTCACTAATCCAAGTATGATTTTTGGAATTGCTTTTACTATTCCTAATACCAACGTGATTAATCCTGATATTAGCGTCGGCAAGTTATCCATAAGTGAATTTATTATTGATTTAATTAAACCAGGTAGCTCCTTAACTAGAATGTTGAGTATAGTCGGAAGAGCTTTAATAATTCCGATAGTAACTTGTATAAGCCCATTTATCAAAGTCGGTAACGCCTGCAACAAGGCTTGTGTTACGGTCGGTAGAGCAGCTATAATTGCGTTGATAAAAGATTTTAAAACCTTTCCAGCTACGCTTAGAATTTTTCCTAAGTTCGCGGTTATACCGTTTATCAAAGACGTAATAATCGAAGGTGCGACTTCTGCCACGGTGGTCGCTATAGTCAATAATACATCAACTATTTTCGGAGCAATTTTCTTTAACCCCTCGGCGATAGCTTTCGCGCCGTTTTGCAGTTTTTCTTTCGCGCCGTCTTGTCCTGCTATAAGCTCCGATAGTCCTGTCGTTATCGAAGTAAACCCAGGCAATAACTGTGACAAAATATTATTCTTAACGCCTGTAAAGGTACGCTTTAAAGTGTCTAAACTGTCTTGATATTTTGCGGAAGCGTCCACAGCTTCATTAGACATAACAAAACCTAAATCGTGGGCTTTTTTCTTTAAATCCTCGGTTGATTTTGCTGTAGAATTAAACAGAGGAGCAAGGTTTTGTCCTGATTTTCCGAAAAGCTGGTTAGCAAGAGCGGCGCGGTCGGTACTGTCTGCCATACCTTGCATACCCGTAACCGCCTTAGAAAATAAGTCCTCTGTTGACATTGTTTTTAAATCGCTCATAGATATACCGAGCTCTTTAAAACGCTCTTGTGCTTCATCTGAACCATTCTTAGCTTTATCAACCTGATTAATAAGTGTTTTAAAGCCCGCCGAGGTCGATTTTATATCAACACCCGATTGACTAAGTACATAATCCCATTCTTGATAACTTTCCGCGCTTAGTCCTAACTTTTGCGACATCTTGTCGATTTGGTCTCCCGCTTGCGAGGTTTCATTAACCATAGACGCAAGCTTTTTACCACCCGCAATTGCACCCGCACCCATAGCCGCAATACCAGCACCCGCCGCGACTAAGCCTTTTTTAAGACCGCCCGCAAGTTTGCCCGCGAGTCCGCCTGACTTAGCGGAGGTTTTATCGAAGCTGTTATCGAGCTTATTCGCCGCCGCCTCTGACTGTTGCAGTTCTCTTTGGTTTTCATTAAGACTAGCTGATAACTTTTGAATATCATTCGCGAGTTCTTTCGCCGCCGTCGAGTCTTTACCCTCGGCGGATATAACATCAATATATTTCCGTTTAAGCTGTTCGAGTTCATTTTGCTGATTTTCAACAACATTAGTTAAACTCTTTGAGCTTGCTTCAAGTTCTTTCTGCGCGTTTGAATATTTGTTGATTTGCGACTCGGTTTTTCCGATAGCCGCCTGTTGATTTAAAATTTTAAGCTTTAAATCATCTGTCGTTTTTTCAGCGTTTTGCTGGTCTTTAATAGCCGTGCGGAGTTCGCGGCTGTACTTTTGATATTCTTCGTCCGTTTTCGCTACGCCGTTATTGCGTAAATCCTGCAATTTAGCCTTTAATTCTTCGGCTTTCTTTCCGCTCTGTGTATAAGCAGTCTGTTGAGCTTTTAATTGAGCGTCATAAGACGATAGAATTTTCTTTTGATTTGATAAAACCGTTTTAAGCTGATTAAGTTTGCTACTTAAACCGTCCGCGTCTTTACTCCAGTTTTGCATTCCCGAAGTTTCTTTTTTGAAGGTTGCATTCGCGAGTTTAATCTGTTTATTTGCCTCAGTAATATTCTTTTTTAAGTCGGATATATCGACTTTGAATTTTGCGGTAAAATCATCAGCCACAAAATCACCACCTATTAAAACCAGTTATCCCCCGCGGGTTTTCTTAGAACCCTTTTATTTTTTGCACTTTTTTTATTACTAGCATATGAATTATAGTTTTCTAAACGCCGTAATAAAAGAAAAACTTCCGACGCTCTTTCACGCCGTATATCAAACGGCGACAAGCTCGGAAACCTATCACATATATTTATTTCAATTTCAAAAAACAATTCGTAAAAGCTCAGCGAGGTCTGAGCCTCGTTTAGTTTTTTGAGTTATTTCCTAAATTAAGCTGACCAATTGTATAAGTTACAATGTCAACTATTACTCGAGCCATTTCGGTTACGGTAGTTTTGCGGATCTCTTCGTCCGTTATGCCGTCGAAAATATCTTTTAACAGCTCTTTGATAATGTTCTTATTCTTAATAATCATTTTGCCAACGAGCGTAATAATTTCAACGTCCGACCCCGTTTTAAGGCTGTCAATATCTATTGTGTCCGCTACATCTTCTAAAATACCAAAAGGCAAGTCGTAAGCGTCCACCTCATATGTTTTTATGATTTTTCTTTTATCATATACATTAATTTTCATTTTAATAAAATTCCTTTCAAAAGTTTGCGGGTTATCAATCGACGAAAGGAACTAAAGTCCGATTGAAACGTTTTCACGCTGTCCCCGCTTTCCAAAAAAGTCTTTTAACCTAAAAATTAGTTATTCTGCTGAAGCTGTTGCTTCAACTACGATATTTCCAGTTACGCTCGGAATGGTAATTGCACCGCCGTCAACCGCTGTACTTGAAATATCAGTTCCGCCCATTGTTACGGTTACGGTATTAAGCGTATAGCCTGTATTCGCGGCAATAAGAGCCGCATAAGGCTGACCGCTCACAACGTTTGTAGCGGCGTTGTTGTTCACGCAATTGGAAAGAGTGTTAGTTACTGTATAAACTGTAGCGGGGGTTTTAGCCTGTATAGTATCAGGTGTTGTTACTTCATCAAAGAATGTAGAAACGTCCGCCAAGTCTTTACCTAAGTCTACATTAATAGACTTTGCACCCTTACCCGTTTTAGTAAACTTATGTGTTGTAGATATGCCAGTAAATACGATTTCCTGACCGTTTGCGTCCGTGCTGTCGTTCTCGGTTGTATTGGTCGTATCGGGTACATTAAATGTTCCCTTATATCTCCAAACATAAACCTCGTCGCCGTTAGTTTTCTTAGTCTTATAGCCGATAGCAAAATATTTAACGTCGCGCGCGCCCTCGACTAAAGAGCCTGTCAGTTCGTCATAATTCTGACCTGTGATTTTAGCGTAAACGTCAAGAGGAATTGCCGAAGCGTTAATTGTCACTTCGTCAGCTGCCGTACTTGAAACAACTACAGCGGGAATGTTGTCATAATAATGAGCCTCGCTCGAGCTGTCTGTTGAGCGTGTGATTTCAGCTACACCCGCAATTGCAAAAGGTGTGCCTGTTGTATAACCGCTTACGCCGTTATCGTCGGTAAGAACCTCAGCCGCGACTAAACCTTCTACGCCTCGGTATTCAACTATTTCGTTAAGGTTGTTAGCCATTTTCGTCACCTCTGTTTAATTCAATAAATAGAGCGTCTATGCTACGCCCTGTATGTGTGGCTTCGTCGGAGGGTATGTCTGCGCCTTTTCCTCCAACAATCCATCCGTTTTGTTTTAATAAAACCCGCGCCTGCAACAAAACTGTGTTAACAAGCGCGGGATTGTTTGAATAAAAGTTAATTGTAAAATTCCATATAAAGCTTATAGCGTCGTTATCGTAATGCGAGCCGTCGTAGGTGTCGTTGTTCCAAAAAGTGAAAAAACTATCGGGATATTTTTCGTTTTGCGAAATAGTACCTTGCAACTTAACGGGATAGCCGAAAGTTGATAAAATCTGTATTAAATTTTCTTTCATTTCGGTTTTATCCCTCCATTTTCTCAACGATAGAGTTAAGGATTATTTCTTCCATACCCTTTTGAATTAAATTCATATATCGTTTTTGTTTATAGATTTTGTTAAGTTCGTAATCGGGCTTCATTCGCGGCGTACCTGTTATCAGGAAACCGCCCGCCCCGGGCTTGCTAAAATCAAAACCGACGGGAACCCAGGCGGTGTCGCCGTCCCATTTGACTTGCGCGTCACGAATAATAGATTGTTTTGTCGCGCTAGTCGAATATTTACCTTGCGCTGGCAAATTAGTCGTGCTTATTGCGTTTTCTGTACTTTCAGCAATAGTTTGCGCCGCTTTCGTTAACGCTGTGTTTACCGCACCTTTAACGTCGCCGCCAATGCTATCGAGCTTTTTAATTAAAGGTTCAAGCCCTTTTGTGTCGAGCTTCAATGTGTTACGAGCCACGCTCAAGCACCGCCTTTGACTTCAATAAGCTTTAATATTAAATATTGATTTCGCATACCAATATTCTCGGGTTCGCCAAGTATGTCATATACCGCGCCCGTTTGTGGTATGCCAATTCTACAATTACTCTTAATGTCAGGTCGGAACCAAGTTTCAACAGTTGCGGTATTCTCAATTGAATAAATACCGTCAACATCTCGCTCGGTTCCGCCAAACGTTCTAAAGCTCCCGAAAATTAAAACGCCGTCTTTAATGTTCGGATATGTCTTAACGTCAACACCGACAGAATTAGTATATTTCGGGAGTAAGAGCATAAGCGGAACATTCAACGGCGCGGAGAGCTTAAATTGTGCCATTTTTTACCCCGCTGATAATTCGGGTGTAATAGCTGTGATCGTAACTGTACCAGTTGCAAGTACCGCTTTGTAAAGTGATACACCGTCAGCCTTAACAGTTGCGCCCGCTGTTACTGTAGTTGTACCGTTAAGAGCAAATCCCTCATAGTCGTAGTCAGCTACAAAATAGACTGTACCGCTCGAAGCACCGCTTCCAAAATTCAGCTTTTTAACAGGCTGATTTGCAAGATAAGTGCCTGCCTCGGCGACTGTAAACTCGCCTGAAACGGTATCAGCCGCAAGAACGGAATAAGAAACCGAAGTAAGCGCGAGAATTTCGCCAATAGCTGAAAGTCTGTCTATCTTCTGAATAGGTACAATTCTGTCTTTGTTTACCATTGTTTAAACCTCCAAAAATTTATTTTTTATAAGATAATTGCGTCGCTCGTTGTATGAAATAAGGGGATAGCTTTCCCTCCGCGCCACCATAATTCCATAAGTCGGCGACACCCCGAGCGACCAAACCTGTTGTAATATTGCCCTCACGAACACCCGCATTTTTCAAGAAATCCATAGTCTCATCAAAATAGACTTGAATTGTACAATCTTGATAATCGCCAGTTATGCCGAGAGCATTTTTTACATCATCTAAGAAAACCATTTATTAGTCCCCTTTATTCAGGTGTATATTCGTAATGGACTGTTGCGCCTGCGGGAATAGCGTCGGTGCCTATTGTAATCTGTTCCCACCGTGCCTGTGTGCCTGTGTAGTATATGTCAGTTAAGCTTGTACAACCGTCAAATGCACCCTGATTGATATAACGCATATCCGTAGGAATTACTATACTTTCAAGAGAAGTACATCCAGCAAAAGCATATTCCCCGATAGTTTGAATACTATCAGTTAAATTTACAAGTGCTAGATTAGTACAATTATAAAACTTATAAGCCCCTATAGTAGAAAACCCTAATGGTATATCTATTCCTTCAATTGAGCTATTTATAAGAGCTGACAATTCACCTTCATATGTGCGCACATTTACATCCGCTGTAGCATACTGAGCCACATCAATATTTTCGCCGTTTTCGGTAATTGTGATTTTGCCTGTAGGTGTTATACCTTTTGAAATAACTTTTGCAAGTGCCGCAATAGCTTTTGCGCTGGTTGTATAGTCTTTAACAGCTACGTCGGAAATAGCGGGGTAAACCTCGGTTAAATCACCGCCGTAAAGAACATATAAAGCCTTAATACAGTCGGATATTACCGTATAATCCGCAACTGACGCACCATTCGCAATACCTGAAATAGTATCAGTCAACGAGCCACCCAGCTTTACATAAAGAGCCTTTATGACTTTTGTAATTGTCATATTCCCGCCTCCTTACGAAGCTTTCTTTTTGATAAGATAGTAACCGCCGGGGTTGAGAATTTTACCGTCAACAACAGTAAGAGCTTTGTCAACCCATTCGTTAGTCTCATCGTCGTAATAACGACGCATAGCAAAACCGAAGTTCTCGTTTACTGCGTAATCGAACGGAATCCAAACGATAGCAACTACATCACCCTTGGAAGCTGTATCGAAGTTCGGAAGGATAGTAGGTTCAACAAGGGAAATTTCGTGACCGTCGAGATAAGCGCGGGGGTTAGCGGAATCAGTATCGTCAACTCTGCCGCCCATTGCCTCATAATAGATAGGACGGTTAACATCATCCTTCATTGTGCGGAGTTTGCTGTAAACTGTACCTTTTGTCATAATAAGCTCGACATCAGCATATCCCATAGGAATAATACCAAAAACTTTTGTGAGCCAAGCCGACCAGTCGGAAAAGTCCGCGTCTGTCATTTCGATAACGTGCCCTTCATCTGTAATACGAGTATCATTAAGAATACCAAGAGGCATTCCGTCGCCTGTACCGTTTACGATTGCCTCGTCCATTGCCTTGAGATATGCAATAGCGATAACGCGGGCAATTTCTGCCTCGAACGCGTCCATTGTAAGCAAATCGGAAAGAAAAGTCTGAGCGACTCTTAATTCTGCAACGTGAGAATTGAAGAATACTTTGCCGAGTTTGCCAACCTTTTTACGGGGCGAAACTGTACTTTCGCCAACCCAAGAGAAGGAAGCCTCGAGAGCACCAACAGGATAGCCAACGCCGCCTTTAACCGCGGTTTTGCGAACCTTGTTATAGAGCGAGCCATAGCGAACGCGGATTGTATTAATAACCTCGTTCATAATGGTAACAGGAATTGCCGCGCCTGAATCGTCTGTGCTGATTGCATTACCAGCTCTTAATTCGGGAGTCATAACGCCCGAAGTCATATACTTACGGAACGCCTGTCTGTATTCCATAGTCTCGCGGGGGTTAACGTCGCCGCGCTGCTCTGACTGTGCAGGCATTGTAAATGAAGCTTTTGCTGTACCGTTTACCAGCTTTGCGTTAGCGGGAACGCCCTCGCGGGTTTCAATTTTCGCCTGAGCCTGTCTTTCCTCTTCGGCTTTGATTTCCTCTAGCTCTTCCTGAGTTTCCTCAATTTCGGCGTTAACGTCTCTTACCTCGTCTGTGAGTTCTCTAACTTCTTTTGCGCTTTCAGAAGCGTTGCAACGCTCTGTAAGCTCTGTTTTCTTTGCGATAAGTCTTTTTAATCGCTTTTCGAGAATAGATTTTCTCATTCTGTTTTTACCTCCAGTTTAAAGTTTTGATAAAAATGTAAATTTCGCTTTCGCGAGTTCAAGTTCAGTGTCCACTGATTTTTTCTCGAGCTGTCGAGCGTTCTCCAACGCTGACCGAGCATTGTCCAATGCTTCCTTGCTTCGAGCGTCTATTATAGTTGAGTCGTAAGCGGGAAATGTCACCGCGCTGACCTCAACAATAGTACCTATTTTTTTAATTCTGCGTGTTGGATGATCGCTTTCGAGATTTTCCCATTCTTCGTCGTCAATGCTAAACATAAAACTCATCCCGCTAATATCGGAACGTTCTACCGCAGAATATAAAGCCCTCGACGTTGAATTATTCTCAACATCAAGGGATATATAGTCAATATTCAACCCTAATTCATCAACCGACAATTGCATTGTGCTGTTACCGTTATTTCGGCGGGAACGTGCAAGCGGTATCATTTTTGTATCGTGATTTACTAAAAATCTAACGTCTGTTAAGTCGGTTAAATTAAGCGCGCCGCTTTCGATTATTTCGTCATAATAACCCATATCGGTAACGCTGTTATATACTACCGGGCGACCTGTTATAATATTGCCCCGTTCTTCGGTTTTCTGCGCTCTAATTTCAAAATTATAAGAGCGTTTTTCTAAAGGCTTTTTATTCATTTGTGGTAACCTCCCCGCCGCCGTACCAAGTTTCATTCTTCATATCGTAATAACAAGTTTTACCTGTGTCTATTTCGACAAGCTGTGAACCATTATATAAATCGCCGCCTGTCGGCTTTTCGTCGGTCGATAAACAGTGCCCCTCTTTATATAAGCAAGCCTTACCGTCTACCATTCCGCCGAAATATGTTTTATAAAAAGTAACCATAATTTATTCCTCCGTTATGTTTTCTTCTTTTTCTTCGTCGACTACATCAACGTTGACTTTTCCAACCTGATATTGGTCGGCTTTATTAGCGTCAATCCAGTTAAGCGACATATACCGTTTACCCTCTAACTCAGGAAGTGGTCTTAATCCTAACCACGTGCGATATTCGTTGACATAGCCGCCGCCCTGTGGAGCCAGCGTATTAATTAGTTCAATCGTTTGACTAACCGATAAGAAAATTAATTCTTTCGGGTACAGCTCGATTTTATTCCCGAAGGACTTTTCACGCTGTGTAAACATTTTCTTTGTGAACGCCTGAGCGATAGAAAGTGCCAATCCTTCTAAGACTTTTTGATAAAAAGCTTCGTACTGCTCTTTGGTATAATCACCAGTCAAAATCGGAAGCGGTACGCCCCAGTTTCTTAAAATTTTCGAGTCAATAAATTCAAGCGTATCTTTATCTACGATTTTTAAATCGCGGTCGAGCGGTATAAATTCGCCCTTCATATCCATAGGAAGGAAACCGCTCTCATTATTGTTTAATTTAGCTTCAAGCTCTTTTAACGCGTTTGCGGTTTTACCTTTGTCGACGACTGAATTAATTTTTACCACAGCGTTGACCGCGTAAGAAGCGTTCATAGCCTTTGCAATTCCCTTTAATAAGCTGTCATTTAACTGCAACGTGCTTAATAAAGCTTCATTGTCAGGCTGTCCCATACGATTTCCGCCCATATATTCGGATACGGAATAGTTATACTTTATGTGAATAACATCATCATAAGGAATAGTAGTTGTTTCGCCGTTCCAAAACCAAAATTTAACAAATAGCTGTCCGCTTTCATCCTCTATAAAATCAACCTGTGTAGGGTTGATAGGATATAGCGACTCGTAGTATCTACGTTCAACGCCTGTTTTGTCGTCAATCCACGTGTAATAAGTTGGAATAATAAACACGTTGTAATTCATCAACAATAACCACGTGATTTTTTCCAAAAATTCGCTCGTAGTCATTAAGGGATTTGGATTGTCAAGAACATTCTGAATATTACCCTTTACCGGCGTCGGATCATTGCCGACGTATCTAATATGTGTTGGAATTAGCTTTTTGATTTCATCAACAATACATTTAAGAGCTTGCTGTACTACGTCCGACGCGTATATATTCGTTCCAAACTGTGAATATATCGGCATTAAGCCGTCAAGCGTCGGAGCAAAACTATTATTTTTTGGCTGCCGACGAAACAATTTATCAAACCATTTCAGGGTTAGTCACCTCCGATTAAAGTCTTAAAATCTGTCTTATATCTTCTATATATTTCATAAACCATAATTAAAGTTAAAGCGCCGTCAATTCGTTTGCTGCGTTGCCCCGGTATCTTCACAGGCTGAATGTTGCCGTAGTTATCGACTTTACAACAGCAGTTTGCAAGGTTCCATTTATCCATTTCGTTATTGTTATAATTCACCGAACGGCTTTTTAATTCAGCTTCAGTTAATTTCATAGCATTTGATAACGCTCGACCTTGCATTAACATTTCAGTTTCAAAACCGTATTCGTCGCATTTGTCTAAAAACGGTTTTGCGTATCTTTGGTCGTAGCCTATCTTATACGGAGAAATATCAAACTCACTAAACAAATTAAAAAACCACTCCGCTATTTGTGATATATCAATTTCGTTTCCCTCGTGAATTGTTAATAATCCGTCTTTAGCCCACTCAACATATTTCGCGCCCGCTTCTTTATCGTCGCTGTTTTCGAGTTTGCTTTCGGGGATCCAATAATGAGATAGAATGTATTTCGTGTTATCCTCGGGCTTCATCAATAAAACTTTCGCACTTGATAAATCCGTCGTCGCCGATAAGTCAACCGCGCCTAAAGCATAAGAGTTTCTAAATTCATCAAGCGTAAATTCCCGCGTTTTATATGAATAATCCTCTAATACTAACCACGTTTGAGCGTTGGATTGCGGAATATTAAAGTCTTTTGTCAACAAGTGTATTCGAGTAGCTTTATCGTATTTTGCCTTTTCAACATCTCGACGCAGTTTATCATTTTTTTTAACTCCGTAACGTAAAGAAGGATTTGATTTTTCCCACGTTTTCTCATCTTGCCAAACTTCCTGTTCACTATCTTGTTCAAAAAGAAAAGCTATAAAATGCGGATCGTCAATCTCGCCTTTTATAACTTTTTTTGCATATTGTATTTTGTTGTCTAAGTAACAGTCGCGGTTAAATCCTTGTGTCGTGCAGTTTAAAAACAACGGTTCATCTCTAGAACTCATCCCGCGCCAGCACGCTTCGGCGATTTCCGACTGTCCATTTTCTTCTGCTATATCGTGACTTTCGTCTAAAAGCGTTTTTGAAATATTAAAACCGTCTTTATTTTGTGTTTTACTAGATAATCTAAAGACAGTAATGTTTTTTAGCTTGTTTTTTATTTCTGTTAAATTTTGGCTCGTAATTGCTTTTGACGGATCGAGTCGTCCGCGCATTCCCGCAATTTCTAACCAAATCAATTTTGCTTGTCGGTCGTCGTTTGAGGCACAACAAATATCCGTACCGCCTTCGCCGACAAATAAATCATACATACTATCGGCGGCGAACATTGAGCTTTTGCCGTTTTTTCGCGCGACCTCTAAAAGCCCTTCGTTAAATCTCAACAAGCCTGTATCAGCCATTTTAAAGCTGTAGAGAACCTCCCACCAAGCTAACTGCCACGGCATTAATTTAATAGGCTTCATATAGTACGGAGCCTTACTCTGCAAGCATAAATTCTGCTCAAACTTAAACCGCTTATTAGCTTCGGTAGTGTCGTATATATACCACTTATCCTCTAAATCTTTTATAAGATTTCTAACGGCTTTTTTAATCCAATAGCCGACAATAACTTGACCGCTCTGAATTAAATCATAATATTGTTCTAAATATGTTTTACTCATATTCCTTTAATAGCTTTATCAATTCATCCTGGGCGGAAGCGTCAACCTTATTTAACAAACTAAGTAAAATTCGCACCGCGTTCATATAACTTTGATTGCACTCTTTGTAGAGTTTAGCCGCCGCCGTCGGTTTCTGTAACGCTAAATCATTCGGGTGAGAGCGAATAAACGGATATTGCTTTAATTCCGTCATTTTATCCTCTAAAAAAACAACCTCGTCGAGTAACCTATCAACAAGCTTTTTTTGCTCATCATCTATGTTTTTGAATATCTCTTTTAATTCGTTTTTGCGTTCCATTTCGTTACCTTTATTTTTGACTTTTTCAATTTTTTAAAAAGTTGATTTTGTTAATAAAAAAGTTTTTTGATTTGATTGAGGGAAAATGAATTTTTTGAATTGCGTAAAAATGTTGCCCCCGCGACAGTTACCCCGAAAGTACAAATAAAAAGAGGACGGGGGGGAGTCATTGTACAAACTCCTCAAACCAGTCCTCAATATATTCTTTCCAATCCTCATTGACTGCACGCGATAAACAAATTTCTTTCGGCTCGTCTATGAATATCGGTAAAGCGTTAAGCATATCGCATAACCTGTCACGGTCTGACTTCAACGGATAACCGCCTATGATATAAGCGTTCCTCCAGTTGCCTGTCCGTGTTCTTATTTGGTCGATAATACAATCGCGAACGCCAAACACATTAGCTTTAATTCTGTTTGGTTTATGATATTTGTCCGCAATAGATAAGCATTCCCATATCTTATCGACGTCAAGTATTAAGTCGTCTATATTAGCAACTTTGTTAACGTATGTAGACTTACCACTACAAGGCGAACCGTAGACTAAGTATACACGACGTTTAAATCCTTCAAACCTTTGGTGTTCTATGTTATGACACTTATGATGTATTAGCTCAACATAATCAGGGTTTAAGCTGATAGTATAGTCGTTTATGTTCTCGTTCGTGAGTTCAATCTTATGGTGTCCTATACAGTCATACGCTTTGATTATAGGCTTTCCACAATGTTCGCATATTAATTGACCGCTATCGTCTAAGCGTTCTAAGCGTAGAGCGTTAACAAAGTTGCGCCATTTCTTTGACGTATAGAAATTATCTAAAGTGTAAATCATATCACCAGTTATTGTTATCTATCTTTTCTCTTTCAAGTTCCAGTTTATCTTTATTAAGCTGAATATTATTGACAGCGTTTAATAAGCTCACAATATCCGAGGTTTTCCACTCATCCTCAACTGTAGCCCATTTACCATCTACGTCTTTAGTACGTATTTTTTTAACGTGCTTCGTACCCGAGCCTTTCGGACGGTTATTTAATAAATCCTCTAATAAATCAAGGGATTTTTCGTATACGCTTAAAAGTTTATTAGCGTTTTTTTGCTGTGCTTTTGCCGTAGCTTTTTCTATCGACTTATTCCGTAAATCAAACCACTTTTCAGCTGTTGCTCTGTCCTTTAGCGTATTATAGGAAATATTATATTTTTCCGCTAAGTCACGCTGACTTATTGAGCTTGTTATATATTCCTCTTTAATTTTTAACCAGTTAATATTCTTGTCAATTTTAATCACCTATTCATTTTAAAAACACTGCCCGAAAGACAAATTCCCGCTATAGCCTAAGCTATAACGGGGATTGCCTTAAGGAGGAAGATGTGCCTATGAGCAACTTATTATTTATTTTAATTGAGCTTTTAGTTTTTTAATAAACTTTTCGCCCGCAATACCTGTCTGTTTATAGTTCCATTTCTTCAATAGCTGATTCACCGTTTTTTCTGTACCGTTGCCGAATATCTTGTTTTCGTCAACCTTAACAGTAACAAGCTTTTGTTTATAGGCGAGTAATAATAATTCTTTAAAGGCTAATACGCCGATTGTCTTATCGCCTTTCTTATAGCCTTTTTTATCCAGGGTAGGCTTTTCGGGTGTAGCAAGCTTTTTAAAATTCGGAGTTATAAATCCACGAATATATCTGCCGTTTACCGCGAGTTTTCTGTATCCGACATAACCCGCTCCCATATTACCCTCAATAACTGTAATATAGCCGTCTTTAACTGATACAACCGTACCGACGTGCTCGGGATCGCCTTTGTTATCTCCCTTGCCGTTATCGTCCCAGTCATATAAGACCTTATCGCCTGTCTTTGGAATATAAGCGTCATTTTCAACCCATATTTTTGCCGCTTTAGCCTTAGTTATCATAGCTCCACACGAACATTCGTAGCAAGGAAAAAGCTCAACTTGACCGACTGCATACATAGCTGCCGAAGCTGTTGCCCCGCACCACGGATCTGACATAGTCATTTTATATCGAGTGAAGCCTTTATATGAATTAAAAGTGTCAATTATTTTTTTGTGTCCGCTCGAGCCTTGTTTAGCTCCCGCAAACTGTTCAATCCATTTTACAGATTTCTGCCGTACTTCAAATTCTGTCATTGTTAAATTTCCTTTCGTAGTATCTGCACTTTAAACACTTAGTGAATACCTTATCGGAGCGGTTAAATTCACCACAGCATTTTGTGTCCGCTTTTACTAGTCCGTACTCAATCATAGAGCTATAACATTCTCGATTATTTATACTTGTCATTCGTTCCCTCTAAGTTCATTACAGCCGCTAAGCCCGCCGCAAACGCTGACACGCCTAAACCAACTACCGCCGATTTAACTACGTCGTATTCCGCGGTAAAATTAATCAGCACTAAATTAGTAACTAAATATCCACCCGCCGCTTGCAAAAACGTTCTTAACGCTCTGTATAATGTTTCTTTCGTGAATTTCATAATTGACACCTCAATTTCAGGGTATAAAAAAAGAGAACACTATAAAAATGCTCTCTTTTTTCTCTAATGAATTGTATGTTTTAAAACCGTAATCGCTAGTATCGTCTAGCTGTCCACATTAGCATTATAGCACCCTTGTCGACGCAAGTCAATATCATTTTGTGTCATTTTGACGCATTTTGTATCATCTTTTAAGATTTTTTAAAAAAATTGCAAAAAACACTTGACTTTTTCAGATTAGTTGTTCTCGGTTAATCTCTCCGCTAAATCAGCCATAGCTTTCGATATGCTTTTAACAATATCGGCAAAATCTTGTTTAGACATTTTAGGTAATTCAATATATTTTGATTTATCTTCAAATTGATTACAAATATCGCCCTCTTTACACAGCGAAGCCATAAGCGGAGTGCCTTCATCCTCATAAAAGCCTTCACATATTTTGTGGTGAATACAGTCTTTACAAGTCATCAATATCCACCTCGTCCCACCATATTGTTTTCTCGCACGGCTGTTTACTCATCATCCTAAAATTGTGTTTAATTGACTTTTGGTCGGTTTTCACTTTATCAAAATAGCGAGTTGCCTTTAAATCACGCCAATAAAGTTTAATAAACCTCGCAAATTCCATAAACGAGAGAGTAATTTTGTTTTCGTGATCGTATAGGGTAAAATCGTCACCCTTAAATTTGCCAATTTGTTTTAAGTATTTGTAGCTTTTTAAATTGGTTTCATCCACGTAGCCATAAAGCTGTGTACCATAAAAATCATAATATCCGCCGCAAGATATTTTTAGCATTTCGATCATAATTAATCCTCCATTTCTTCAATTAAATCATTTAATGTTCTGCCGGGAAGTTCAAAACCAGCGTAAACATCATATCCGTCATATCCACTCCGTATAGTGCTTACTCCGTCCCTTGCATAACTTATTGCTTCGTCAACCGTTACATAAAGATTATCTTTCCCGCTCAAATAGCAATTACAATCTTCTGTACAATATCTCGGCACGTTGAGCCTTAAACTTTTGCCAATACTTTGAACGCGTCTACAAGCGTGTAAATGAATACAATCATCCATACAATCAAAAGCCATATTCACTTTTCCTCCCAATCCTCGCAACTGTCGTCATAGAACGTAGGTACACCGTAATTGTCGCTGTGCTCATTATCGCAATAATAAAGTTCGTCTTTGTAGTTGTATTTGTTATGTATGCAGTTTGAACATAGTTTGTCATTCATTGGTTTCACGCTCCTGTTCAAATTTTCTCATTTGCTCTAAAAGGAGCGGAACATAGCTATAAGCCTTACACTTTTTACCCTCGTCACCTTTTAGCTCACGATTTTTAACTAAGCAAGTTTTATCTTTGCAAGCGAACGGATTTGCTTTCTCAAAATATTCACAAGTATAACAACTCTTATATTTCTTCCTATATTCATCAGGTGTCATTCTTCTACCTCGCTTTTAAGCCATTTAAGATATTGGTTAAAACAAGAAACCTCTTCTCCACATTTTTCTTTGCTTCCATATTCACAATGCCCACAGTGCCAACCTACACAAGCGTATTGACTATCAACTAGTTGCTCTGCTGTTTCCATATCCTGAATATCCGATTTAATTTTTTCAAAGTTTGTCATTTTCTCTCTCCTCCCTTTTCAATGCCTGTTCAGCTTCTTCTCGGCGCAGGAAAAACCTCTTACCAATTAATTCACTATCAAACATCACGTCAGAATCTAACTTTAACCCTGTTCCTCCATAAATAAACTGGAAAATCGTTTGTTCATAAATTCTTCCAGCCGTATCAAAATAGAAAACCTTATCGCCTAATTTGCACGGCAATTCAATAAATTTTGAGCGGTCTTTGAAAATCTTACATTTTTCAGCAATTAAAGGATAATGTGTTCCTTCTATTTTTTCCCAAGTATGTTGCAATGCTTTGCAAGCTTTCCAATGAATACAATCTTTACAAGTCGCCATTATTCTACCTCCAATAATGCAGGTAATGCAGGATTGTCGTGGATGTTGCCGATTATTTCAAGTTCAGAACCGCAATAGTTACATGATAAACAATCGTCAGAGCATTCCGCATTTGGATAGAATGTAAAATATGCCTCACCAACAAGCCAATCAATTACACTTATGGAGATGTTTTTTATGTCAATATATTTGTCGTTTATCAATTTAGGACGCTTAACAATATCCCCCTCAAATATCTTCTTGCCGTTCTTATCGGTCAAACCCGTGTACTGCCCGACGGTTGAAGGATTAACTAATACAAATTGATTGTTATCAAAACCCCATATTCCAACTTTACCATTTGAAATGTGAGTTAAGTCGCCGTATATCCACTCACCATTATCAACTCGTTTACCTCTAAACAAAATCTCTCTCATTGTTCAATCACCTCAACAAATGCGTTGTAATACATATATCTTTTTCCATTTAACTCAAACTTGACTATGCCTGAATCATTAGGTTCTAAGTCTATCTTGCCTTTATACGTAGTAATAACTTTGCCGTTAAAATCGTATACCTTAACCGTTCTATTAAGCCCACCATTTATATCACTTCCTATATCCTTTACAGCTCTATTGCAAGAACTACAACTCGCTCCGCTTATAAGAATTGCTAATAAGCAACCTACTATTGCTAACGCTATAAATATTTTCTTTTTCATAATCTTACTCCTTAACAAAACGATAATATAGCCCACGTTAAAATTATTTGAATAACGTGTATAGTTTGGTCTGCTATCAAATTAATAACTTTTTTGTTTGCCTTTAAATCGTCCGTTATAGCGTGCACAATCACATTAAAAATTAACATCACTAAATATTGAACGCTAAAATTAAAATGCTGTTGTATCGCAAACGGAAGCATTATCATAAAAGCCCACGAAAAAGAATGCATTATTAAACCAACAATGTAATCATACTTATATAAAGCCTCGGGAGCGTTTTTTACCCACCACTCCTTTTGTTTTAATTGTGACAATATTCTCTGTAAATAATAATCGTCTACAACGTGTAAAAATAACATTAAAACTAACATATCCTACTCCTTTACTATCTTAACTTTGCAACCGAATTTTTCTTCGACTTCATCCATAGTTACTTCTTTGACTTCGGAGCGTTCCCATAAAATTTTAGCTCCGTTGCCTACGCTAATTGTTCTCATTCTGTTGTAACCCCAAATTTTGGGGAAAACTTTCATAATATCATAATCGCGTCTACAACCTATGCGTATTAAATCATCATTATATTGAGCAAGACAACACCAACAATTGTCGCCTAATAGAACATCGCCAACGACCATACGCCTTTCACCGTTTCGGTATTGTACCACCATGCGATTCCGCAAATCAGCCTTTGTAAATTCTTTCATTGTTTGCTCCTTTCTTGTTTAATAGCCACCATTATATTTTAAAAACCACTCTTTTAAAGCAACGTGAGCTTTTGCAAAACACAATTCAATATCGCAATCTTGAACACACAATATGTTTACATCATTTCCTTCACAATCAGATTCGGGAAAATCTGAAGCACATCCTTTTTTGTAAATCAAAATCGTATAATCCGTTACTTTGCTATATGTGATTTCTAAGTGCATTGGAAAATATTGCTTTTTATTATCAAAAAAAGTTAAAAATTCATTCACTTATTACACTTCCTTTCTTGCTCTCTCCGACATTCTTCTCTAGCTCTCAGGTATTCAATATGTTGCCTTTCATATTTCCACGCGTTAAAGTTATTCGCCAGCCTACGAAATAAGCATACCCCTAAAGCCGTTATAAACAGAGCGCCGATTATTTTTAATATAATTATTCCCATTTTTTCAAACCCCGATTATTTGTACTTACTTAGCAAATTCAAGTTCTTTAACCTGATTTCGCACTTTGATTTTTCTATCTCTAACCGCCCTTTAGTCTTATAAAACGGACACGATCCGCCCTTAAAATCGCAATTCCTCAAAACCGCACATCTGCCGTCCGAAAATGCGAAACAATCTTCGGTATGTTTTTGCAAGCATACAGGCTCTATATCTTTCATTTTGTTAACCTCCCTATATTAGCTCTTATCTCTTTCAACATTCTATTTACCTGTGAACGACTATAATTTAGCTCCTTTGAAATAGCCCCGACTTTCTTACATTCAAGCTGTGATTTGTAATAAACTTTGTCATATCTGTTGTTACTTACCCTTAATTTGCTTTCTTTTACCCCTAGAAGCGTTTCTCTGTCGTTGAGAGTAGATTTATATTCCTCAACCCTTTCGTCAATTCTACGGCGTTCTAAGGCTATTAAATAGCTATCGTTAGTATTAACTGTAGATTGACTGTTGACACGCTCTTTTTTGTAGTCTACCGATTTCGGCTGTGTTCGCTCGAATATTTCTTGCCGTTCATCAAGTGCCTTGTCGAGTTCATCCTCTAACTTCTGAACCTTTAGGCGTAGCTTTGCATACTCAAGATAAAGCATTAATTTATACCTCCCTTATTTTTTGTGGCTGATTATAGCTAAGCCCAGTATCGTAATACAAATAATCGCTGTTATTATTACCGCCGTATTCATTGTGTCACCTCCTCGCCGTAACTACACCCGAAGCCTGTCTTTTGTTGATACACGAATATACACGATTTGCAACAATAAACACAGATATACTCGCCTAGTTTATTCTTAACGTCAGGATGAGGACACTTGCGAATCTCACACGAATTAAGCGGGAATAAGCAGTTACATCTTCCGCAATATATTCGTTTGATTGGTTTATGTGGAATTTTCATCTCATTCAATCCTCATTTAGCTTTCTAACAAACGGATATATGTTTTTTATTGCCTTTCTATCGTTTACAAGCTCCGCTCTCCAGTCAATCCATACTGTATAATGGCACCTAACATCAACCGGTTTATATTGACTTGTGCCATAATCGCCTAGCGTTCTATGGCGCACGTTATTAATAGCTTGCGATTCTGATACCGCGAACGTAGTTCCAATAAACACCTCGGGATATATAACATTTTCCTTAGGCGGTTCAAACTCTACTATTCTTTGAGCATAAACTTTATATTCCTTTTTTAGCTTACACATATTAGTTTCCTTTCTTACTGTACCCTGTGTACCCGTAGTGTACCCACTTGGCGGGTACGGCTCAACACCGCATAAATACTAACTTTTTTAATAGGTGTACCCAGTGTACCCGCTTTTTTTAAGTATCTCTATAGAGCAAATATTTTTTATACTTGTAAAAAAACATAAATAAAAATATTTTGAAATATAATATATGTGTTAAAAATAGCGGGTACAGCGGGTACAGCGGGTACAAAATCCTAAAAAAACGGTAAATCGTCCCCGTTTTCGTCCTCAATATCGTCAATTAAACATACACAGCGGGTAATTCTACCGCCTATTCGTTTCTTCTTGGTACGTCTTTTCGGCTCTGTTTTTAAAAGTGCTCTACCGTTCGCCCACGATAGAAAAGCTGTTGAATTGTACCCGTTGTCGCTTAATACTCGATCGAAAACCGTTTTGATAAAGTAAATGTAACCGCCCTCAATTGAACCCCATACCTCGGATTGACATTCGCCGTCTATGTCAATATTGAATTTAGATTGATTCGTACCCACAAAATCATAAATAAACTCTAAGCACCGCTCGTTTTGGTCTACCTCTGATTTAGTGGATAAATACGGTCGTATATCGTCTACAGTTAGTTTTATACCGTCCTCAAATATAACCTCGGCTGTGAGTTCGTCTGCTAATAACAACAAACTCGCTGAAATAGCTTGCTTTTCTGTTATCTCGCTGTCGTTTATTAGCTGTCTGAATATCTCTTTTTGACGTTTGCGGATTTCGTCTTTCTTACCTTCAAACTGGAGGTACTCAACGAATAGTCTGCCCGCGCCGCCGTAGTTCCGTTTAACCACATCAACAACGTGTATAGCGTCCTCGAATATCTTTTCGTCCTCGCAATTGATTTCGATTATACGGTTTACGGCTCCCGCACCTGAAGCTGAATTACTTATCGGAAATTCACCGCTTGTAATTATACAATTTTTCCACGTTCCAATTTTTTGTATACCGCCTGTTTTCTGCCCCCTGGCACGTCCAACACCCTCGGACAGCGAATAAATAATATTATCAAAATCCTTCGATTTCTTTATGATTTGGAGTTCATCCATAATCAGCGGGAGCGAATTTACAAAAGTTGCAGATAATTCTTGTGCGACGTTTGTCGAGTTGAATGTATGTATATAATCGCCTACGGAAGGGTTAGCCCATACCGACGCGGCTAACATAAGCCCTACGGTTTTGCCCGCGCCCGTACCGCCCCAAATATGCACAAAGAACGGTAAACAGTCGCAGATTTCGACTAATACCGAAGCAAACGAAGCGGCTAATAATATTCGTGCTGTTTTGCTTTTCTTACTCTGTCGAATATCTTTAGTCAACTCTAACCATTTACCGCATAAGCCTTGCGGACGGACACTCTGAAAAAACGTCCTAAAGGTTTCGTTACCGTCAAAAACTAAATCGTCTACGTAGGGCGAGAAACCTCTATTAGCTATCCAGCCTAAACGTCCTACCGATTTAAATTCGGGGATCGTGTCGAAATTTAAACACTCTATATCAGTAAAGTATCTTACTAAATACTTCGCGTTCTCTGAATTGACTGCCACGCCGTATTTAGCTAGTGCAAGGATTTTGTTATTGGACGCTAGAGTTTCTTTGTCTACGATTATTTCACGCCACATAAAGCCTTTTTTATATGCAAGTTTTAATTTTTCTGTGTTATCGTCAATATTAACAAGTCGCTCAACCGGCATTATAGGATGATTACATACATCTATCGGATAACCACTTTCGGTATAAGTTGTAATTCCGCTGTCATTGCAATAGTATTCACCGCAATTTAATGTCATTGGTTGATTTTCAAATTCGGTTTCATTTACATAGACCGATTTAGTTTTCGGATATTTCTGTTGCATATAGCTTTTCATCATTTTTTTAAAGCTAGTTATATGAACCTCTTTAGCGTTCTTATTGACTATTTCCTGACGTTGCATAAAGAGAAAATCATTGTCTTTAACCTCAGCAACATATTCAAAGGGCTTTTCCGTACTCATAAAATCATACTGCGTAAATTTTGGAGCTTCTGCTATCGGCTCTGCCTTATAACTTTCGTTTTCCATATTTTCACCTCCCTATATGTATTTTGAGTTTAACGCCCTGATTAGTGCCAGCACGTTAATTTGGATCGGATTTTGTTCTAAGTTCAAATGCTTATCAAGAAGTCTATCAAGGTAATCAATATCGTGTTTAGTATTTTTGCTCGGCTTCTTTCGCTCTAATACTTTTCGATAATTGATTAATAAGTTATAGCTGAACCACTGATAATCGGATAAAGCTTCTTTTTCTCTCCGTTTGGCTTTTATATCTTTTGCACGTTTCTGCCGATATATTTTTGTCAAATGTTCATCAACAAAAACATTTAAATGATAATCGCTATCAATTTTCTGCATAGCTTCAAAGTAACTCAACCCGAAAAGTAAAGCGACAAATTTTATAACGTCCCCGCCCGCTCCACACACAAAACAGTAAAAAGAGTTAGTTTCTTTATAAATCATAAAGTTATTATCTTTTCCTGCGTGGAGCGGGCAGGCACACCGATTATGTCTGTTGACTTTCATATCGGTATAATCGGCGACTATCTTTTCAATGTGAACCGTGTCAATTATCCGCTCTCGCTTATCGTCATATACCATATTTTTTCGCCAGTTTGCGGATTTCACTTTGGTATTGCGCGGGAGTTAAGTCTTTATAATCAAGCTGTTGTTTCTCGATTTCGTACTCCCTCAATCTGCTGTAATAGTCTTTCATCTTCTTGCTCTAACCTTTCCTTAATTTCTCGGTATATAATCTCTCTTATTACTCTCGGCGTGCTTTCGGCTTTGCAGAATATCAATTGACAATCATATCGTGCTAACCACGCAAACAGGCTCGCGGTAAATGCGTTCTTGTTTAACTTTGATTTGTATTTACCGTTCAGAGCGTTCTCCATAGTTGCATTTTCAATCAACAAATAGATTTTTGCGTTTAAGTTCTTCGCTCTCTCAAATTCACGCTCGAAACGCCGTCTATCGCGTCCGTAGCACATACAAAGTTCGTCAAGTGACATTTTGCGTTCGATTGAAAAAAATCGCTCAAAACTGATTTCTGCGCCGTTTATGATAATCGTTGCTGAATAATCGCCAAAATCGAGTTTTTGTCTTTTGTACGGTAGTTCTATCCGCTCAACTCTTTGCCGAAAAGCTTTTGTGTCGCGTTCCCTTGTATCAACAAGCAACTGTATCGTTTTAAGAGCGTCTTTGACATCAAAACAATTCATTTAGAATGGTAAATCGCTGTCAAGTAATAAATCCTCGGTTTCAGCGGGTTTCTGTGTCGTAGGAGCTGAACCGTTCAGATATTTGTCTTTAGGGAGCTTATACGTTCCCTTTACGATTTTGTCTGTAGTAACGAAGTTATACGGTCTAACCGTAAAGCCTGTTTTGCCGTTATAGTCCCACTCCTCATTGCGTGTAACCATACCGATTTTTTTACCTTTTAGGCTTTCTTCTTTCCACTCCCATATATAACCGCTGTTGCTTTCTTCCAACGCGTCCGTAAACGCTTTAAAGCGTGATTTAGTCCACGCGTCTTTTTCGCTTCCGTCCTCTTTCGGGAGGAAATAACGAATAACGCCTTTCCACCTCTTATCCTCGCTCTGCTGTGAGCGGTATTCATTAGCGTAGTAGTCTTTATACTCTCCGTCTGTAATATCGAAGTTGACTACGAGCATTTCATCCCCGCTCCGTGTCTGTGTAACCTCGGCTTTCATAATCCTGCATAAGTAACCGCCCATTGGTAACTTGTTAAATTCTGTAGGAGCTTTTACATCAGCCCAGTTTTTAAATGGTTTCATATTTTCTTTCCTTTCTTATTTCAAATTATAATATTCTCTAATGGTCGTATCAACCATTTTTAAATCGTTGTTTATTTCTTTGTCGAACATTTCCATTGGCGATTTTACTGTGGTCGTTCCGTCCGACTGTGTTATAAATTTGTGAGTTATTCCGTCCGTTTGGCATAACAAAACAATACTAAATAAGCCCTCAAGCGTTAATTGGTTATCGAGCATTTTGCCAATTGTTTTCGCTTTCGTCTTTCCGAAGTCCGTAATCTCACAATGGTGTAGAAAATAAACTATCTTGTTTTCGTCCAGCTCGTTTATGACAAACTCGATCAGGCTTTCAAAATTGACCGCCATATCTGTGAATTTGCCGTAGCCCGTTTCTTTTGCTTTGTCGAAGCTGTCGAACGCCAATAAATACTGGCTGTCATCAATTACTATCGAATTAGCCTTCGACTTTCTCGCGACTTCTTTAATCAGCGTATATCTATCTACGCCCATTTCTTTAGCTTCTCGGCTGACATTGAACGGCTTTAAATCAGATTTGAATGGTAACGGTTTTCCCGCTATATTCAATATCCCAATTTCGCCTTTTTTGAAGTTTCGTAACGAAGCGGATTTACCGCTCCCGCTTTCACCTAATAAAAGAACAGGTATTCCCATTATTTATCTCCTTTCTTCTTATCGTTTAAATCGCCTACAATCTGACCTCTAATCTCGCCCGTGATTTGCGCTGGACAAAATTCAGGCAAGCCAACTGCAAACGGATTATAAATCATTTTGTCTGTTATCCTACACCAAAACCGCTTTAAATCTCCCTCGGCTCGGCAAAACTTACAATACTGACATTTCTGCTCACCGTCCGGGAAGTAAACCTCGGTTTTGATTTTGCCAATTAAATAATAATCAACTCCGCTTTTAACTTTTGGCATACGCTCACCCTCCCACTAAATAATTCACTGATACGTCAAAAAAGTTTGCAATATCAATAACTAAAAGAATAGAAGGAAAAATCCTCCCTGACTCGTAGTGACATATAGTCGGCTGTGATATTCCTGTTCGTTTTGCAAGTTCGCGCTGTGTTAACCCTCTCAATTTTCGAAGCTCGGTAAGCCTTTCAGAAAAACCCTCGGGCTTGTAATAAGGTATATGCGAATAATTCTCAACACAATAATCGTGTAAGCAGTCGTTACAGATATTTTCTTGTTTTTCTTTGAAATAAACATAATCGTCAATGTCATTCGCGACTGCTTCACCGCAATAATCGCATATTACACACTCGATAAACTCGTCGCTCGGACAATTCGGACATTTGCCGTATTCCTCATATCCGTAAGCTTCATATCGGCTGTTATGAGTTGTTTTTATTATTTCAGGCTCGTCAAATACCGATCCGCACTCTTTACACTTATAAGTCATTTTGTCACCCCCTGAACCCGAACGCTTTGAATATCCCTTTAAAAACAGGGTTGACATTCTTTTGTTTTTTCGGTATATTATAGTTAATATTCTTTTGTTTTTCCTCGGCTTGCCTTACGGCGGTCGGGGATTTTTCTTTTTTGGTTATCTTATCCACCTGTTTAACCGCTCCTCTCTTAGCTGTTCACGTAAAAATAAAATAACGTATAAAAGCGAGATTATTGTTAACGCTATCGCTATTATTACCGTTATTCTATAGTCGTCTGCTGTGGTAAGATTTCGGGAGTGCTTTCCAACAATCCCTATCGTATAAATCAGGGCGAACCCTACGGCTATAATCGGATAGACTTTTAAAAACAAGTCTTTTATCCGCTCGATTATAGCTATT
>Ga0326513_10000606_pt1 | contig 30839 bp, 53 predicted proteins | sample 2_2465_0518_D_FD_203654 | JGI IMG/M metagenome (GOLD analysis project Ga0326513, IMG submission 203654) | Bovine rumen microbial communities from UC Davis, California, United States - 2_2465_0518 | ecosystem: Host-associated > Mammals > Digestive system > Stomach > Rumen | place: USA...
GTAGCCCATAAGGGACTAGGGGGCCCCTCCCCTCATCCACGCGAGCGACCGCACTCGGTCTATTTGGATCACCAAGCACCATCCAGCGCGTTTGGCAAATCCTTGCTCGGGATTTTGTTCATGTTGCCGCCTATCTCATAGCCGACTTTGTTCGACTTGGCGGCATTGCAGCAATAATGCGCAGCTTGTAAGTTATTCCAATCTTCGCAAGCGGCACGCGCTGATTCATAACCAAATTGTTTATACAAACTTATTGGACGAATCTCATCTATCACGAAGCTGAACGGATGAGCCGCGTTTGATGGTTCGTCATAATGAATTGGCCCGAGTTTTCCGTGACAAATGCCGCACTCTGCGTTCATGCACTTGAAGCGGGCCCGGTATTTTCTTCGGAGCCACCCGTTTGAGTACCGTGGGTTTATTTTACTCATAGTTTTATGCACCCCCCGGGGTCAAATAAAAGAGACCCCCTCGGCACGTTGAGAGAGTCCCTTTTGCGGAGTTGTTGTTTGGTTTTGAAAGGAGAATTACTTCTTTTGCCTGTTAGCCCATTGTCTTATCGCCCGTCCGAAGACTTCGGGCTTACTGCTGATTGATTCTGCCGGAATGTGCTTTACTGTCCAATCATTCCCGAGCATTACATGAATCCCATAGTCACGATTTTCTTTGTCAATCTCATTATGATACAAAGAGCCATCAACTTCAATGACGAGTTTATATTCTGGGATCGTAAAATCTAATTCAAGACCACCGACTTTCTGATGAAATATGATCTTGAATCCATTATGTAAAAGCTCAATAGCCGCCAACACTTCGGGGATGCTGTCAAAGTCATTTATCCACCGCTTGGCGACCTCTATTGATTTGTCAAAGTTTTTGCTTTTGGGGAGTTTCTTAAGTGCCTTGTTGAATCTGTTGATGTGTGTCAGGTCTGTCATGGAGCCGTCGAGCTCTGACAAAAAATTGAGCTCTGCCAAAAGCCTTTTCTCGTCCTCGATCGCCTTTTGTTTTGCCTTTATAGCATTTCCGTACTTTCTGCAAGCTTCGCATAAACAAGCTTTGTCGAGCCTTACGACTTTGGTGATAACTTCTGTCCCACATCTCACACAATGAGTTGCATACTCCGTATAGCTGTGTCCGTTCAGCCTTACGAAAGTCCCTATTAAACGATAACCATGCTGTTTGAGTTGTTCTTCGGTTAGTTTCATAAACCTCTTTTCTATAGTTATCCACCGTAACTATTATAACACTATATACTGTACTTCATCAAGAGCCAATCGCCTTATCTTGTATACTCCTGCTTCAGACATTTCCAACGTTTTCGCTATCTGTGCATAGGTCATATTGTCGAGATACACCATCTTCAGGACTTCCCCATGTTTACCGCGCAAAGCTGCAAACGCTTCCGTCAATCTCTGCTCGGTATCGGCAAGCTCCTTCTTGAGGGCTGTGTTTTCTTCCTCAATGTCGGCTATCTTGACCAATATGTCCTCCATGCGATTTGACGGACTTGTTTTGACTGATATCCGATCATAGTCCGTCACAGAGCCACCTGTCAGCATCCCGGAAAGCTCCTCAAGCTTCACGAGATTGTTCCTGATCTTCCAACGTAACCCTCTGGGCTTATTAAGAAGTTTATACAGTTCACTTCGCTCATCTGTCATCGTTCGCCTCCCTTCCCCATGAACCCCTCAAGCTCCTGCACGCAGAACGGGCATAAATCATAATCCCTCTGGTTGCCGTCCGAGTTCAGATAAACGACTCGCGGATATGTATGTCCGTGAATATAGTCGATATCAGAGGGCTTCTTCGGCATATAAAACATTCCGCACCTATCACATTTTGCCGCCAGCATCTTCAATCCTCCTTTTCTGTCTTGCAATCTTTTCGGCCTTAATCTGCGCAATCCTGCTGTCACCCAGCAGATAATCGACCTGTTCCAGTACCACCTCAACATCGGCTATCTCTTCGACCAAGTGCTCGCGGACCGTATCAAGGTCGTAGCGTTCAGCCTTGCAGATAACCTGTGTCAACTCGGCCATTTCTTCGATTAACTGCCGCATCTGCACACGGAGCCCGTAATGCTCCGCGATATTCCTCAAATCCTTATCCATTCTGTGAGTGCTCCTTTGCCATCCTGTTAATGTCTTCCATGATCCCGATTATTGTGCACTGGCACTCGGGATATTTTTTCTGTATTTCAACGGCTTCTCTGGTCATCTCTTCCCAGCCGTCTGATATGCCGTCTGCTTCGGTCAGTAAGGCATAGTTTTCGAAGAAGTGGTAAATTGCCACGCTTGCAGCTCTCTCGCGCTCTGTGGCCTTTCTGGCCCATTTACTTGCCATCGTCCACCTCCCGCAGATGGTCAGCTATGTCCATGAGTCCTTTGTCCCGTCTTCCGGCTTCGTAGCCATCCAGCCATATCTCCCTGAGAGTTTTGTTCTCAATATTCACATACTCACCCTTTTCATTGATATAGTTTTTAGCTTTCCTCATCATCATCCTCCATCATCCGCCTGTCACGTTCTGCATCTCTGCGATACTCCCAAAGCATCTCACGCTCCCACTCTTCACGCTCTTCATCTGTTCCAAATCTGCGGTCATCTCTCAGTATGCTCATTTATTCCAGGCCTCCTCTATTCTCTTCTAATATGATACTCGGTAACATAGCTCTTTATTTCATTATTCTCGACCACTAAACAACCTTTTGCATCTCTTTTAAATCTTTCGACAACAACACTATAACCCCACGGATCACCGTGTATGTTTATCTCGGTTACGTCATGCAGCCATTTGTGATTGATATAAACTTTGCCACATTTATTATGGTCTACCTTGAACAGTAGTTTAGGTCTTTTCATTCCTCGCTCCCTTCTTTCGGCTCAAACAAGAAACAATATCCATCCTCGCTTGTTTTGCATCCATTACCCCACTTTGAACAGATTTCATGCGCCACGATCAAAGGTATTCCATCCACTTTTGCCACGCTGTCATATTCAAAGTATTTGCAATCCTTACACCGTTTCATCTTTCCGCACTCTCTGCATCTGTCAGCAAACTCGGTGACGGTTTCTTGCGGTATGCCGTTCTTTAATGCGTTGTACCATAGTTCGCTACCGCACCACGTTCCGTTCTTTACAGCTTGATACATTTCGTCTGTAATATCTATTGATAGCTTCATTCGCTCGCTCCTTTCCGTGCCTCCCATCGGAACGTGTGAGATGCTGAACAAGCACTACAAGGGAACTCATGCGCTGTAAGATTAGCAAATCAGCAAGTCTCACAATTAGCACACAAATTGCTTTTGTCGGTCTTCTCTTCGGTCTGCTTCTGCTTATAGTTCCTTTCCATCTTCCAAAATACAACGTAGCAACCGTGGTTATGGTCATACGTTATGCTTATTATGTCATCTGCACTTGTAAGACCTTCCCAATCCTCATCTTTGGTTTTAATCGCCTCGTTTATATCATTAGGATCATTGCAATATTGCCAATCAACAAATGTCATTCTTCACCGCTCCCTTCTGCCATGTACTTATCGACAATATTCAATGCCATTTCCAATCCTTCAGCACACGATATGTCATACGGATGCACTCTGTCGTATTCTTCGTCTATTTCGGCTCTTATCTTGTCAAGCACCTCACATTTTATATATTTCACTTGTCTGCCTTGTGGTGTTTGAAACGTAATAGACATTGTTTTTTCAAGTTCTGCATCTGATATTTTATTCCAGTCCTCTTGTGTTAAAGGACTATTCAAAGTAAATTCAAAACTATCACTCATACCTTATCATTCCCTTCCTGTGGTTCTATAACCTTGCACCCCTGCTTTTCAAGTAATTCCAACTTTGCAAGTGCCATCCCTATATTTTGGCAAGTGCAATACGGAAGTTCTTTCCGTATTCCTTCAAAATCCTCTAACGCTTCTTTTGACAAGTTATCATTCCAATCAAAAGGTTTTGCAGTTATATCCATCAGTTCAAGTCCTCCTCTCTGACCGTCTCAAATACATCAGGCGCACAATCCGCGCAAACGTGGTCACCTGTCTTCGGGTCAACATAAGCCATCTCAACCTCTCCGTGACAGTAATCGCAAATAAGTGCCTTATACTTCTGGTATTTCCGGCCACAATGGTGGCACTCCGCGCATCCGTTGCATAAACTCCGTGATTCAATCATGGTCCTCACTCCTTTCCGGGAAGCGGCATTTTGTCACCGCTATTGGAAACTCCTCGATTTCACTCGCCCATATTGGCTCACATCCGGCTCTGCTATAAACCAACGGAAAGCCGCCTATCCCATCAAACAAGCTCGCCATTGTTGGATGATCCGTATCAAGATGCGATACCATCCTTTTAGCCATCCACTCCCAAAACGGAAGAGCGATTGAATTTCCGAGAGCCTTATATCGTGGGCTGTCTGATTCTCCTTTGTGGAGCTTTCCCTTGCTGTCCGTCCAATCGCCAATATCTGTCCAGCCGTCAGGATAGCCTTGCAATCTTTCACACTCTAACGGTGTTAATCTTCTTACTACTGCTTCCATATCGTCCTCCATAACTAACGGAACATTGCCCCCCCCTGTGCCCATTCGACTGCTTAAGGTTTGACATATTCCGTCATCACAAATTTTCAACCTACTGTCTGCGGGATGATTCTCCAATATTTTGTATGATGCACTTCCCTTCATCGACATATTGACTACCTACTCCTTTGTAATCTCTTGCACATAGGGCGCCGACTGTTTCGTTAATACCCCCCCCGGACCTTTAGCAACAAGAGTCTGCGCTTTTTCTTCTGTCACGCTGAAATCATATTGTGCGTTCTGCCCTTGATTGAATGAAGCTCTGTCCAGCCCGTAACAAACAACCTGCGGGGCTTTGTAATCTGTTGCGACCAAAGTATCCGCTTTGCCATTGTTACGGGCATTTAGAAAAAATCCCGCTTTACTTGCTGTAATCGGTTCTGCCCCCCCCTCTATGCTTTCATAACAGACCACAGAACCGCCTTGATCGTTAAGACAATACTGCTTGATTGTTGATGGTTGACAAGGCTCCTGTTCGCTCATGCTGTATGAGGATTCCCTTGCCCCCTCCATCGCATCCGGCTCGCTCTTGAAAGCTGATTGTCTCTTCAATGTCTCCTCTAACAGTTCTGGGAGCTTCTTGCCCCTCTTCTCGGCTCTCCTCAATATCCCCGCACAAGCTCTCGCGCTCAAAGAGTATTTCGGGAGCGGATTCACCTCCAAAATCTGCGACAAGAGCGATACGTTTTCTACGCTGGGGCACTCCCCAAAACTGTGCATCGTGTACTCTCCAAGCAATGCTCCACCCATCACCCATGATGCAGCCGCTTGAACTCCACTTACCCCCCGTAGGTCGAGGAATAATGGCATCTTCACAGACGACTTTTGCGGTTTCTTCGAGGACGGCTCGGAAGTCTTCGCCTTTGTTTGAGCTAAAGGCTCCCGGCACGTTCTCCCAGACCATATATCTGGGCCGAAGCAATCGGCTATCGACATCTGACCCTTTAATTGCTCTATCATGTTCTCTCATCTCCTTAATGATTCTTATCTGATCCATGAACAGTCCTGATCGCTCGCCAGCTAATCCCGCACGTTTTCCGGCTACGCTTAAATCTTGGCAAGGACTACCACCACAAATCACATCCACTATCGGCACATCTGCCCCGTTTAACCTCGTGATATCGCCTAAATGTTTCATCAGCCCTCCTTCGAGGACGGTATCTCAAATCCGTCCTCACCTTTCGCCCTTCCGTACTCGTCAACATGGCCGAGACATACCGCCTCTGAACTCAATATCTCACTATCGCCCGCCTTGTTCGTGAAGAAGAAGTCAACGCTTCCTCGTCCGAAGTATTTGGGCTCATAATCATCTGGTGCATAAACTGTTGCGATATATTTTTTCATTCGTCTTTGCCCTCCTTTTCTATGGTCACTTCATCATCGCAATCGAGCCCATCCTCGTCACTTTTCTCGCAACTCGGAGTATAACTGCCATATATGCCACCTAACAGACTGCTACAAGCATCAACAATAGCGTCCATTATTCCTCTATTTGCTCTCAATTCTTCTTCTGTGCACTCAATATAAAAAATCTTCATTCCTCCAAATCCTCCTCCGTAACTCTGTAAAAATGCGACCGCCCATCACTAACCCTTTTAGCTATCGAGACCTTATTCTTGCCCGTAATCTCTGCCAACTCTGCGACTGAATCAGCTACCGCAACCGGCAGCTCATATTTGTCGTAGGTGGTCGCAACGTATATGTATTTAGGTTTCCTCATTTAACACTTGCTCCAACTCCATTTGCTTATCATCTTCCGTCAAAAACGGGATATCATCTTCGAACTCGTTAGCTGTCCGTGTAGTATTGCCTTCCCATCCGTACCGCTTCGGCCTGTCCATCATGCCCGCGATCCTTCGACTGCCCTTCTGGTAACGCATCAGGATTCCGTCAACATCCACTCCATCAGCCGTTATCTCTTTGCCTGTTAAGTCGCCCGTGAGCCTGTTTTTTGATACCTTTAAGGCTCGCAGATTGTTCGGGACTTCCTTCGGCTCTTCGCCCTTCTTGGCTCTCGGTGGCGGGATTCTGTCATAGCTCATGATAATGTCGGCTCTGTTGGTTATCTCCGATGCTCCGCTGACCTCATCATTTGTGAAGCCCGTTCCCGGAAGCCTCTTTCTCGGATGCGCTATCAGCATGACAACGACTTGATATTTCATCGCTATGTCTTTGAGCATTGAGACGAATAAGTTTTGCTGCTGGTTCAGCGTGTCGCCCGATATCGTTTCCGTGCACATTGCCGTCATAAGGTTGTCGATCATGATGAATTGCACCCCTTTGAGCTTCACACATTGCTCGATAGCCTTAACAACGCTCAAATGGTCATTTTCGTCTTTATAACTGCGGTCATAGACAAACATCCGTCCGCGATACCAATCATTGAGCTTTGCAAGCATGGCCTCGTCTTGTTTCTCCATCCCAGAGGCTTGCATATCCATAATCATTCTCACCATCTCTGGAGATAACTCGCCCGAGTAGATCATGCTGCCTATCCCGTTGTCATTCATATTGACGACTATCTGCGATGCAAAAGTGCTCTTGCCGTTTCCGCGTTCGCCCGAGAGGATAACCAGATCGCCCGCCTTAAAGCCTCCGTGAAGTACATGGTCAAGCTCTGCTATCCCTGTCGGGAAGTTGGTCATCGAGTCCAGATCAATGTGTCCGATCTCGTCCATTGAGCGGATCGCCTTCGCTGTGATAGCTTCCGCGTTCTCAACTGCATCTATCAGAGCTTGAGGACCTATCTTCCGCAAGATGTCGTTCGCATCCTTTAAGCCGTGATAGTCTTCCGTTCGAACAATCTTTCCGACTCCGTTAAACCTGTTCACCAGATCGGACAGCGTAACGTGACCGTGTTCACAATCTCCAAAGACAACCAACTCATCGAAGCTCTGCAGGAAGTCCCAGCAAAACGGAATCCATGTGTAGCCATTCATCCCGAGCGGAACTGATACCGCGTTTTTTATCCCTGCCGTTGCAAGGCTTAAGCTGTCAATCTGCCCTTCCGTGATAACAAGTCTATGATGGTCATTAGGATCGCATTGCTCCATTCCGTAGAGAATCGGCTTCCTATTCCGTTCACACCACTCTTTGCCTCCGTCCCGTTCCTTGTCATAGTCCGTGTGTCTATACTTCACAAACCACGGCTGCTTATTCTCATCAAAGAACGTGAAGCACAAGATCGCTCTTCCGTCTTCCGTCATCTTGCTTGTGACCTGATACCGATCAACAACCTCTTTGCTGATCCCTCTTTCATTGCAGAGATATTGATAAGCCGGATCATTCGGGATAATGTGCTTTTTCTTAAACGGGATATAATGGCTTGCATATTCCGTCCGATAATACTCGTCAGCATCCTTGCCGAGACTGAAGCTAAAATCTCTTGCCAGCGTGAGCATATTGCCCTTTACATTGCAGCCGCTCCTTTTGCAGTTAAACAATCCCGTCCGAAGATTGATAGCAAATGTGTTCTTATCGTTCTTACTCCCTCCGTGACAGTACGGGCACTCCTTAAACACCAACTCGGGTCCACGCTTAACCGCTCTCATCCCCAAGTCCCTGGAGAACCGTTCTGCATCTTCAGGCTTAAACTCATAAATCCCCATCTGCTAATACTCCCTTAACCGTCTTCTTCAAATTGGGCTCTAAACTCATCCCACTCTTTGTTTCTTTGTTCGACCGATTCGAATGGAGCCTCGTGAGAGGCGATCCATTCGAAGAAGGTCGGCATTTCTTTTTTATTTATTTTTTCTTTTTCTTTGTTCTTTCTTTTATTGTTATATTGTGGCCCTTTGGTGGTCCCTTTGGTGGTCCCTGACTTTTCGTTTTGCTGGTCCCTCTGCTGGCCCTTTGAAGGTCCCTTACTTTGATACTGATCGTACGCAACCACAGTAATGACGGTATATCGAGCTAGTCCCTCTGTGGTGATTTCGTGGGTCCCTCTCAATTTGTTTAGCGAGCCCTTTACCTGCTTAATTGAGAGCCCCGTTTTCAGAGCGAGCGATTTCATTGAGGTTGCGAGCTGTCCTCTCTTAATAAGACGGCCCTCAAAGTACCCATCTTTCCAATTTGCCATAATTAAAAGATGGATAAATAAGCAAAACGTTGTCGGATCGGAATACCATCCCCAGCTTTTAATCTTCCGGGCGATCACAATAAATCCTCCGTTATTGTTCTCCATGCTCCAACCTTTCTTTTAGTTCCCGATATAGAATCTTTGCTATCAGCCAGCCGCTCGTCTCTTCCTTGCACATAATGAGCCTCATGTCATACCGCGCCATAAATGTAGTGACGGAAGCCTCGAATGCTTGCGGGAGGAACTTCGACCGATAATGGTGAGCCCGAAGAGCTTCCCACGAAGCATTTTCAACAAGGAGATAAATCCTGGCTCCGTGTTCTGCTGCCCTTTGAAACTCTGCCTCGAATCGTTTCCGATCATGCGTAAAGCATCCGGCAAGCTCGTCAAGGTTCATCTTCCGCTCAACCACTACCGTTGGAGATATCCTCTCGGCCTCGTTATAGACCCATACCCCGTCTAACTGATAATTGACGGAATAATCTCCATAATCGAGGGTAGCCCGCCTAAATGGGCAGCCGAAAGTCTTGTATCTTTTCTCTGCCCTTGCGGTCTGCTGTTCCCTCTTATCCACAAGGATTGTGACGGAGTCGAGGGCTGATAGAATCCGTTGAGTCTCTTCAGAACGGGATTTCATCGCTTACACCTTCAGGAACATTGACGAAGTCATCATTTCCGGCTGAAGCCTTCGGAGCTGATCCGTTGAGATATTTAGCTTTTCCGGGCTTAACCTTGCCGACCTGATCCAGAGCGATGATTGAGTGCGGAACAACTGCCATCCCTGTTTTGCCGTTCATTTCCCACTCTTTCTCGTGGTAGTTGATACCGCAGACTTTTCCGACAAGTTTGTTCTCGTCCCAGTCCCATACATAACCGGGATTAGATGCTTCGATGTTGGTCATGGCTGTCTTAAATGCACGGAGAGTCCAGCCATCGCGCTCGCTTCCGTCTTCCTTCGGCACCCAAAGAGTGATAGTTCCGCGCCACTTCTTGTCATCGCTTGTGTTGTTGTCATAGTCCTGCTGATAGAATCCCTTAAACTCTCCGTCAGTAAGGTCAAAACGTAACTTAATCATGTCGGAGTTGCCTTCCTTTGTTGCGGCCTCAAACTTGACCCCGAGAATCTTTGCCGCATAGCTCCCGAGCGGGAGTGTTTTTCTCTCTGAATAGGTTTTTGCTTCGTTATATCCTTTAAGTGCTTTCATTATTCTTCCTCCTTGGTTGTTGTTGATATTTCGTAATAGCTTCTGATCGCGTCATCGACCGCTTTCAGATCGTTGGGAAGCTCAATCGAATCAAACATCCCTTCAGGACTCTTTGCTGTGCTGATCCCGTCACCCTGCGTGTAAAACTTCATATCCTTGCAGTAGAGCACCACATCGAAACAGCCCTCGACTGTGAGCTTGTCATCCAGCATCTTGCCGACCGTCTTAACCTTCTCCCGTCCGTCATCCCCACACTCGGAGTGATGCAGAAAATAGACAATCTTTTCGTCATCCTCCAAGTCGTTGATGTGATGGATGAGGTTACGGAAGTTTAAGGCGATGTCTGTAAACTTCTGATAGCCCGTTTCCTTTGCTCTGTCGAAAAACTCATCAGCGAGAAGATACTGCGAGTCATCTATCACGATGGCCTTGCATTTTGCCTTTTTGATGACCTGCTCGATGTAGCTGTATCTTGCAGTCGATAACTGTGCGCTTGTCTTGATATCCTCGCTGTTTTCAAACTTCGGGATTTTGATAACCTTAAGATTTGATTTGAACGGAAGCCGCCCCTTCTCAACTGATATGATCCCGACTTCTTCCGGGCTAAAATTCTTGAGCGAGTACGTTTTACCGCTTCCGCTCTTTCCAATGATTAAAACAGGTAAACTCATTTGTTCTCTCCTTTCCTTAAAAACTCCTCGATTTTCTCCACTTCCAGCCCCATGTCATCAGCGATATCCTGTGCGCTCCATCCGGCTCGCCTTAATGCCTTAACCTTGCCTGTATCAAGGTCAAAATCAGCCATGATTACATAGGGCTTTGCACCACCCGAGCCAACGGAACGTGTCCAGCGGAGTATTTGAGCATAGGTCGCTGTTTTGCCCTCTCTCTTGTATTCTTCGTACCCTTCCGGCACCATGCCCTTTCTCTCAAATAGAGCATCCAGCTTCTCATAGTTGGGCTTCACTTCCGTGTCATGATGCCATATCTTGTCCCCTCGTCCTGCCATTAGCCAAACCTCCTTCGAACTGCTCGCATCTGTGTGAGTGCATTTCCAATCGTCACGCATGATGCTGTAATGAACGCAATCCCAAGAGCTAACAGCCAATAATCGCCATACGGGCTCATGACCGTGCAGAAAACACCAAACGCGAACGCGACCTCGCACCAATGGCAGCAGGTCGATAAGTGTCTTATCTCTTTGCGGAGCTTTGCTTCCTTCTCCTGCGCTGTCCATATACGGATATAAGCCGCGTTATGATCCTTCATAAATCCGTAGTCTGCCATAACTTCTCCATCTCCTTTTTCTTCTTTGATATTCCGCTGAAGCAATGGTCGCCCTCTTTGAATAACGGTTCACCGCTTCCGTAACCTCGCCCAAAATAGATGATTTCCCTGTTGGTCCGTGCAGTCAGCTCATAAATCGCATTGCCATAGCATCGGAGCGGTATGTTTCCATTCTTTGCGAGTTTTGCCGCCTTTTTCCGTGTCGCGTACTGACCCGGCTGATTGATGACCTCCATGACGGTATTTGGGAACCACGGAGAGTCGACTCGATTCAAGATTGAATCTGCGACATATCTCTGACCGTCATCGCTCTGGTTGCCTGCTTCACATTGAATGATTGCGGCTATCATCGTGACCTCTTCCTCCGTGTAGGGATAGAAGAGCGGAGCCTCGACTGTATTGACGGAAACCACATACGGCCCGCTGTCGATGATGTCTAACGATACAGAGCACTCACTAACTGCATCCACTCGCTGTCCGTCAGCTCCAGCAATTCCGAGAGCGCACGCACCTGCGATGGCACCCATGAGGACGGATTGCAGAGCTTTGCGCTCAACTGCTGCCTTGACCATCCCAAAGCGTGAGCGAGGTCTTGCTGACTTTCGTAGCCTCCTGATCTTGCGAGGCTCATGATTGTGTCTTTCCACATCCATGCCTCCTGATCTTTTCAAACCTCTGACGGAGCTCCTGTCTTCTTTCATCCGAGATGTTGTACTTTCTCTTTGGTGAAATTCCTATACAATTTATTGATGCGTGAGCGCAAATCGAGCCGTCTTCGTTCTCGGCTATTATTTCTACCTCTGACGGATTTTCTTCCGAAATTGCCCTTAATTTCCTAATAAAACTCTTATGGTATGTCGTGATCGTGACACGCTCATCGCCCTCAATCCATTCGATGCAGTTCTCTCGCATCTTGCCTCCTTTCACTCTACGTTTTGTTGATTACTGGCGTAAAAAATAACATCGTCAATCGTCACACCCAGAGCATCAATCACTTCAAAAGCCCTTTTGATTGACATATTTTCAGGATGCTCTTCCCAGTTGATGATCGTATTAACGTGAACACCTACGCGGTCTGCCAGCTCTTGCTGTGACATTTCCTTTAGTCTTCGCCACTCTCTAAAAGTATGTTTCATTGCTTCCCTCCTTTCTTTTAGATTTCGCCCTACAACTGTATATTATACAATATATTATAGTTTGTCAATAACAATTTGAGTTATTTCGATAAATAAGTGTAAATAGTGAAAGCGTGAGATTTTATAGACATGAATAAAAAGCAATAAAAAAATGCCCCCGCCAACTCCGAAGAGTCAACGGGAGCAAATCGAGGGGTATAGCTCCGAGCTGAAAAAGGGCAGAGAGCTCAAAGCTTCGCTGTGTATTTGAGGGATATCCACATATTGGCTGATTTGTTTATTCTCCCCCAATTATTACGGACTTCAAAGATATTAACTATTGTATTCTGACGGAGACATCCGACCTTGCCGTATTTAGTCGAAGCTCCGGCACGCACCCAGAGGGCTGAAGCTGTCACTCTGGCCTTGTAGGCAGCAGACTCTATCGGCTTGACGGGCTTCGGGGTCTGCGTCACTCCGTCAACGTATTTCGGAGTGATAAAACCACGGATGTTTTTGCTGTTGTATTTGAGCTTACGGATGCCGACTCTCTCAGCCTTGTTACCTTCAACGATGGTCATGATCGAGCCGTCTGTATCGACCACAAGCCCCACATGGTCAGGCCAGCCCGTGCAGTCGCCTTTTCCCGAGTCGCCCCAATCATACATGATGATATCGCCCGGTTGAGCCACAAAAGCATCATTCTCGACCCATATCCCCATTTTCTTGGCTTTTTCGAGCATCTTTCCGCATGACACATCTATCGGAATAATGTCTGCCATGTTGTTGACCAGCGCACACGTTGAGACTGTGCAAGCGCACCAAGCATCCGTGTACTTCATTTTGTATGACCCAGCCGGACGGAGCTTGTTATACGTATCGATTATGACCTTAAAACTGCCGTCCTTTTCATTGAGTCCGACAAGGCTGTTCATGGTATCAATCATAGCTTTGCGTGTTTTAGGCATAGGCTTAACCCTCTATATGGTTTTGATCGCTGAATGATTCGGAAGTCTTTTTGATGGACTTGAGATACTGCGCTGTGGAAATCTCCAACGCTGTTCCAAGGAGTGTAGCAAGTAGAACAATGGTCTGATTGACCTCGTTGCCATACGGAAAGCCCCATATCTTACAGAGTCCGAGATAGCATACCCCAAGAGCGGGCATGAAGCGTTGAATCTTGCTTAAAATATCATACATTTTGTTGCTCATAAGAATGAATCCTCCTTTTCACATTTTTTGTAACACTCTTTTATGTGTTCTATGCTCATGACTGTCTTGTTGTTCGGAAAATTCGGATGCTCTCGGCAGTACCGCTCGTATATGTCGATATCGGAGAGAATTTCATCAAAATATTCCTTGCTGTGCATAACGTGATTAAGTAATTCGTCATTAAATCGGAGTATTCTTCGCCTTGCTTCAAGAGCAGACCGCTCTTCTGATTGCGAGATGTGCTCCGTCAATTCCTTTGACAGCTCGTCAACCTTCTCGATGATTTCAGCAGAACGGGATTTCTTCTCACTCCGCCAAGTCCAAAAGCCCTGACTTGAGAAGATGGCGGTGAATACTCCGATAATTGACAAAATGATTGTTGTGATGTTATCCATGATATGCCTTCAGAAAAACAAGGGCCGGAAGCCAACGCTGGATCTTGTTAAGAATATCATATACCTTATTGCTCATTTTATCATCCCCTTTCTTTTACTTAAAAATCTTTACTTGAAAAGATTATGGTTGTGATATCCATGCGGTCGCTATCCTATAACAATATTTGACATGATTGGCTTTCTTAATTATTTAAATATTATCGTATAAGCATTTATAGTCCCTGTGTTACCAGATATTGCTACTGTACCGCCCGTATTTGTTGCACTTATATACAATCCATTATGTACTATATAATTAAATTTAACTCTTGACGTATCGGAATCACGATATAAAAAAGCTAAAAGATAATTGTCAGCGTTACCCTTGTCACAAGCCAATCCCAATCCCACACAGCCTCTTTGAATACTAAAATAGTCCTTATAGTAAACACACCCGCCTCTTGCTATAGCATCTGCGGTTATTTGAGCCATATATTTCATCGTGTTTTGGTCAATTATGTCGGCATAAGTCTTCACACCACCCGATTTTACCGGGTTGTTGCTGCTTGCCGTAGGTGTATCATCAAAAGTAAGCGTGTCCTGCTTGCCTGCAAGTGCTGTATCCACATCAGCACTTTTAGCCATATCAGCCAATATATTACCGTGTCCATCTTTAACTTCCCCTGTGGCTTCAAAATCACCTGCTTCCATAAACTGCTTAACCATTGCAGGTGTAGCAACCTTGGTGCCATCCGGCTGTTCTACTACAAAAAGATCCTGTGAGCCGTTCCAGCTTGCGACTGTATCATAATTGTCTGTACTTATTCTTGGCATTTTTCATTCTCCTTTATAGGTCATATATTATTTGCTTGCCTGCTGGTAAGTGAATATTGCCGTTCCAATCTACTGCAAAAATTGTTTTGCTTTGACTGCTCGTGCCATTTCCGATGATAAAAGCATAATTACCACCATCAAAAACATTGTAACGACCAATTACAAACTGCTCGGAACCCAACGCAAGTGTCCCCTTGCCTGAAGCGTGTGAATTAACACCCGAAGCTGTTGTATCACTACCTTCTGCGTGTGAATTGTCACCCGAAGCCGTTGTATCAGAGCCTTCAGCGTGCGAAGACTTCCCCGAAGCTGTTGTACCGCCACCTTCAGCGTGTGCTCTAATCTCTGAAGCCGTTGTACTTGCCCCTTCAGCGTGTGTGTAATTGGCTGATGCGGTTGCATTGTAGCCCTCTGCGTGTGAGTAATGTCCCGAAGCAGTTGTGCCAGCACCTTCGGCATGACTAACATATCCCGATGCAGTAGTATCATAGCCCTCTGCCACGCTGTCGTTTCCAATCACGGTATTGGCTTTTCTGTGACCTAAATCATAAAAAGGTGCATAAGCTGTACCGCTTGCGGAAGCTCCCTCACCATATCCAAGACTCGCCAATAACGAGCCATCATAAGCCCATATACTCAAGCCATCCGCGCTGAAGCTTCCTATCCTTACATCATTCTTGACGATATCAAAGCTGTCATTATCTATATGGCTATGCGTATCGGATTCTTCACCATTTATCGTGGCATATATGTCCACACCTTCAGCCGTCTGCCTCATGACACTTGATAAGCTCTGGATACTACTTGTGCCCTGATTAACGTATGTTTCGCTGACTTCTTGCAATATCTCACGGCTCTTAACTTCCACCCTTGCATAAGCATCTGTGATACTTCCGAGCTTTGCGATAAGTGTTTCATCATTACTATCGAGTATGTTCTGTCCGTCAGAATCAACAATAAATCCAACGGTTGAGCCTTCGCCCACCTCCAACAGTATGGCATTCTCCAAGATATTCAAGTTTGCGTAAGAACTTAATACATGAGGATTAGTCCAACTGATAAGCCCTTGAACGGTTCTACTCCGCACGGAATAGTATAACTGTTCATCGTTCTCTGGATTCCACTCGGGCTCTTCTTCGCTCCAACCTTCGTGGTCATCTTCTGTCGGCTGGTCGGGAGTGCCGTTAGAGAGCTTGTAATACGTTATCATGCTCGTGATTGCGGGTCTTGTCCTCTGCTCCGTCACCTGTGCAACTTCTTCAGCTTGAACCGCAACAACCCTCGCACCTGTCGCAACTCCGAGAGCATTATTCGCCACTCTGTCATCAGTCGGTGGTGCCGTTCCGTTGCCGATCAAGAACGCTTGACCACCTACCAAACGGACTTTGACTTTGTCGCCCTTCACGGCATTTATGGTCAGCTCTGCGGGAGTCTCTTCGACTCCACCGTCAATATGAACCCATGCCACACCATCCTCGACACGGACGACTTCTGCCGTTGTGTCGTATGGCTTCGGGCCTTTATCCTTATTGTTTAAGACTTTTAGGAACTCTTTTTCAGTAACCATATACAGTCTCCTCTGTGTCACATCCGTAGCCGAGTTCTATTGTTTGGCTCTTTATGCGGAACTCTCCGTCAATCATCGCCTTTGGATAATTAATCCCCACAATATCGCCCGGTCTCAAATCCGGCATAAATCGCCTCGTGTAAGTTATCTCCCTTGCTGGCCTCTGAAGCTCTTTGAGTCTCTGCTGTGCATAAGCCGCCAAAGGAGCAGAGCTTGATAGCTGTGCAGCCTCTTCCGCCCAAATCTCGCGCCCTCTGCTTACTGTTGACAGCGGGCTCTCTGGATCGTCATCACGAGCAATAGCCGCAAAGCTCTCATAAGTAACTCGGAGCACATTCGGGCAGCTATACCAATCACGAGTATCTTTGATGCTCGGCTGAATGACATCATAGTCATTGTTGAATTTAATCACGGGCTCTGTCGGGAACGGCTCAACGTGTATCTTGCCCCGTCCGTCAATCCGTATCTGCCAGCCAATCGCATCAGCAACCTTGTGAGCCATTGAGAGATAAGTCTCGCCCGATTCCGCAACAATCGCACCTGTGAGCGTTCCGCCACCTTCAAAGGTCTCAACATCCGCACCGCTTATCTCGAGCAGATCAGCGATGATAGATGCACCGTTTCCGTCCTTTGGAGCAAACCAACCACGCGGGAGCATCCTGTCGGCACACGGAGTAAGCACCGAGAAGCAATCCACGGAAAAGCTCGGATTATACCCTTGCAAGCTCCGTGTAGGGCTTGAAGTTAAACCCGTAAACAATGGCACTCTTTCGGCTGATTCGCCCTGTTTTGCGACTAAATATAGTCTAATCCAACGCTCGCCAAGCTCTGCGGTTGTTTCAACGCTTGCGGATTCAATGAGGGCTGATTCGATATCACGGTCAATCTTTCCGCCCGTGATAGGTATCTCGCCCTCATCTTCCCAAGTCTGCGGATTAACCTGCATCATGATATAAGATGCGCTAAAACCTTTAGACCAATCCATTTAATCAATCCTCGTTTCTGTCGTTCCACTCTGCGAGTGTCATCGCTTCAAACTCCTGCGGGTCTACCCTTTGAGCCTTTATGTCGAAGCTGACAAGCTGACTTCCGTACTCTGCCGACTCGCTTACCTGCAAATCTGCATCGTATGAGCTTCCGTCTGGAGTTCTTACGTGGCATATCTGCGGATTAACTGCAAGCTCTCTCATGCGCTCGATAAGGTCATCATCAGCCTTGATCGTGACCGTTGAAAGGCTTGCATCTCTTGTGACGGCCTTGTTCCAATCGCCCTGCACGGAGCCGTTAAGATATACCGTGCGCTTGAAGTCCTTCGCCCAGCTATTTGAAACGGTCAAGTTATACGGCAGAGCTATGCTCTCGCCCCCGTCAAAATCAATCATCATGTCATCGATGACAAGTCCGTGAGGCTTATCTATCCAAGCGGGCTGTACATCCGTCAGATAGTCGCCATTTGCGGTCACATCTACGACCCTATATCCGCCTTTTGATGCGGGGAACGGGTCAACGTATGTCTCACCGAACTCACCGACCATGATAAGCTCGGGCTTGTCCTTTGACAGTCTGTAAATATAAGCCATATCACCCGCAACGTAAGAAGCCGGAGCGATAGGAGTTATCTTCACGGCCTTATCAGCCTCAAGCACCTCAAGCGTGACATCAGGGATTTCTGCTTGATGATCCCATGCCACCTTGAAAAGCTCCGTGCTGACTACCTTCTGACCGAACCTATCATATACAACGCACTCAAGAAGATAATAAGCTCCGTCATCAAGCCGCCCGACCAAGTCATTAACATCTATGTCAAAGTTGCTGACATTTCCGTTAAATGCTCTGGTGAAGATGGTCTCTCCGTCAAAGCCATCAGCAGTCTTGCCGTCTGGTCTGACAACCTTGTTAGTGCCGTATCTGCGGACAGAAATCATCGTCTGCCCGCCTGTTCCGGCACCGCTCACGGAAACTGTGAGAGGCATTTCTGTCAGCTCGCCATTGTCCAAGCTATCCGTAACTGTGATTGACGGCATAGCCGCAACCACAAACGGAGCCGCACCGCTCAAAGCTGATTCCTTGCCGCTCTCGCTTGTCACCTTAACTGTGACGGAGTGACTTGTATTTGTCGCCCAGTTTGCCGTGATATTGACCGATGTAGCTGCGCCGTTCACAAATACATAAGGCTGTCCGTCAACGTAAACCTCTGCACACTTCTGAAGCGTATCGTCTGTGCTGACATAAGCCCAATAAACTGTAAGAATATCGCCCCTCTTGACCACATTCGAGGACAGAGCCACCGAAGGAGCCAAGGGAGCACTTGTCAGATTCAAGCTGATAAGGTCTGACCACGGTCCGAGCACTTCTCCGTCATTCCCAGAAGCAGCCTTGAACAAACGCACCTTGAAATACCAAGTCTTGCCAAGCTCCAAGTCATTCACGAGCCACTTTGTCGCCTTTGTCTCGATCCTAAACTCGCTCGGCTGTTTTGTGCTCATCCAAGCGTTAGGATCGTCAGCCCATGATATGATCGCTCCTGTTGCCGTAGCCCAATCCCATGCCCAAGTAAGCTCGACCGCTCCATTTTTGAGTGAAGCACTTGCGCTTGTAGGCTCCTGAACCTCGGGATCTTTGGTCTGACTTCCGCTGATCGTTGGAGCTTTTGGAGTGCTGACATCTTCCGTCTGCCAAACTGTCTGTGATTTCATTGTCGGACGGGACGGATCACCATAATATGTAAATATTCCGAAAGTCGCCTGTGTGACATTTGCACCAAAGGAATAAGAAGCCGTGAGGCTCGTTGTTCCGTTGGATGCAAGTATCTTGTTATCAGCAAAGACAAGCGCAACCTTCGTCCCTGGAACTGCTGAACCATTGGAAAACGTTGCCGTGACTGTCTTTGTGCTTGTGTTCCATTGACAATCTGAAAATGTCGGAGCTTTAAGCTGTCCAAATCCTGCAAGTATCGGAGTGCTTGTCGCAGTCGCACCGCTTAACGAGTGAGCAACCGCACGGAGCCATATAGCCTTATCTTCTCCAACTGCGGGGACTGTCATTGATACGTTTGCGCTCGTTGTTCCGGGGATTGTCTTTCCTGTGGTGAATGATGCACCAGCGGGCAAGCTCATGCCGCTCGCGGGAGTTGTCACGCAATACTGTAAGTCGAAGCTCGTGACCTCTGAATTGACATACGCGCCACCGTTTGAGTATGACAGCAAGCATGAGGCCGTGGTGCCGGAATACTTCGCATTTGTAAGAACTGGAGTATTCGGAGCCGCACACTTTGCGGAATTGTAAACCCAATCACCTGCTCCAGCGGGTCCGCGTGTCCTGATGCGAACCCATCTGCGATTAGTGGTATCTGAATATGATACGGAGTCATTGTTTGAGCCTGTCGTAACGTTTGCCGCGCTCCAATTAACCTTATCTGCTGATGTAGCCGCATCATTTACACTCTGCACCTCAACATCCGTGAAGATTCCTGCAAATCCTGTTGTCGGATTGCTTATCTGCCATGAGAACGTGCGACCGCTTACGTTTAAGCGATAACCGCTTGAAGGAGTCAGAGCAACCTCATAATCAGCCCAAGCCTTTTCTCCGTAATGCACACGAAACCAAATAGCATTTAACAGCTTTGTCGTGTTCGGATAATACTGTGAAAAGTCGAGCGTGATTGAATAGCTTGTAGTCCCTTTTGTCGGAGCCGTGTACTTCGTCACCGCTGTATAAGCCCCGTCAACCTTCAGCTTCCACTCAATCTTTGCCTGATGCTTTGACGGAGTTACATCCGGGCCCCATACCCAGCTTAATGTAACTATGTTATTGGCGCGGTTTATTGATAACCCGCTCATTTTATAGTCAGCCATGGAGCATCCTTTCCTGTCTGTTCAATGTTCTGATGAAGCCCTGTGTCCACAATTCAGGATCAGAAGCTCCATTAACTGTGATATTGTTATTGATTCCAGAATAACCGCCATACGCTCCGGCATAAGCGAGCTGACCTGCGGGAGTTCCGACTGTGCCATAAACTGCTGTATTAACGCCCGTCATGGCTGATACTACGGTCTGCTTATATCCGCTTATCCCGCGTGCAAAACCCTTGTCCACCATCTCGCCCGCATATGTCATCAATTTGGACGGAGAAGCAATTCCGAAGAATTTTTTAACGGAATCCCACGCTTCTTTGCATACTTCTGTTATGGCCTTGAGCAAAGTGTCTTTTGCCTTGAGGATGCCGTTCTTTATTCCGTCAAGGATATTCTTGCCGATGCCTTTCCAATCCATGAGGATTATCTTGTCAAATATGCCCTTATAGATTTTCGGGACAGCCATGACTATTCTTGGGATAGCCCTTATCAAACCATCATAAAGAGCTCCAATCATGATGATACCTGTCTCGATGATCTGCGGAAGATTTTCCGTGACAGCATCGACAAGGCTATCGACAAGCTGGAGATAAGCATCCACGAGCTGATTTATGGCTTCAGGACTTGTCAGACCCTCGACCAACGCTAATACAATCTGTACAGCCGTTTCGATAATCATCGGCAAGTTTTCGATGATGAAGACTTCAAGCTGACTTATGAGAGCAATCGCACCTGTGACCAATTCAACCGCATTGGATGCGATATTCTCTGCCAGAGACTTCACAAGCTCAAGAGCAGCCGTCAGAAGCTTCGGAGCATTATCTACTATCATCTGGCCAACCTTAAGCACCAAATCCACAAGAGCGGGTAAGAGCTTCGGGATGGCCTTTGTGATACCTTCCGCAAGCATCGTCACAAGCTCGATAGCCGTGCTCAATAACTGCGGGATGATATCCGTTATCTTATCAATCAATATCTCGCCAATCTTGCCAACTGATGCAAGTATGGTCGGGAGCGCATCCATAACCGAATTGATGAGTGTAGTCGCTGAATCGATCAGCACCGGCACCAATGACTCAATAAGAGGCGGGATATGCTCCGCAATTAACGGAGCCGCTTGTTCGATAAAGTCGCCCGCAACCTTAAAAATAGACTCAATCTGTGGCACGACATTAGCGAGCAATCCCCCGCCATTCTCGCCACCAAACAGAGCCGTCTGAAGCCCGCTCATAGCTTCACGTAAATCACCACCGCCACCGATAGCCGTCAGAACGTTCTGCCATGCCGCCTTGGTAGCATCAGCAGAGCCGGAGATTGTAAACATCGCTTCTTTGGCTGTGGTGCCTGTGATGCCCATTTCAGACTGTATTGCATGAATAGCATCATAAACATTAGCCAGATTATTGATGTCGTACTTTTGCCCGGTCAGCTTCTCCGCATCCGCAAGAAGTCGCTCCATCTCCGACTTCGTTCCGCCATAACCGAGCTTCAAGTTATCCAGCATTGTATAATTCTGCTTTGCGAAGCCGTTGTAAGCGTTCTGGATGGCCTCCATCGATGTTCCCATCTTCGCGGAGTTGTCAGCCATGTCCTGCACGGCAAGATCAGCCGCTTTGGCTGCCTCCATGTTCGAAGATGTTGATTGCTTCAGAGAAGCCGCAAAACTCGATACGGTCTCCATGTAATCATTGACATTGAGCCCCGCAGTTTTCCAAGCGTTTGAGGCGTTTTGCATGACAAAATCCTGCGTGTCCTGCAATTCCATATACTTATCGATAACGCCTTTGGTGGACTCTCCTGCCGCCTTTGCCGCCTCGACCATGTCCATCATGGACTGCCCGCCAGTACCGAACAGAGTCTCAATACCGCCCGTAAGCTGCTGATAATTTGCAAACGAGCTAAACGCCTCTTTTGCTACCGCACCGACTCCAGCCATTGCCGCGCCAAGTGATGCCGCAACGGTACCACCCACGCCCTTGAGAGCCGAGCCGATTCCAGAAGCAATAGAAGAGCCAGCTTTCTGACCAACGCCAGAGCCGTCAATCTCTTTCTGGATTCCTTCGCCTATGCCCCTTGCTGACGGAATGATTTGTACATATGCCTTCGCTAATTCAGTAGCCATCTTTTATCCTCTTTAGCATCTCTTCTCTCACGCGGTTGAACTCTTCCGCGCTTTCAAATACAATAGGCGGCTCTTCGGTCTGTTTATTCTCTTTCGTAAGAGACTCAACAACCGACTCGGGCCTGTTTCGATTCTTTTGTCCGTCCTTCGTTTCAGCCCACCACAACAACGAAAGCTTGTCGAGGCTTGCCGCTTGAAGTAAAAGAGATGGTCTGATTTTGTTCCCGGAAAAAAGCATCATTATGCGTGAGTCTTCCCGCAGTCCTGCCGCCAATATAGCGATATAGGATGCGCTGAAACTCCGCATATCGTAAATATGGTATGTTTCTGCTAAATCGCAGATTAACGAGTCCTCGCTACGTTCAAGCATCGAAGCGAGGATCATCAGTTTTTTGCTTTGTTATTTTTGAATATATCCATTATGTCGGCTGTCATTCCTGAAGCCTTAACTACGCCCGTCTTCTTATCTCTGTTATGCTCCTTGAGTGCTTTTATCTGTTCCTCATCGAACAAATAAGGGAGCACGGAGACAATCTTGTTAGGACTGTCCCCGAGCTCGTTAAGCACTTCGAGAAGTTCCCAGTTGTCGAGCTTATATTCCTCTATGGAATACTCAAAGCCCGATGTTGTTTTACCCTCGATCATGTGCTAATTCTCCTTACGTGGTTGATGATGTTGATGTTGTGGTTGTGCCGGAGTTTGATACAGCTTTGATGTACTCGTAATGAGTTCCACCTGCTGCATCAGGAACGGCTGACAGCGTTGTATCATAGCCGATTGCTTCTCCGTCAGCATATGTGATATCACCAACCTCTGTCACCTTTGCAGACGGGATAACGATACGCTTAACAGCTCCGTTAAGAACCATCTCGATAACAAACGAGTGATAATCGAGGTCTTCCGCTGCGCTCTTGATTGAGATGCCGTTTGTGATGTCTCCTGTCACATTGCTGTCACCGTAAACAAGCTTAAGAGCGTTTACGTTGAGAGCTTCGATGAGTGTAAACTGGAATGTATCCTCCTTACCTGTGAACGGCTTGAGAACGGTATCACCGCCCCACGCTTTGATGGTCTCGGTCTCTCTGCTTTCAGAGTTGACAACGCCTGCATCTGAAGCATAACCAAGCTCAACAAAAGCCGAATTAAGAGCGGTAGTGCTATCTGTGGGAAGTGTAGTCCCAACGGGAGCTATAAAGATCGCCCCTGTGACTTTAGGTTTTCCCGCACTCACATTTGATGAACTGGGCATTTTTAATCCTCCTTGTAAAATGTGATGTCATAAGTCGCCCGATAACAAGGCAACTTGATTGATGTGTCTGAAGACGGCCCCGCTGTATTCAGAGCCGACTGACTTAAGTCGTTAAGATTGTCCCTTGCATGATCCATGACCGAGATAACGGAGTCATTGAGGACTGATGCCTCATATTTGCTCTTTGCATAGACTTGCAGAGATACAATCCCGTGACATAAGTTGTCCCGTTTATTCCATGATGATACTTCAAACAATACGAAGCCCGTCTGTGCGAGCTGTTCGGGATTGCTTGGCATATCCATGAAAACGGGAACGCTTAACGCGTTTGTAAGATAATTTAAGAGTGTGACTTCGATCATAATATTGCCCTCAATAGGTCGTTAGGGTCTCCATGATTAACGCTAACCGATACATTTGAACGTGTTTTGCCGTTTCGATAAACATCGATTTCAGAGTCTTTGACCTGTGCTGATATCCTCACGGCTTGCTCTTTTAACGCATCCGTGATTTCGTCAGACTTCAAAAGCTCAATCACGCCTTTACGGTTGAGTTGTATTCGGGTTTTCGCCATATCTTTCGACCTTTACCTTTTTATGCCACGCAGTAGGAACCATGTCCTCGATTCCCTCAACCACATCGCCAAATGTGCGGAACTTCTGACCGAAAAATTCGACCACCGTGTCCGTCCAAATATGCGTGTCGCCTTTAGGGATTCCGAGATTAAAAACAAGATGCCTGCCGTCAAGATTCTGTGCATTTACGATGTCATCCGTTGTAGGTTCACCGACAAGCACATTGTCAACGGGCACACGCTCAACGGTATAAACGGGCTGATTAAAAGCATCAGTCCCCGTCTGCGTCTTAACGTGTAATATGACCGTTATTCCATGGATCATGACAAGTCCTCCAATACCTGCGGCACAAGCTCCTGAATCGGTGAGTAACTGCCGATAGCATTACCGGCACCAAGGAGCTTTTTATCCATGCGATTGAGATACAGCTCGCCCGTGCTTCCTGTGGCTCCCATTGTCCAGCTCTGCGAGTAACCAAGAGCTGACATACTGCCTTGTGATGCTCCAATAGGCACATCACCACTCGAACCGATTGAACGCCTTACCATGCGACATGAGACAATGTTCTTTGCATCTGCGCTCGCATTAGCGTTATAAGCATCAATAATGATGGCAGATTCAACCAAAAGGCGACTTGCTATCTGTTCCTCACTTGCGGTGAGCGGTCTAAAACCTGCCGCCACATCTTGAACTGTTGCGTATGTTGTCTCTGCCATTTCCGTCACCTCTTCTTTGTTGCTGTCTTCTTTGTCTCAACCTTTTCAGGCTCTTCCGTCTTTGTGTCGGTGGTCTTCTTAACCCCTGCGGGCTTGAAACCCGCAAGGATATAAGCGTCCACAAGGTCGGCCGACACGTTTACGGCACCGCCCTCGCTGTTATACAGCGTCATGACTGGGGAACTGCTCCAGTAAGAAGGTTGAAGCACTCGGTATCAGCGCGGAAACCGACCTCGATCTCTGCCTTTACTGCTACCATGTTCTGCTGCCAGAGGTTGAGCTGTGTAGCAGATGTGCCAGAGCCAACTGTGAGAGTTGCTGTATCTGTAACACCAATCTCAACACCTGCAACTGTGCCATAAAGAGCCTTTGACCAGTCACCAGCAACACCAACAACTGCGGGAGTTCCAGAAGTTCCGGGAGTTCCTGCCTTATAGAGGTTCTTGTTGAAGTATGTCGGATTGCCGAGAACCTTATCAACTGCGCCTTCGCTTGCTGATGCAAGGAAGAGAGGTCTGTTGGTTGTGTCAACTGCTGTGAGCAGAAGAGCGCGGCCCTGTGCTCCAAAAGCGTAACCATTTACAACACCGCCATGAGCAGCAATATCGCTGTCAGCTGCAACGAGACCGAGATAGGTGCCGTTGTTAGCGTTGAGGATGCTCTGCTTCTGGCATGATCCGAAAGTGTCCATATTTCCGCCCGGTGCGTCTGTTGCTCCGATTACTGTTGAATCGAATACAGCAGCAAGAGCAGCGGGAAGTCTCTGGATCAGAGCGTCATAGAGCATCTTTGCATCACGAGTGAACTCTTTTGAGAATGTCTCAATAACTGCAATCTTATAAGCACTCATGAGCTTTGTTCCGGGATTTCCGTTAGATACGGGCTTTACGGCTGTCTCTGCTACCCATGCAGCAGAAGGATCACCTGTAATAACAGGGATTGTCACGCCACGACCAGGAAGGTCAATCTTGCGAGCGAGCCTCATGATAGCTGACTCTGCTGAAGTCTTCTGAAGGATTTCTGATGCCACATCTGAAGGAAGGGCCATACTGTTGGTTGTTCTGTTAATGTCTGCCATTTTCTTATCTCCTTTTTAAGAATTTGTGACTGCGGAATTAAACCAGTCTTCGAATTGATCTCTGGTCTTGCCTCCGCTTGTTTTTGTGACTTCTCCGGCATCCTTGACAGAGGGATAAGCGGAAGGTTTTGCAAATGCCAAGATAGCCTCGGCCTGTTTTTTGCAGTCCTCCTCGGTCTCGCCATTCAGAAGCCCCGCGGGAACTCCTGACTGCGAAGCAACGCTCTCACGAATGCGTCTTACCTCGTCTGCTTTGGTCATGCTGTCAATCTGCGCCTGAAGCTTGTCGGCTCTTTCCGTGGCTTTCTGAAGCTCACTCTTTGCGGCTTCTTCTGCCTCGTCAAACTTTGCAGCCTTTGCTTTCAGTACGTCATAGTCAGCATATTTGCCTTTTTCTTCTGCGAGCCTCTTTCCCACAATCGCGTTAAGCTCATCCTGTGTGAATGTTCTCGCTTCCTGCTGTGTAGCAGTTACTTCGCCCGTGTTTACGGTGGCATTTTCGCCCATGTTCTTTTCCTCCTGTTTTGAGTTGATTTATCCCTCGTTTTAGGCACGAGTTGCCATTAAAAAAGCACCCTCAAAGGATGCTCTTTAAATCTTCAATCGGTTTTTCGTCTTTCCAATACGGCACCCATGAATAAGTATTCTCATACTTTCACCGCTTTATCATCAATGTAAACATCAGCAAATATCTTCCTTGGATCATGACCAAGCATTTTGATAACCTGCGGAGCGTTCTGATTGATTAGATTCGGCTTAAATCCGTATTGCTGGAGCTTCTGCACCGCCTCAAGCAATCTATCACCAGCTCGACAAGTCCAAAGAATGACAATATGCCCTCTTTGTTGGTCTTGCCGTAGACTCTGAATCAGAGCGACATTCACTTGACCGTCATTGTAAAGCGTTCCGTCATAATCAACCGCGATTATCATACTTTTATGAGTTCGGAGTTGTCCGAGCCCTCTGTCTTCTTGTCTACTGCGTAAGCTTCTCGCCTCATGGAGTTAATTCGCTCTTCTGGCGTGCTTCCTTCCGCATTTTCGTACATCTTCAGGTACTTGTCGGGATCATATCCCTCTATATTCGTCCTGTCATTGAATCTGACAGCGTAAGCACAATCACAATTAGCATGAATGTGCTCGGCATGGCCTTTTTTGACGATTTTCTTCGAGGCATACTGCCAACCACGAGAAGCAAGCGTCAAACAAAAAGCGCAAGTATCACCTGCGGGCACCCATGCAACCTCGGCACCGTCTCGGATAGCGTTTCTGACCGTAGTGTCTTGGCCTACCTGCTTAACCAATCGCCCAACCGTACCGCTGACCATGTTCTCGTTGACAGACTGCTTAATCGTTCCGTTTATCGCCTTGCCGACTTCGTTTATCGTTGGGAGCTCTGCCGGAACTGCCGGAGCGAGATTCATGCCGGAGAGCTTTGCCATCTCGTCATAGAGTTCACAAGCGACTGCTGCCGTCCCTTCGCCATACTTTGCCACCAAAGCATAAGCAAACTCGATCAAATCATCTCTCGGAATTAATCCGAGGCCGACACCCTTCCATCGTCCGTTTATATTCCAGACAGCATCACGGAACTCATCAGCCGCCTTATCGCTTAACTTCTTCAAGATATCTCGATATTTTGTCCAAGTATCAAGGCTTATAGTCTGCGTGGGCTTCTGGAGTGAGTCTCGATATTGTTTCCACTCTTCTCGGGTCATTCAATATCCTCCAACAATGACATCCCACGGCTCCTCGTCTCCTGCGCGTTTATCCTGCGAATATCTGCCTGACTGAAGCCTATCATCTCAAGAAATATATCCGTATCTGCAAAGCCCTGACGGACTGAAGCAATCTTTATAGCCGCATCAGTTGTCACCGCAAGCGAGGGCATCGCGGGATTTTTGAAATGAGCAACAATGTCCTTGTCTTCCTCGGAAAGCTCTGCAAGGCTCTGTTTCCTCTCAATCGCTGTCGCCATCCATGCGATCTGCTGGAGTGCGTTTCCGTTACCAGCGTTAAGCTCTTCCGCCATCAAGCACAATGTCTGACTCTGTGCGAGTATCGCATCCGAGCTTGACGGATTCGCATCATTAACAACGCCCGTGTCGGTAATTGACAGCCCGGAAGCCGCACTAAACTGCGTTGCAAGCAGTCGCATCATCTCAACATGAGGCGTGATGCTACCCTGCGGAAGCTGACCAAATGTCGGCTTTTCACCGCTCTCAGGGTTAGTTGTGCTTGCGAGCAGATTTCCAACATACTGCTTAAACTTCTGATTGATGAGCGCATCATACTGCTCATCAGTAACGCCAAGCAGATACTTCTGCGGAGCCGTTGAGAACTCAAGCCCTATCGAAGCATTGCAAATAGTCCTCACATAGCCATTGATAAGCTCACGGATCGGGAACTTTAACCTTGACCGTCCGAAAGGCTTATTTGAGGTCGCGTTCCATACGAGCGGCTCCATCAAAGGGCGGCCCATAATATGCGGATATCTTGTCGCGTTAAAATCCGTTGTATTTCCAATAACGCGGAGCTCCCAGATGTCCGTGTCCGTATAAAAGTTTATGTGTGACGGCTTGTGCTCACCGGCTTCGTTTGCAATCGTCTCAATAACAGCAAAGCCGCATCTTATACGGTTCTTTTCACCATCCCAGAGAGCCGCAGCTGTTTCGGGAGAGTGAAAACGCACGATAGCAAGGCCGTTCTGATCCGCGGAGAGTGTAGCAAATGTGCATCCATACTTCAGCTCGTCACGGCACGCCTTAATATAGCCAAAAAGCATATTGTTACGGCTTGCGATTGCGTTTATCCCTTCAGCGTCCTCGCCATTCCTGCCGACAAATCCGTCAAACATTGACCGAGCCGCCAAAACATCAACCGCTTTGGTTCCCCACTCGCACCCGATTTCGAGCCTTGAGAGTCCATCCGGCAGAGCAATCCCGAGATTGACATCTGACAGCATGATATGGCCCTCGTAGTATTTCTTTTTCTTCGCATTTGCGCCCGAGTGTGAGTTTAATGTCTTCACGCACTCCATAAAGAGTGCCGTTTCCATCTCTGGCAATCCTCTGACTCTTCCAATGTTGATATTCATGTCATCCTATCCTCATAGTTTTTGACGGGTTCCGTCTACTGTTCCTTACGCCCCAAAGAGCGAGCGAGCATCCTTCAATAGCGATTGAATCTTCGCCACCGAAGCCCCAACCGCCTGATATTGGCCTTTTTACGGAGCTTATAGCACTTTGATTAAGTGCTTCCTGCCCGATGTACCATGTCAGCGTTTGCTCGCCTAATTCAGCCACAAGCAAGCTCGCAGCAGCTACCATTGTGTGTGCTGACGGCTTGATAATACTGTCTTTATATTTCCAAGTGTCACGGATGCGGTCAATTAACAGGTCAACACCGTTTCGACCGTCTATCACCACGCAACACCCAACTTTTACACGCTCATTCAACCAATCGGCAAGCCATTGAATCCCTCGGCCTGTCGGTTGCTGGTCAATCAGAGCTATCCTTGAATGGTCCTTTTCATCGACAACCGCACCGCACAAGCAGACCATTGAGCCATCTGCCGAGAACTTCACGCCATAAGCTGTCTTGACTGCTTCGGGCTTCGGTTCAGAGCTCTTGCAAGCTTCCCATGACTTCAAATCGAGGGCCTTGTCTGTCTGTTCCGTTACCGCGGGAGCCCACCAGCCGAGTCGCTCACGGGCGAAGCCGTCCAGAGTCATTGTCTCGAACTCATTGGCGATAGTTTTCTCGGCAATTCGATAGCCCATCGCTGGGTTTGTCTCATAGGCCCGCTCGATCGCCTCTTCTACCGTGGAGCAAATGTTGTTGATATTGTCATCCTCAACACTCCACTCAAGCCACCAAGCCTCGCCCGGTTCACCACTATGAGCAACCGAGTGCATCTTCTTGAAGACGGTTCCGTGACAAGTGCTATTCGGTGGTGTCCCGATGAAAATCTGTTGCGGGAGCTTGCTTCGGTCTTTAATGTCGGAAGCCGCTGACATAACCGGGAGCATAGCTTCCTGTTGTTCGTATGTCAGCTCTTGAGCCTCATCAATGACTATGACCGAATAAGTGCCGCCTCGCGCACCGCTGTTCGTTCTGGTTGCGAACTCTATACAGCCACCTGCTTGAACGTTTCCGTCATCATCTACCCAAGTCTTGAAGTAAATTCCTTCGTAGCCCCTTGCGTGGCTGACATTCTTCACATCATGGGCAAATTCCGGGAAGCGTTCAGGACTCTCAAAGAGGTCACACATGGCTTTGAACATCTTTGCCGTGGTCGAGCTATGATGCGCGGAGTAAAGCACCTGTCGATGTTCAAACACCGCCATATATATCGCGTAAAACCTTGCCGCGTAGCTTTTGCCATTCTGTCTCGGCTTGGACATCCCAATCGTCAAAGCTGACGGTGATCCGTCTCGGTTCCTTGCGAGAAAAAGCTCCATCTCTCGCTTCTGGCTTGGATAAAATGTCGCGCCGCCATCTTCCTCGAACATTTCAACCACTTCTTCACCGAGCGAAAAAGCATACTCGCCAACAACTTCAAAGGTGGGCTCTTGCCTACCTGTTCTCATTCTTTGCTTTTAGGCGGTCGTGTTTCGAAACTTTTTTAGCCTGCGGATCAGGGAGAGCCTCAAGCTCTGCCATCACTTCCATCAGTCGCTTGGTATTTGATGCCATATCCCTACCGCTTTCGCAGTTCTGGATAGTGGTTGCGAGGATATCTCTCAACGCTATTAGCGTCTCTCTTTTGTCGCCACTCTTGGCGGCCTGTACAAGATCAGTCACGTTCTGACCTCCTTTCCCTTTTTACCGTGAAAAACTGCCTCTGTTATCTGCCTAAATTAAAAAGCCGCAGAAAGCATTAGGCATTGATGCCTTGTCGGGAGCTACCCTATCTGCGGCAAAATGTTTATAACTTGTGGACAAGTTGTGGATAACTTGTGGAAATACCCTCTGGCGTGTGCGACGCT
>Ga0326513_10000607_pt1 | contig 30836 bp, 59 predicted proteins | sample 2_2465_0518_D_FD_203654 | JGI IMG/M metagenome (GOLD analysis project Ga0326513, IMG submission 203654) | Bovine rumen microbial communities from UC Davis, California, United States - 2_2465_0518 | ecosystem: Host-associated > Mammals > Digestive system > Stomach > Rumen | place: USA...
AGTGCTTCTTCATCCGTTGCGTTCTCGCTCATCTGCTCGATGAACTTGCGGAACTTTCTTGCCAATTCTCTGCTAATCATTCTTCTTCTCCTGTGAGGATATTCACGATTTCCTCTGCCGATGTTTCCTCATCAATGGGAATGTTCGTTTCAATGTAGGTTCTGCCACTATCGATAGGGTCATAGGCTTCATCGTAATCTGCTTCGGGAAGACCGCCATGAATCTTCACACCAAGATCGGAATAGGTTTTTATCAAATTACCGATAATTTCTGTTTTTATCATTCGTAGATGCTCCCTTCGATTTTTGCCCATGTTATAGTGCCATATCCATGAACTGTTGACCAGTTTGTTGCGTGTTGATAATCACTTGATGTTCCATCGCCTAAATGGTCATACAATACTTTTGGAATGTAAATTGTTCCACCTACCTGTCCATTCGCAAAGCATGAATTATTGAAATTGCCTGCGTTTCCAAGCGTCACAAGAGCATCAGATTTTCTCATTATCAGAGTGATGTGTTTTTTATCGTTATAAAATGCAGTACCACCTATGCTTGTGCAATAACCGATGTCTACAAGTTCAAGATTCGTGCATCCAAAGAAGCATGCGTTACCCATACCTATATTAGATGCACCGACATTTTTGGCACAATTAGGAAATTCAGCAGATACAAGACTTGTGTTATCTCTAAGTGCACCTGACCCGTTACTCAATGATATTTTTTCGCCTGTTAATTTAATAGAAACAAGACTGCTCATTCTAAACAATATGCCATATCCTACACTAACGCCCAAAGACGGAAAATTACTGTCTGTAATGGATGAAATTGATGTATTTTGCATAGCGTACATTTGCACTGATGTAACTGATGGAGCAGTAATAGACGTAATCGGTTTGCCCGCAAAAGCGTAATTGCCAATCGTTGTTACACTATTGCCTAGCGTAATCGCACCGCTTGGCTGAAGATTCTGTGCGATGTCATCTACCGATATTCCACCGCCACCTGTCTGAATTGAATCAATCAATGTCGAATAGCCATCCAATTTTGTAGCAGACGGAACAGTTACACCCTTATTCTCAATCGAAGCCTTTATGGATGCTTTCGCATTTTGAAGTCTTGTTATTTCACTCGCTATACTCATAAAACCCCCTAAATCGATGCTAATAAGGTTTCAATATCTCCGACCAAGTCATATAAACATTTGGCACTTGGATATTGAGAATCAGTAGATGAAGAAGAAACGCTTGTGACAAGGTTTGCCGTTGTCTGCAATCCTGTGACCGCACCTGTCTGCCCGTTTACGCTGGAAACAGGAGCGGAATAAGTTACCGCACCGCTCTGCCCATTGAATGTAGTGACCGCACTTGTAAGAAAGCCACTATCATTCTGAAGATCGCTTGTCTTTGTTGGAACACTAATGGTGACCGCACCGCTTGATCCATTGACAGTAGAAACATAGGCGGTGTTGGATGCCAAAGCACCAACATCACTTGCCGAAAGGTTTACCGCTCCTGTCTTGTTATTGACAGACGTAACAGGCACAGATGTGATGAATCCACTATCGTTTTGAAGTTCACTTGTTTTAGTAGGGATGACCGTTGCGTCACTTAATGCTCCGACATCGCTTGCATCTAATACAACGTTTCCCGTCTTACTGTTGACCGAAGCTACAGGAACGGATGTAATGAATCCGCTGTCGTTTGTTAGATCAGATGTTTTTGTTGGAATATCGTTTAAATTTGCTTTTTCGTTGAGAATATCGATAAGATCTTCCTGTTCGTTGATATCGCCAACGATCGTTCCCCAGCTTGTTGCTCCGCCACCACCACTATTTGTGCCTGTGGTTATAGTGCCGTCAGCAGCTAGAAAGACTTTCCCACTTGCCACATCCGAAGCCGTTGCGGTAGTCACCGAAGCATCGTCAAAACGTGCCGTTCCACCGCCTGTCTGCGGTAATTGAACCGCCGGAACATTGCTATAACTAGCACCCATTAGAGTTATGTTTTTTGCCATAACTCACTCCTAACTGATGGAAAGAATCTTTGTGGTCGCATCCTGTGAGATCGTAGGCAACGAAAGAGATCCGGCAACACCCAACAGAGTGACTCCGCTTTTAATATTGGATGCGATGATCTTGCTCTGCTCGGTCGAGGAAATAGAAACTGTACCGCCTGTGGTGTAGCCTTGTGGGATCGTGACAGTTCCGCTTTTTGTTGAGATCGTTCCACTTGTCGATCCATTGTTTGCCATCGAACCGCTAACCGACCCACTTGCGTTATACCCTGTTTTGCCTGTTAAGACATCCGCAGATGTGATGTTTGCTTCGGATGTTTCGTAGAATTTCGCAGTACCGCCACCGACCTTGGGAATGTTGACCTCTGGGCAATCACTATACTGTACAGAATTGATAATAACATTTACGTTTGCCATGCTTTCTCCTTAACTTACTGTGATCGTTGAACCATCCCATGTAATCAATCCGTAATTAGACGGAATGGGATGTATAGTGACATCATCTGTCATATTTAAAAGTGCGGTGCTTAATATTTGCGTTTCACTACTCGGTGTGACCTCATAAGACCCTGTGTACTGTTCGCCACTAATCTGCTGAATAACAGTAGACAGATTCACGGACAAAGGCACACTATTGGAATTGACTTGTAGCGGATAAACTGTCTGTGATTGCTCGACCTTTAGATTTACTCTAACAGGAATCATGCTAACACTCCGTTGAAGAGGTTATTGTCTACTTTAACTAAAGCCACCTCGGAACACGCACGTTTGCCGTTGTCGAAAGTCCAATTCACTTGAATGTACAGATTTCCTCTTTGAAACCTCAAGGTTTCCTCTTGACTTAAATACACGCTGACAACATTGTCTTCAATCGACAGGTCATCTCCGCTCTTGGTCATTACAAAGCCTTTCGGACAATCACCCTTATCCTGTTTGAATGTAACGTAGACATTGGTGTTCGTAAGATCGGCATCTTCCAAAGTCAAGATAAATGTCGGTGTAGTTCCTCTTACCATATTTCTCTCCCATTAAAAAAGGTCTGCCGTATTTACAGACCCATCTGGCAAGGATGCTCACTACTGCTCCTTGCCTTAATTCTATCATTTTTTCGTGAACCAAATAGGTGGCTCGATGTTGTTTTCCTTGAGATACTTATTAAAAAGGGATGAGTAGAACCAATCCCCTTCCAATTGTTTGAAATATCTCTCGGCACAGGTCATGATCTCCTCTTGGTTGTTCGGCATCATATTCATCATCACGAGCAATTGAGTCCTCAAATTGTCCTTCTCGGTCTTTTTCTGCTCATTGAGAATCTTGTCGATCTTCTCACCGATAGGCTGAAGTTTGCTCTCAATGGATTCCTGTTTTTGTTTGTCTTTACGATTCAACCAAAACTGAATAAAACCATTGCCGAAGATCGCACCGAAAACACCGATGCCTAATGTTAAAACCTGCTCTACACTCATTTTGCCCACCTCTGTGCGATGTTTATAACATCTGCGTAATCTGTTCTCATCTGCTTGTTTTCATCCTCTAATGCGTTTATTTTGGCTTTGGTTTCATTCAAGAATTTCTCAAGCTGCCTAACGAAATCGTTTTCCTCGCTCGGCAGATAATTTGTAGTAATATCAGCACACCAACGATCTTTGGCAATTTCGTACCATGTATATCCATCGGCATCCGTCTGTTGCAATACGTTGTAATACCCAAGCTGAACGTGACCAACGATTTCCGCATTCAAGTTCGGTGCGACCCTAATCCTTAACTGTTCATCCGTGGTTTCAATTTGATTTACGTTTGTGTTACGTTCGACAGGATCAATTCTTTCATACGGATAATGCAAGAACCCTAGCAAATTATCCTTCTTTACAAACTTGCCTGTTTTAAATGAATTGGGATCTCCGCTTGAATACTCCGCAAACATTGTATCTGTTTCCATGAACTGAACATGACCGTACTGTCCATCAAACACGGCTATATCGCCCTGTACAGGAGTATAGTCCTTGTCTTTGACTACCCACGGATCACGATAATTCTCAAGCCAATCTTTTGCGTTTGTGTAAGATCCTGTTTTTGTGGCACGATCCCACCAGCAGCATGGGCTTGCAAAGCGAATTGACTCGCCATAACAGAACCATGTGCATTGGTAAACGCTCGGAACATTCCACGCAAAAGGCTCTTCGCCCTGTGCCACAGGACTTGTCCTCGGTGTGAACATTACCCTATCCCCTTTTCTGTATTTGGATTTTCTTGCGTTACATCATCATAGGAAATGTATTTCAGTTCCTTCATGGCTTTGATTTTCTCGGTCACTTCAATTGCGAGATCTACGCACCAGGTGACAACTATGAGGATGCATTGCATTGCCGAAACTGTCTGCTCCGGCAGTTTGACTTCAATCAAGGTCAATCCGTAGGCAAACAGATTCAAAGTAACGATGACCATTAGAATAGTAATAGCCACCACCACCATTTTTTCTATTCCGCTAAAGAACTTTCCCCAATCGAAATCACGTTTGAACATTGCATCAATTGAGCCTAACACGATATTCGCAATCCGAAGAACGATAGCAACAATCAAGAAGACTATCGGTGCTTCCATATTGGAAAATATGTTTTCAACAATTGAATTAAGCATCTTGCAATTCCTCTATTCTTTCTCTCCATGCTTTACGGTTCTTCAACTGCTCTGCATATTTTGATTTGAAACTTTTGAGAATTTTAATAAAGTCGGCAATAAAGGTCAAAGGATTATCCAATGCCATTATTTCTTCAAATGTCCTTGCGATGATGTAGTCTGTTCCGTTTAGTTTGCTTTGAAGATCATTGATTTCGACTTGCTTTTCTTCTTCTTCAACGGCTGACGCTTTCTTTTCCTCATCCAAAGTCAATTCGTTATCGACCAGGTGATAGCACCGCAGAAAGTCTATATCAAATGTAAGAGGAAGTTCGTACTGACCGTCCAAAGCCTGTGCAAATTTTATCGCATAACCATTCTCATCAAATGTAATATTTGCTCTCATGTTATCTCCTAACTAAACACAAATGTTCCACTCGACAACGCACCTGTAATAGATGTTGCGTTCGTTCCGAACGTAGTTCCATCGTTCTTCACGATATGGACAGTTACCGTACTTGTTTCGGTATTTAATGTGAGTGTACAACTGTAGACAGAACCTGTTATCAGATCGTTTGTAGCACTAGCAGTAATCAATCTCTCTGTAGCGTTGTAGGCGCTTATTCTTAACGTTGTCGCACTTATCGAAGTCGCAGAGATTCCTCGCCCAAACGAAAAAGTAAGATTCAATGCCGTTCCGCTGCTTCCGATATATCCACCCATACAAATAGGTGCGGTCGATGGTGTTGAAATAGTGACGGTGTCACCTGGCTTATATATAAACTGATCGTTTATTACTCCATTAGCGATCTCAATTCCTGTACCGCCTGTCAGCGTTTTTGAATTGTAGAACTGCACCCAATCACTTGCTTCTTGCGTTGATGAATTTACTAATCTCGAATACCAATACTGGTCTGCTGAATTCAAAGTTCCGTGTCTGTAGTAAATCTGCCTTGAATATGCGCTTGAATCTTTAATTACCACCAAAGCACCTGAAGCACCTGATGGGAAATTCAATGCGGTACTTCCGTTATAAACGTAATAAACGCCACCTTCAGTAATGGTGTTGAGGTCAATTCCGTTTTTTTGGTTTAAGTTTGCATTGAAGATAGTATTGGTAATTACATCGTTAGTAATATTAATGCCTGTTCCGGCGGTCAATGTTGAACCTGTTTGAATTGTTACATTGCCATTTGCATCAGGCAAAGTATTGTTGACGGATTTGACCGCACTTGACAATACAGACTCCGCTTCATCAGCAGCCTGTTCCGCTCGGATGGCGTTCTGTTCGGCTTCCTCTAACAAAGGAAGATCAGTTTCGCTGATCGTTACGTTAGGATCTAATGGTGTCGGTTCGACATTCAGCATAAAATTGCATGAACCTAAAATACCGTTATCAGCCAGACGAATTTCGCACGGCACTTTACCGCAAAAGACAGTCATCTGATCCTGAATAACAAACGATACTGTCGACCCACTAACCGTACATGGATATTCAAAGCCTGTGTTATCTTTTTTTGTTCCTCTTACTGTTGCGGTTGCTCCTGTGACATCTTTCAGCAAAGCACCATCGTATATATTGAACGTGATAGTTCTTGACAATGCATCATACTGTGAACAATCCACCGAAACAGGAACTTTGTTCGGCACAAGGTTGAGGTTGTATGTTTGAGTAATCATGGTTTCACCTCGCAATATAATGTGATGATTGAGGAGTAAAGAATTTCACTCCCATTTACGATTTTGATTTTGCACGGAATCATTCCGCTATTGGCAGATAGTTCTGCGGTACAATCACATAGCAGACTATTGCCATTTCTCACTAACTGAATCTCTCCGTTTTCAAAGACCAAAGAACAGATTCCTACAGGATTAAAAATGACATTATTGAGATACAATTCAAATGACCATTTTCTCAATGCCGTATCGTTCTGCGAACAACGTATCGTTTGATCCAACGAAAGGTCAGGAACAAGATTAACCTTCATCGACCATCCACTCCCATATCTTTCCCATCTGTCCGGCGGTCAATCCGCTTTCGGCGAGTTCATCTTCCGTGATCTTCCTAAAGTCGAATTGGACTTCCTGTTGGTTCAACTTGCCCAATTCTTTCATGAAATCGGATGCGTTCGGACTATCTTTGTCAACAATTAACTGTCCGTCCTTTTCTTCTCCGTATTTGCGAAAAAGACCTTCTTTGAACTGAACGTATTCTCTTAACTCATCCTGGATCATGCGTAAGTTTCTGGCAATCTTGAAACCTGTGATGCCTTTGACATCAAGCATAGTCTGTAAATCTAGAGCAAGAGTTTCGGCTTGTAAATATGTCATATTTCCCCTTTTTTATGCAATGCATAATGCCGTGTAAGAAGTGCCACTTACAGTAAATGTTTTAAATGACATTTGGTTTCCGTTAATTCGCAATTTATTTGCATAAGTAAGATAAATATCATCACCGGCATTTAAAGTTATATCTTGATCCCCACCTGAATAGATACGAACCGCACCATTTGATTGAAGAAAAAGATCGCTTCGTGACCAAACGTGCATCATAGAATTGACAGGATTATCGCTGCCAATCATCTCAATGTAATTCTGTGTTGTTGCTGATGAATCCTGGTTGTATATTTTTATAGTATTTTTATCAGTCGGGTTCTCGGAAAGCGTGATATAGTTTGCTGCGTTTGTGCTTCCTGAATTTCTGTTTCGCACATCTATTGTTGAAATAGTGCTTGTTGATGACATGGAAAACTCGTTTGCAATCTCGTTGTCATTGAAACGATAATTATACATATAGAGAAGTTCCTGTGTCGATGATGAAACCAGGGAATACATATTCGCATACGTTGTCGCACCTATTTTCCTGTTTGACAAGGAAACCGTCTTGCTTGTCGATGAAGCCGACATCTGCAAACTGTTTGCGGTCTGTGATGAACCTGATGATGTGTCATAGTTCACCATGCCCATATCGTTTGAGTTCAGCTGATAATGTGAGTACATATAAAGCCTATTTGCCGTACTGTAATTATGCAGATCATCATAATTCGTTAAGGAAATATAGCTTTGGTTGTTGTCACTTGAATTGCTACTCATTGCGATTCGGTTGTAGTTCGATGAACTTCCGACCGCTTTGTTATTAACAAAAAAGGCTTCTTGCGGTTGCATTCTTATCGTTCCTGTACCGTCAAACGATACACCTTGCGGAACATTATTTATAGAATAAGGTGCAACATCGATGTAGTTCGTGTCTTCGCTTCCAAATCTCAAGAATGAGCCATAAATTTCTAACGCTCTTAAAGTGATCGTTGACAACGAATTAAGAACGGCATCTCCACTTGTTGTCCATCCGCTCGACCATGTTTGACCGTAGTTTTCAGACAACATGAAACCCTGTGCGGTAATCATATACTGATATTGAGAATCGGCTATAGTTTCCGCATTGTGAAGAATGATTCTCCCAGCTTCATCCTGTGTAATGTGCAGCCCTAAACCGTTTGCGATCAATGTTGTGATGTTCTCCAACTTCTCATCAAGCCACCCAACATCAATGTCAAAATCAAGGTCTATGCTATCAACGGCTTCCTGTATGCTTGAGTTAATAACCGTATTCAAGTTCGCTTTTGCATCGCCTAATTCGATGGAGTCATACTTTTGTGTCAGTACGTTCCATACAGTTTTAATGACCCTTGCCGATGCTTCGACATTCAGCTTATCAAAGAAGACATGAACTGTGTCACCCATGCTGACTCGTTCCAGCTGAAGAATGTCTTTGTATTCCTCGGTCTGCCACAACGGAACAAAATCAATCTTAATGTTCACGTTAGGAACTTCAATAGGATTGTTCTGTGCGTATGTGGTTGCTTTTGCCAACAGGTCTGCCGGAGTCGGCAAATTATCGGTATCATAACTCGAGGAGAAATCAACACACAATACTTTTGGAGTAGATGCTCCTGTTTTGTTGAAGATCCTTGTCGCTTGATATGTGGTTTCATCGATCACGGCAAAACCATAAACGGCATCGAACACGTTTTCGTTATTCTGTTCCTGGACAAAATCAGTAAGATTTTTTCCGTAGGCAATACGGACTCCATGATCCATGCCTCTTCTTGCGTGTAGTTTTACCGTAAGGTTATCCCACTCGTATTCACACCTTAAAACATCCAACACAGAACCTTCGTAACCGCCCAGGCATTCCCTAAAGGAACGAGGTATGTCCAGCTTGAATGTTGATGTTGTATTCTCGATGTCCGTCCATGTGGTGAATGGATATGAGCCAAGCATATGCGATACCAACTGATTTTTGATGTTGACCGCACCTGTTGCCGTAAAAGGCTTTACCACGATTTTCGACAAATCATAGGTAATGTGTTGAGCCTTTACGGAAACAACAAAATTGATAGGCTCGGAGATGAAATAGACTCTAAAAATCTGCTCACTTCCATTCCCTACCTTGACTTTGATCAATCCGTTAGACTTTAAATCCTCATAGTGTTTGTCTGTGGTGAGGACAGTAAACTCGCATTCGTAGATGCCGTTTAATTCCTCTGTAACAGTACATTCTAGTGGTTGGATCGTTCCCAATCCATTCGTGTTATCGTTCACCAGAACGCTTAAACTCTTCGTAGAATCAAGAATTCTCATAATCTCCACCACCTCGGATAGAGTTTGACCGAAGTAAACCCACTTACTACTATTTCATTCGTAGTAGTGAGAACAGGGAAGCCACCGACTATGGTAAGATCTCCATTTCGATTTATACTGCCTTCGTAGGCATCTTCGATTTCACAATCTATAACTGTGGTCGAAGTGTTCTGCGATAAGGTCAGCACACTTGTAGAATTGACGGTGATGCTCCCTGTTCCTACCACTTCAAACAAAGGCTTTGATGGTTGGTGAGTAGGATTAACAACAGAGATCGAATTGCTAATCGTGATTGGGATCTCGCCTTGTTTGAGCCACTTTTGTGGTTTGAAATTAAAGTTTAAGGTAAATGAACCTCTTTCATTGAACTGCCACATTTCCGGCTGAATTTCGCTCGTAAATGAAGCCATCATGAAGACATCTGGCTCTTCGGTGGTTTCAAACCTTGCGTACCCTTCAACTTCGGATAACGCATTGATAAGACTTGTGTAGTTTTCTGCCCAATTCTTTCTTATATGGCAATTGAATGGTCTTTCGATGTTGGAGTATTTGTTTTGCGATACGCAGACATCACCATTCCTTGCCGGAATCGAATAGAAATCTACCATCTTCTCTGGCTTTCTCCACATCTGCGAACCATCGTAGAAACATTGATAGTCGGAAAGGCTGATGTTTCCGAAGGTTAAAGTTTCATTTTTCCTCACTTAAACACCATCCTTCCCCTGTTAGTCTGTTGGACTAATCTATCAATAACAATGTCCGCTAACTGATAAACATTTTGATCCTGTGCGTTGATGGTCATGTTTACTGTAGTTCCACCATTCCCTACCGCTTTGGAAATCATGCTCATTAAAGATTGCGTTCCGACAATCGTTTCACTTCCGGCTTCACCGCCACCCAACAACTTGCCGTCCATCATGCCGAATATAGTCGGATTGTTTAAGATCATGCCGTTCTTCATGGCTTTGGAATACCAATCAATCGAGAAGTGCGGTGCTCTCGGTGGCATCAAACTAAATCCACCGCTTATAGAGATATGCGGTAGTTTTAAATGCGGTAAAGACCAAGAGAAATTAAAGAACGATTTGATCCTGTCGATAGCGTTCTTCACGGCATCTCTTGCACCATTGATCTTTTCCGTGATGGTGTCCTTTATTTGAGTGAACTTGTCCTTGATTGATGTTAACAGTTCGCTACCCTTTTGCTTGATCGTGTCCCAATTTTTATACAAAGCAACACCGATAGCAATGACCGCCGTGATAGCTGCTACCAATAAACCTAATGGTGAGAACAAAGCACCGATTCCTGTGACCAACGTGCCTAATGTTGAAATGATCGTTCCGATTATCATCAGCAGAGGACCCAGAGCAGCTAGAACCGCACCAATTATTAAAATGGTCTGCTTTGTTCCTTCATCCAACGATGATAGCCACTCTATAACTTCTTGAATCTTTTGAAGAACCTTAACGATGATCGGCATGGCACTCTTGGTGATTTCACCAAGAAGCACTTGGATAGATTCTTTCGTGTTGCTCAACGAACCATTCAAAGTTTGGCTCTGTGCTTCCATCGCACCATAGTATTTGCCACCTTCCGAAGATGCCATAGCGAACGCTTTGGTCAACTCTTCGTAAGTAACATCCATCTCTTTGACTTCTTCGATGTTCTTGCCTGTGGCTTCCGCTAATAAACCATAGATGTTGATTCCGGCATTGGCGAATTGTTTGATGTCCTGTGCCGATGCCTTACCTACGTTCTTGATCTGCTGAAGATTGGCAGACATTCTTTCCAACTCGGCAGAACCACCGCCTGTGGCTGATATGGCATTGCCTAAATTTAAGATGTCTTGTCTTGCATCATCCGCACTAACTCCGGCTGAAATCAAATACTGATTCGCCTTGATTAGACTCGCAGAATCGAATGGTGACTTCTGTGCATCTTCTTGCAATTGAGAAATCACCCTGTCCGCTTCCTCGGCTGATCCTGTCAAGGTGGTGAACATCGTTTGATACTGTTCCATCTGGGCATTGTAGTTCACACCGACAGTTCCCAACGCAACAATAGGTGCGGTCAGTTTCATTGACAGGTCTTTGCCTGTGTCGGTGATCTTGCCACCGACTTCCTTCATTTGGTTACCGACTTCCTGTAATTGTTGCTTGGCTACAGAGCCGAAATCTCTATATTGTTCTTTTAACGATTTGAGGTTTTGTTCGGTTTCGGATATTTCACGAGCCAACATTTCCTGTTGTTGCTTCGCTTCTTCCGTTCCCTGTCCGTCCAATTGCTTGTAGGCATCTTTTAAGGTTGCCAGACGGCTTTTTGTATCATCGATGGATTGTTTTAAGAGATCCTGTTTTTGCCGTAATAACTCGGTGTTAGTCGGATCTAGTTTTAACAGTTTGTTGACATCCTTTAACGAGGATTGCGTGTTTTTAAGAGATTTATCTACAGAGCTTAATGCTTTTTGTAGTGGTGTGATATTGGCATCTAATTCAATGGTGATGCCTTTTATTCTGCTACCTCTCGCCATAAATCTCCCTTCTAGAATCTATCAAAGTCATCTTGCGATGCTAATTCTTTCCAATCGTAATTATCGTTCGACTTCTCTACGAACATGTCGTTGACCATGCCCACGCTCAATTCATCCAAATCGTTCATGGACAAGCCGACTTCTGTACATCGTAAAAGAAACAGAGCGGTTGTCATTGACCGCTCTGTGCTTCTACTTTTTTTTTAGGTTTTTCCAACTGTTCGGTATTCAAACCCCATAACTCAATAATTTGAGGAAGGATCATGTAAATACTGAACATTTCAAATTGGTCGAGCCATTCATCTGGATCGTTCGGAATAGTCGGATCATACTGATAAGCCATGACATATGCCACGTTCATGAATATCTCCAACTCTTCCGCACCCAAGTTATTCTCGTTCACCTTTGGGATGAGCGAAGCAATGTCCTTGAACAGATCTCGGTTGAATTTCTCTCGATACCTTTTGGTGGTGGAAGCGGTAGCTTTAAATCCTACCTCTTTACCACCGATGCTTATGATTTTCTCCATACTGTTAAGCTGTCGGCTCGGTCACAGCACTAAACCATACAGCATATGTGCTGGATGTGCCGGATGAATATGGGCATCTTGCCTTTACCAGAGCATCTTTGATTCTCGGCATAGCGGTGATCGTTAATGATTCGGTCTGCGGTTCGATGGACTCCTCTTTTGTGCTACCGTTTACTTGCGGTCTTGATGCAACACATCTGTAAAGGCAATGCCTTGTAGCATTCTCATCGCCCTCAAATTGAAAGAGCAGAGCGAATTCTTTAGGTGTGTCGTTGGCGTGTTCAATGTACATACCTTTTGCATCCAATGTTTCGCCTAACACAGCCGTTCTAAAAGAATCCGGCAATAAAGCTAATTCAAGGTCGCCTTGGTAGCCGTTGTTGGCGGTTGATGTGTAGTAAGCGATGTTGTCGGCATAGAAAGTGTTGGTGTCACCCTGTGCATCCATCGAGAGCGAAACCGCTCCCTGTAACGCTACAGGAGTGTCATAAGTCAGCGTTCCTGTGCCGTCATCGGTAGCAACCGCATAATAGCATTTGGAGATGCCGTATTTGATTTTATTTGCCATAGTTCTCCTTATTCTGTAATGACTTGAGTAACATATGTGATTTGATACAAATTCTCGGATCGGACATATGTTTCACTCTTTTCGTAGTAGAAACCATTTTGGTTCAAAATGGATTCTATAGTGCTTTCCGTAGCGAAGTCTTTGGTGCGTGTGTACAGTTCAATGTTTAATACATCGATGCTGACATAGTTTGTATTGTCCGCACCAAAGTCATCGTTCTGGGGATAATTGAACACGATATAAGGCGGTGTCGGTGCTACATTGTTCGGAAACGAATCGTAGGTAAAAGGAAGACCGATGCTTTGAATCATTGATGCAATCTCTTGATATGTCATTCACTCAATCTCCTTACTAACTCTTCTTCAAGTTTCCTTTGGGCTTCCTCGTTCACCTTTTCGATGTGTGGAAACGCTTGTACTGTTTCACCTGTATCTCTGCCAAAAAGCCACTTTGCGTGACCGCTTTCCAATAGATGAGTCAACTGATAAACCTTATTGTGAACTGTGGCTTCCAAACCATATCGCATTTCGGTAAAAGTAACTCTCCAACCTTTGCGGTATTTACCGCTCTTGTTTTTGAAATCACCTTCGACCTTTAATTGATCTCTGGCTTCGTTTGCCACATCTTTAACAGTTTCATTCGTTTCTTCTAAAACCTCGGCTGACCAAGACTTATAGATTTTCGATATTTCACCGCTAAAGTCATTCACACTAACGTATTTACTCATTGCCTTTTCTTAACTCGACATACAGTTCGATCTCATCCGTGCTTCTGTAGTAAGTGCGGTAGACCGTGTACTGTGTGCCTTGATATTCGATGATTTTTTCATTGTGGTAATCGAATGAGAACATGGTGAATCTGTATTGAGGATTCAGCCCATTCCTACCCCCTTCAAACCATTCCTGTTGATTCGCACTTGTGACATCCACATACACTTTATGTTTCGTTGCCGAAGACTCCATCACACCATATTGATTCCGTGTGAAGGATTCCGTGACAAGATATGCTACACTCGACCGATTCATCTCAACCAATCCGTGTAACCAGATGCCATGCTCATCTGTGCCTTCTGCTCATCGTAGGATGCTTTCAAGCGGTCTAATTCCTCGACCCCTTTGGCATCACCGAAATGAACTTTGCAATAGGTACAAATGGCACGGATTATTAAAGCGTTTGTGGTGTCATCTTCCGTAACTCCGGCAATGCCCAAGTCAAGAAGACAAGCGTTTATCAAATCAGTTATCTCAGAATCGAAATCATCGGTAACGATCCGCAAGGCAAGTTTTACTTTTGCTAATATCGTGTTCATTCTTTCTCCTTGTAAAAAGGCGAAGAATTACTTCCTCGCCTTTCTTGTAACTTTTGTTTTTACCTCTGGAACTTCCTTTTCGGTTGTGTCGATCAAACCAAGCACAGAAAGTCTTTCGTATTCCTGTTTGGTGACCTCGACTTCACCGCTAATTAAGTTCACTCGGCATGGCTTTGTGATTGTGATTTTCATTTTTCCCCCTTTGCGTTTCTGTACGCCTCATAGAAACCTCGGTCAACGGTGTAGTGACCTACATGACCGAGATAGAAATTCGGATCAGCTACGATCTTATAACCGAGCTGTCTTGCTCTCCAACAGAAACTCAAATCCTCGCCCACGCTACCGATCGGTGAGAACATATCGCCAAACTTCGCAAGGCAATCGATGAATATGCTGACAGGCGTTAATACACAACCGAAACCGCACCCCTCTACCTCAAAGAAATCATCCTGTACCTCTGCATTTGCAAAATCGCAGATGCCGTCATGGATATCGACCTTTGAGAATATTGTGGGATGGTACGGCTCGACTCGGCGGTAATACACGCCTGTGATGATATCCCCTTTGTCACGGTTTTCGAGCATTCTTTGAAGCGTATTTGGGGGAAAAACCATGTCGCTGTCAAGCCATAGCACATAATCGCATTCTTTCTCGATTGCGATTGTCGCTAGTTTGTTCCGTGATGTGTAAATCAGCGAACCGACTTGAAAAGCAACACCACAATCGCCGACTTTGGTCAGCGTTGCGAGTGATTGGCAGAATTGTGCCGGAACTTGATCCATACATGGCACGGCTATCATTGTTTTCATAGTTTTTCCCCTTTCGATCTTTTTTTAAATTATTTCTGAATCTTTACAAAAGCATTCGGTGCAACAGGTGCGAGTGCAACATATCTTCTGCCCAGAACATCGATGAGATCTTTCTTCATCTGACCTTTGTCATCGAACTTGAATTCGATTTCATCTCCGTTAGGGAAGTTCGCTAAAGCACCCTCGCCCAAGTCACCAACGATTGCATAGGTATCGCCTGTGGTTGCGACAGAGAATGCGGTGATGGTGTTGTTGAATACAACAGGCAGATTTTCAAACGGATCAGCGTTGAAATTACCTGCGTACTGAACAGCCTTGAACTGCGCCCACGTTGCTTTGTTCATCATTACAACAGGATTGTTTGCTTCATCAGACAGTAATGCCATAGCAGAAGCAATCGTACCCTGTGCAACAGAAGCTGCTGTGACAACAGGAACACCAACACAGGTAGTTGTAGACAGAGTGCCACAAGCCTCGATCTTTGCGATCAGTTCATCGGCACACTTCTTGGCGATTCTGTATGCAAGTTCATCGTAGATGTAACGAAGGAACGCTTCACCTCTCAAGTCATAGACTTCATCGGAGATGCTGATCCACTTTTTGATGCTCTGCGGAATAAGCTGAACAGTTCCAAGGATCAGTTCCTCTTCGCTTACAGGATCAGCAGAACCCTCTGTATGAATCACAGCATCGCTTCCAGAGATTTCAAAACCGACCTTGAGATTGCCCTTGAGATAGGACTTTCTGACAAGAGCCATAACGCCCTCTTTTTCCCAAGCGGTTTTAACGATGTCATAAACAAACTCTGGAACAGGCACAGTTCCGTTCGTTGCGTTCTCGGTAAGCAACGCTCTGCATTCAGCATCTTTGCCGTACTTGACATAGTTAGCATAGGCATCGATGTACTCTTTTGAATTTCTGATTTCCATATCAGACATTTTTCTTTCCTCTACTTTCTCAACTTCTTTGCCGATCTTTAAGGCTTCCTCGGCTTCCTTTTTCCTCTGTTCGACTTCGGTGAGGATTTCAGCCTTGCGGTTCTCCAACTCCTCGACCTCTTTCGTTAAGGAATCGATGTCGGCATCTTCCGATTTCAACAGTTCTTCGATCTCTGCCGATCTCGTTTCAATGTCGGACATCTGCATTTCTTTGATTTCCATGTTTAGTCCTTTCTCAATGCTTTCAGTCTTACTGACAGATTCTCCTTCTGTTCGGCTAACTTTCTAGCTTCTTCTTCAGCGTGAAGTCTCTCCGCTTCGATCTCTGCGATCACTCCGTCACAATGGGATCTTGCTGAAATTTCCGTAAAATCGTTAGCCGGAAGACTCACCGCAGATACATCGAATAACTTGCCGATGGAACGGATTGTTCTCAAATAGCCGTTCTTCGTTTCGGTGAAGTCATCTTTCTCTACTGTGAAACCGAAAGACATTTTGTTTGTATAGCCACCTTTAATTTCTTCGTAAAGGTTTCTACCGCTCTGCGTACCGCCAAGGTATGCCCTAACAAAAAGACCGTGTTCATCGGTCTTCAGTTCCAACGTGTTGTTGGAGATTCTTGCGTACACTTTTCCTTCGTGATCGTACTGTAGGATCGTGTCACTCATATCTGTTTTATCGAACGCATTCCTGTCGATCTGTTCTTCGACAAGTTTACTGTCAACGTGATAAAGCGGATATGGTTGATCGAATGTGGTCGCATACCCTTCAACGATGTATTCATCATTGTCGGTGTTTGCTTCCATCAGCATTGAACGATATTCTCTGCCGTTCTCAATTTTCTTCTTCATTGCTTCCGTCATCTTGCACCTCGTATTCATCTATTGGCTTGTATTCGCCACGGATATATGCAACATCACCATTCGGCAATGGTGCGTAGTTAAACAGTTCTCTTATCTCGTTGATCGTTAATATACCTCTGTCACCCAAATCCCTTGCGACAGTTACTTTTGCGATCTGTGACATATATTGAAGTCTGTTCGCATTCACATACACATGATTGCCAAAAGACCGCTCACGTTCGGTATAAATGGCTTTAGATAAGGCTTCACTCAATGCAATCGCAAACGGCTCAATGGCACTATTGAAGAACGCATCCAATTGGTCGGACTCGGCTTTGCCTTGGATAATATCTTCGTTGATACCGAAATAGTCAAAGACATTATTCTTGATGAGATCCATCTGTTTATCATCTGGAGTATAAGGTGAATTCTCTAACTGCTTAATGTCGGTATAGGTGTTAGGGAATAACAATAACCCACCATTGCCGTTCTCGGCTTTAAGATTTTCTCTTGAGAACCTCTGTCGTTCTTCCGCAAGGTCTTCTGGTGAGGTGAAGTTTGAAACCCTAGCCATGAATCTGTAGGATGCGGAATTCTTGACCGCTTCTTCTATACCCTGTTCATTTATGGCGATCAAATCCATTGTTGACTTTAAAGCATGATTAGACTCACCGAAGAAATCAGACTTGAACTGGTGCTTGTTTAAATACGCACATCTGTCGAATTCAACGATGCCGACTTGGTTATTTAAAAACCTATATTTGAGCCACAACTTACCTTTGTTGTCTTCGACCAGATTCACACGCTCCGGCAATACAGGGAAGAACCCTATGGTCTGTAAATACTCATCTTGGACAGGCACGATAAACAGATTGTTCGTGCAATCCAATATCGTTGAGCATCTCGCAAGAAACTGCGGATAGGTCATCCAATCGTTCGGTTTGTGTTTGATCTTGGCTTTTAACTGCGGTTGTGCTTCGCCTTGCATCTCCACTTTCAATTTGGAGATATGTCTTGCCTTGGCTTCGATGGCTGACCTAACCAACGCTGATTCATAAACTGAACCGATGTGATCGTGGAAGATTGGTTCGTATGCGGTCAGCAATTTGAACTGTTCTGTATTCTTTAATTTCACAGGTTCTTCCTTTGGGAATAACCAATCAAAAAGACCCATTTATGTTCTCCTTTCGTTGGTCAACTGCCGACCAATTTCATTCCAATACTTTTGTCGAACTGTCATGGCACACAAAAAAGATGCCATTCCATCTATGTGCGCCCTTTGTTCGACTTTTATCAATTTGCATCTCTCGGACTCTGCGTTGATCTTCAACGCTGAATTGAGGAAGTGCATTTTTAGTAGATCGTTGTCACCGATGTCGATTTTGCCGTCCTTCATCATTCCTTCGGTTTCACGAATGACCCCTGTCAAATTCTCACCTTGGAAAACATCATCGACATGGAAACCATACTCTTTCATATCATTGATAAGGTATTGAGAAGAGTATCTGTCATAGCCGACCATCAAAACGTAAATCTTGTACTTCTCGATCAGTTCTCTTGCCCAATTGAAACAATCTTGGTAGTCGATGAAGTTATCACCAGACGGATATAGGAATCCTCGGTGGATATATGCTTGATAAGGCACGTTATCTCTTGCGGTGGCTTCTTCGATGCGGTTTGCCGGAAGATAGAATCTCGCAAACGTATGAATGATACCATCACGTTCAATCAGCAGAGTAGCTGCGGTCAAGTCTGTAGTCCTTGATAAGTCCAAGCCCATGACCGCATAGCATCCTTTGAAATCCTCAAGATTGAGCGGTGTGCCTGTGGTCTTCTCAACTGTTTCCGTGTCGAGCCAAGCAATAGAACTGTTCTGTTTGATGCAACAGTATTTAGTCTTAAACTCGGCTTGTTTGGACAGAGATCCTTCCGCAATCGCAATCTCATCGAGCATATAGTCGATGCTTACGCTCACACCAAGGTTCGGCATCGACTTTTGCAATTCGTTTATATCGTTCCACTTGGTAATATCATCGATTTGATAAATCAATGGGAACAAGCGTTTCTCGTTGGACTCGCCCTTTAGGAATCGAGTGGAACGCATAAACAGTTCATCATAGATGCCGTCCGAAATGTAGTTAGCCGTAGTGATGGAAAGCAGTATCGGTTCTTCTCTTGCACCCATACCACTTTTCATGACTTCGTACTGTTTGAGTCCGGCATCGCCTTGCCACGCACCGACCTCATCGCAGATAACTAAAGAAGGATTGAAGCCATCACTCTTCTTGGCACTAAACGCTATCTTCTTTACTGTAGAGTTTGTGCCTTGAATGATGAGGTCACTCATTCTGTGCCGTGCCATAGTCGGATCATCTTCGTTGATCTTCCGCTTATGGGCATCTCTCTGCTCGGTCTTCTTCTTTTTCTCTATCCACTCTGGATCAAGCGTGGTCATTGTCCAGATGGAATCATAAATAAGGTCAGCTTGGTCGAGTTTAGGAGCAACATTGAATATCTTTGTGCCGAATCCTTCCGTTTCCCAAACGTAACGAGCAATACAGGCAGCTAGAATAGTTTTACCCTGTTTCCGTCCTTCGACAAGAAAGAACTCACGGAAGTGCCGTAGTCCGTTGTCATCAACGATCCCAAACAGGACAGATATAAAGGCTTTCTGCCACAGTTCCAACATCAATGGCTCGGTGGCTTTCTTTCCTTCAAGGTGATAGCAATGTTTTTCGATCCAATTGATCGCATTGTCTGCCTTTACCTTGTCAAATAAAAAGGTCTTGCTCTCAAGACCTTGAATAATGTGCGTGTAGGCAAGTTTGATCCATTCACCGACTATGATTTTGCCGTTTTGTATCTGTTGGTAGTACGAATAAATGTAGTTATCAGCAGATGTTTTCTTTTGTTTAGCCATGTGTTTTTAAGTCGGTTTTTCTCCTGTAAAGTCGCACTATCTTTTTTTAAAGAGTGGCAATCGGTCTTTTAGCACCCCACCACATCCGTTGATAGGGGGATCACCCTATGAGGATTATTTGTACCTCTCTAGGAATTCCCACCTGTACATTGATCGATTACCCCACCAATTAGTGATTCCGGCATAGTGTATGATTGCCGGATCATTCGTGAATCCTGTGAATTGGTTTTCGTTGTACCTAATATCCGTCTCGACTATCTTGTCCTGTTCCGTTCCAAACTTTAACAAGGCGTCCTGTTCGCACCAAGGCTGTCGCACTCTGCGAAGATAATCGACCATAGCATCCTGTATGTTGTCTTTCCGCAATTGCTTTAGATTAGCAACATACACTCCGGCGTTGTAATACACTTCACCGAACGGTCTGTAATGTCCTCGATACTCTCTGCACATTCCAAACCACTTGCCATTTAGGTCTGTGTTCCATAACGGCTTTAAGGAATCGCATACAATCGTATCGGCATCCAAGTGTATCACCTTATCGCAAGGCAGAAGAGATTGATAGCACACTTTCAGCAAACCTATGTAGGTGAACATATTACGGTAATTTACACAATTGTTGGGCGTGAACCATTCCTGTCCGCTTATGTTTATGACTTTGACATCTGGTATATCGACCTCATCCGTCTCCGTGACTACATAGATATTGCACTTGTTATGTTCTCGCACCGATCTGATGGATGGTTTGATCTTGTCTATGTAGTTAGCGGTGACACAGTAAACTACGTTCATCTCGGTCTTACTCTCCCCTGTTCATCTATCGTGTATCTTCTTTCCTTTTCTCCATGTCTTCTCCTGTGATGTTCCCTACAGAGAGCGACAAGGTTCTTCCAATTCAAAGTCACGTTAGGATCACTAATGTTCTGCGGTGTGATCCATTTGATGTGATGAACCTCTTCTGCCGGAACTACTCTTCCTTCTTTGTAGCAATCCTCACACAATCCCCCTACAGACTTGAGATAAGAATTCCTACACTCTTGCCATGCTTTGGATTTATAGAACGTTTCTGCGAACTGTTTCATACATAATAAAAAGGCAGAGCCAAAATGAAAGGGTACAAACAAAACACTCTGCCTACTGAATAGTTAGAAAAAGCGGATCTCTCCGCTATTCTCTACAGTAACATAATACTATGTGCTTTTAGGTAATGCGTTACAAACTGATAGTCTTCTTCACTTCAATGCCGAAGTAGTCATCACCTTTCTCTTTCTCTACCGAATCCTCGGTGACATACTTGTATTCATTCACATAGAAATAGCAAGTCAGTTTTCCTTCAATGTCCGCTGTCTTCTTCAGCCTGCCGATCTTGAACCATTCGTCTTCGATTTCGGTATAGACATCCCTTCCTTCTAACTTGAAAGGAATCTCCATCGGTTCGTACTTCCATACCTTTTCATGATCGTAGGATTCCTTTAGTTCTTTCGCTGACTGGAAGTATTCATCGTTTTCTTCAAGATCTTGGTTGTAATACTTGCGAACTCGTTTCTCGTTTTCCGTATCTGCAAGATAGTAGACATTCAAGGTGGTTCTTGTCTTTGGTTTCGGTTCTTCTTTCTTCTTGAACAGATTAAACATTATTCGTACCCCTTTTCTATTTTCATGATAGCACTAGAACAGAACCGTTTGCTTTTTAATTGGAAGCCATTTGTCTAACTCGGCTAATACTTTAGACCACGGATGCTTTTCTATAATGGTTTCATTATGGAATACAGGCTTATGTTTCAACCATATGTCCATAAAGTATTCATTACCACTTTTCTGAACGTAAGCATAGATCTCTTTATAGTAAATACTGATGCTTGCCGGTGTGTTCGGATTCGACTTGACCGCTCTTATTTCGGCATCGTATGTCTGGGTTAGGAAGTCGAACTCTTTCTCGATTCCTTCGTATATGTTCATTCCACCTCTATCTCCGCATGACAATCATTCCACCCTTTTGAATAGTCATCGGAGAACCACCTGTTTTCCATCTGCTTGGAATGTGGCAATGGTCTTAACGGAACAAACTTGAACGTCTTACTCTCATCAAACGGAATGCCCTGCTGCATTTCCTCTTCCGTCATTTTTAATCTGTCTACGGTCACCTTAACGGCATACCATTCATCGAGTGAAACATCGTCAGGCATATCAACTAATATTACTGTTTTCATTACTTCCCTTTCTGTTTTTATATAATGAACTCCCTTATAAATCTGTTGGCATATATTGGTGATATAAGGCTTCGCTCTTTTTTGCCGTTAATGCCACCATCTGCTATTCTTGCCGTTATTCGTTTCTGTTCTCCTGGATTTCCGTATGCTTCTAAAACGAGGTTATTGCTTGGCTCTCTGTTTATGAAGAAATACTGTGTCGGTTTCTTAAAAAAATCTCCTTTGTTTCTTCTGTCATCATCAATGACTTTCGGTTTGACCGCCCAATATCTGGTTAGATAATGTTCTTGTGAATATGGATTTTCTATAATTAAAGGAATATTTTTCCGTATGCAAACACATACAAGTTTACTGATGAGCATATAAAGTTCGTGCAATTCATTGTGTAGTTTCATATCATATTCAACTTTCTTTTCAATGCTCCAATCTTTAATACTTTTCATATTCCCTTGAAAGTGCATATAGATTTGATTGCTGAATCTCACACAAGGGAAGAAAGCGATGATCTGATCCTCATCTTTAATAGAATCAAACACAGATTCCCCCCCTCATATGCGGTTTCAATTTCCTTGAACAGATCAATTTTGAAATCTGTTTCACCGAAGTCATTGAGAATGTCATAGTCATAGGCTTCATAACCTAGTTTCTTGAACTCGTTTTTAAACGTGCCGGATTGTTCAAAGAAGCAATGAAATGTCATAGCAACTCCTCTTTCAATTCCTTAATGGCAAGGTATGTGACCAATTCCTTTAACTCATTTATTTTTTGGTTCACAGACGGATAAGCATTCTCAAACGCTCCCCTACAGCAGATATCCCTTGCTCTTCGTGCAATCATCTCCTGTGTGATTACGTTAGGATCGTAACTAATGTCTTTCACAAATACCTCTCCACCTCTCTTTTGAGATAAGTCCATATCCCATGATCGCTATACCCATACTTGATGCCCAATGCGGAATAGGTCATGCCCTTAACGAACTTATCATCAAGCATCAGCCACAATTCTTTGGGAAGTCTTTTTTTCACCTGTTCCACATTCCGTATAGCCGTCCTGTATCTCTCGACTTCGCTCTGCTTTGCGTTATATTTATCCTCAAGTTTGAGCCAATTCAGAGCCTTTTGGGAAGGATTTCCATGTACCATGATTGAGTCATAACTCACACCTCTAACACCGCACAGATCGTATAGAATTACTTCTAGTTCGTCCTCTGCTTTCTTCAATCGTTTAAGGTTCTCGGCATAGTTCTCAAGGTCTATGCAGAATGTTCTGTAGTCCATCTTTCTCGCACCTCGACTATGTACCCTTCACGTTTCGGCTTTCTTCTGTGTTGCGTAGTCAACTTGGAATTGATAGGTTCCGTGACCCACTCATGTGCCGTACAATTGACTCCCATATCGTATAAGTCCGGCAACCAAGGGAACGGATCGAAATTGCAATAACAATTGGGAAGATTGCGGTCGATTAGGTGAAGAATGAGATAGGCTAATCCTTTGGGATCTTTATCTTCCGCTCTCAATCTCTCTTCTCTCTTCTTCTGCAACTCAAGTTTCTTTTTAAGCCTGTACTCTCGTTCTCTCTCTTGAACGTACTCATGCGCATCCTTGTCTTCCGTGTAGACATAGCCGAATGTCTTGACAACTTCGTAGCCTTGCAGCTTGGTCTTTCTGCGGACGGCGGTGTGAACTGTCGATGTGACTACTTTCAGTTTGTACGCTATTTCATTGCACGTTCCCTTGAAGACCACATCTCCGTCCACATCTCTCAATTCAAATACGCTATATCCTCTCACGTTTGAACCTCTTCACTATCTCTTCACAGACATTCACTTTGAACAGTTCCTCGATTGTCGCATTGATGATAAATAAGAGCATGACCACCGCACACAGAACCATGAACACGCACAGACATCCCAACAGAAAGTAGAACGCAACTTGAAACACCTTTAACATTTCATCAATCATCTTCCAATCTCCCATTGAGTCTTACTAACTTGAACTTGTACTCATCGTTCAATTCCTTGTCCGATATATCGTGCATAATCTTCAATTGATCTAGCATGATTTGAACATCGACCAATTCTTCGACAATGCCTTTACGAGCCTTGAGCATATCCGTGGCGGTGGTGGCTCGTAGGAATTTAGAGATGGCTTGGACTAGCTCACCGCATTCTTCCATAGCCACTTGATGCTGATTGATGTAGCCATAGTGCTGAATGGCTTTCCTCAATATCGTTTCATTGGACATGATGTAGCCACTCCTTTTTCAACTCTTTCAAGGCATCAATTTTGTTGGATAACTTCTGCGTTTCATCTCGGTCATCATCCTCGTAAAGTTCGTACTCTAGTTCCGACTCCATGCGGTCGATGACTCTATCGATAAACGAGAACGGAACGCAATCCTCAATCATGGAACATCCCTTCTATCTTCTCTAGAGGATTGCCCATCATCTCATCGAATCCGTGGCGGTTCTCCAACTCTTTCAAGTATCGTTCGATCTCGTTGCCTGTTTCGTAATACTCACCATTCGTGACTACCCTTTGTTTGTGTTGCGACTCATTCAAATCGGCTTTCAACTGCAAGTAGTGAATATCTATTGCGTTCTGGTCATCCCACATGGATGGTTTCGGTTCTGCTTTCTTCTTGAACATTTTCTTCTCCTAACTTTCCGACTATCTGCCGGATGCGTTCAAATTCTTCTAGCTGCTTCTTGACATTGCTCTCACTTTGGATGCCTTTAGCAAGACAGTAGAGAGCCAACAGGTCACGTTGATTAACTGTCAGCATTTTTCCAATTACCTCTATAGACTTTTTCGTTCTCGGCATCGTACCATGCGAGATTGAAGACAGGATTCTTTGTCATTCCTCGGCAGATATGGCATATGGATTGCCTTGATAGATTCAATCTCCGTCCGGCTTCACTCGCACTTCGGTAGATGATTCTCTTGTCCAGATCAGCCACCTTTTGAGCATTTCCATACTTGCCTACCCTTGAGCCATGCTTTTGAACTGTGACGGCTTCAAGGTTGTAAATCGAATCATCACGCAACATCCCATTCTTGTGAACAACGTAATAGCCGTCTGGGATCTTGCCTTTGAACAACTCATAGACAAGGTTTTTCACGATATGATTCTTCTTGTCGATCTTGACATAGGTGGTTTGTTTTGTTGGATCAAAGAATCCCAATTCAAACTCCCTGTCCTTGATGATTCGTTTTACTCTGCCTTGGTCACTAACGTAGAAGTCCGTGTCCTTGTACCTTCGCCATTGTTCCGGCTCTTTGATAGGTTCAAGCGGTCTTCTAGGTTTCATTCTGTTTCTCCTGTTATCAAATCAATCACATCGTTTCTTCCGTCAACGAATCCTCTGTTGTATTCACATTCAACGACATTTTCCATCATTCCTTTTAACGGCATCGGTCTTAATTTGTTAATGTAATTTTCATGAATCAATTTGTTGTTTCTGCCGTAAAGATTTACGCTTATAACACTCCCTGTATAATCTTCGGGAATATCAATCACTAATATTGCTTTCATTCTGTTTCTCCCATTCTTTAAGACAGGAACTGATCTTGTCTTCACCGCCCTTGTTCAGCCAATCGATAATGAACCTAACGGAAACGGCATCAATGTCACTATCGTCTTGTCTTTTGCTATCATCCATGTCACGCATCAGCCAATGCTTCATTCCGTTGTGACCTCTATAGCAATACTTGTATGCCGGACAGTTCTCACATTCGACTTGGGCATGATTGAATTCTTCGCAGAGCCAATTTGCTAGTTCGCTCTCATTGAGCGACTTTATATATTCGTACCTTGTCATATCAATAGAACGGCAATTCGCTAGGTTCGATGTTCAAATTAGCGGATTCTTTGCTCTTCGGAATGTATAAGCGGAACTGCAATGTCCTCTGTCCGTTGTACTCGTTGATGTATGGGAATGCGTGGTATTTCGTTCCGTCTTTAGAAACGAACATCAGCGTTCCTTCCAACTTGTCATCCTGTGGTTCTGCATCTCTTGAGAAGACATAGTTCACATACATCGGTTCATCTGCCTTTACGTTTCTATCGTTGGTATCTTTAACTGTGGTATGCCAACCGATACCCTTTTTGTTCTTGTCTATAAACATCCTTATCCTTTCAATGTCTGGGCAAACTCATCGTGTTTTTTCTTTGCCCATCTTTCCCATTTCTTATTTGCTTCGATAACGCACTCATCACGATCCAACAGATACAGTTCGCAATTGTCACAGTTCCTGTCGCATCCGTGTTCTAATGCGTGTTGATACTTTTCGTAAAGTTCTACCATTCGACTTTGTACCTCTCTGTAGACGGCTTTTCTTCCTGTGGTGTGTCTTTCCTTGCCCATGTGCGGATCGTGGCTAAATGATTCTTATATGCCTTTCCTGTTGATGCGATGTACTCGCTCAACCTCTCGATCCTCTGCTCGTAGTCTTTAGGAAATTCACTCTTCAGTTTCTCCATCTCAACATCCGACAGGAGTACGTTTTTGTATTCTCCATATCTATGTTTAGTTAGGTTATGTTTAGTTAGGTTAGGTTGTGTTTCCAAAATGTTTCCATTTTGTTTCCAAGTGTAGGATTTGTTGTCCTTTAGACCTAACAGGGAGAATTCTTCTTGGTAGTCTGTCGGCTTGTAGCGGTCATTCTGCAAGGTGTTGTGCATTCTCCAATGTTTTATGACTATGACTCCGTTTTCAAACACCAGAATGAATGCTTTTGCTATCAGCAGCTTCAAGTCATCCTCACTTGCTCCGATAAACCGCATGATCCGTTTGGGATTGTTCACGAAGCCGTCATCATCTGCGTTCATGTTTAGATGAAAGTACAGACATTGCGTTGACAACGGCATATCGAGGAACGCATCCGACTCCGTGATCTTTTTTGTGAACATTCGTTTTTCCGGCAACAACTCACCCCCTGTAGTTTTGACCGCCCAACAGACCGATGCCCATTTGGAGCGGTTTCCTTATCCGCATAATTTCGTCCGGCTCAAGCCAATACTCCTTTAGAGTGCCTTTGCCTTTGACGGATGCGGAGCGGATGTTCCACCCTTTCTGCTCTTTGATGTCGAGAATCCTCTGTGCCAGACAGACGGAATTCGCCACCTGTAGCAAATCGAACTTATTGATGTGTTTGCCTTGCAAGAGCAAGTCTTCAACGATTTCCTGTGTTGTCTTCATCTCCATTCCCTTCTAGTGACTCCATAGTCCTTTTCTTCCGCATACTTCCTAAACTTGCATTTCTCTTCTGCCCACCCTGTGTACATCTTTTTAAGGTGGTTCTTCATGAGGATTTCAAACTCTAGGTAGGTGTAGCGGTCTTTTCCGTTCACACGGATGTTTGCGTGATCGTGATACCATCGGTGTTCATCCTTGGTGATGGCAACAATGTTCCAATCATATCCGATGCCAGATGCGCTCCGTGGTACAACGTGATGGAATTCAACATTGTATGGGGAGAGCATCACACCTGTAATGCTTCTGTTCCCCTGTCTGTCCAAGACTTTGCACTTGGTTTCGTAACTGATTTCTTTAGCCTTGGTCAGTTTGCTTTTCATAGTGTTCGATGTACCTTTGCAGATTCACGATCCCCAAGTCCTCGGCTCGTTTGACTTTAAAGTTTGCGAGAATCTTGTCTTGGAATTCTGCCGGAACTACCTTGCGGAACTCATCAGCTGCATCCTTCACAGTTTGTTGCTTTTCCAAGCCATCCCACAGATTTGATTTAGGTGCTTGTGTTTCCAACTTCTTGTCATCATCACAGACCAGACCAAGGTACATGAGAACCGAATACCGCCTTGCGTATGTAAGAGCCGATCCGTACATTTGAGCGGTGTTCATGCTCTTCATTTGAGGTATTACGATCTCCGCACCTCTAATCCATTCCTTTGTGTCTTTGTCGAAACAGTAGACATATTCCTTCTCGTTCTCTGTTCCTGTTTTCATTCGTGGGATCTCAAAGCCTTGATTCGCAATGTCACCCAACGATGCGTAATTGTAGCCGTATGCCTTGCTAGTATTTGCTACCACTTTCTTTTCGCTCATTTCTTCTCCTTATAAACAACGTGTGCTTTGACAGGGCTCTTCTTTGAGAAGTAGTCATATGCGTTGACCTCTTCCAACTCTCCGCTCTGTGCGTTTACGATGTAGATCAGCGTGTCTTTCATTCGGTTTGAATCGACTCTCACGGACTTCGTTTCTTCAATGTAAGTTAGAGTGAAGTGGTCGGTTTCCCACTTTTTGATCCCTGTCTTCTCTGCTATCTGCTGAAACTGATATTTCAATGTTTCCATGCGATCCTGTGCGGTCTTCAGTTCTTCCACAAGGTCGAAGACCTCTTCGGATGCCGTGCCTGTTTGGACTTGTTCCAATGTGACTAATTCGTTCATCAGTACCACCAGAACGTAGACAGGAAGAGGACAATCGGAACGATAACGAGAAGCGTAAATACGATTATGTTTTTCATGTTTCCCTTTCTTTGCACCTGTACTCATAGGTAGCCACCACCCTGTCATGAAAAGAATAATGGTATGGATTGGAGAATTTAATATGAGCCTATTTGTGTAGTCAACGGAAAGGAATATCGAGTGGTGACTACTTATGAATACAGATGCTATAATTTACTTGTTAGATTAAAAAAGCCGTCCTTCCCTGGACGGCATCTTTATACATAATCTCCATTATATTGGAACATACATTAGGCGAAATTGCCTATTTTAAGGGCATTTTTATAATGTTGTTATGCAATTTCTTTAATGGAAACTTTGTAAATGATGCCGTCTTTGGAAACTGTCAGTTCACCTTTGACCCTGTTTTTCCGCTTTAAGTCAAGTAGGATTCTCAACTCGGTGAAAGTCCAATCATTCAGCCCATTGATTTTATTATAGTAGGCTGACTTCTTGATACCGAGCAGATCGCAGAATTCGGTGTGCGTTAAGCCTAGTTTCTCTCTTAATTCCTGTACTGTTATCGAATCACCTCTGCTTTCTTCTCCATCATAGTAACACTAATTCCACTTTATTGGAATATTTTTTACGATTTTTGTTGACAGAAAAATACTATGGGTGTAGTATATAGATGTAAGGTAAAGGAGAACAAAACATGAATAAGACTTACGAAGAAATGAGAAACGAACAGAGAGCAAACCAAGACAGATGGTTCGATGAATGGAACGAAACAGGTGTGAAGCCGACTTGGAGATACGAATCCTTAAACGATTCGATCTACACCGAATGGCTGATGTCGATGGAAGTCGGCGACCACGCACATATCTGCCACTACTCCGATGTCACCCCTTGCACCATCATCAAGAAGACGGCAACAACCTTAACTGTCCGACATGACAAGGCAAGAAAGAGTGATAAGTGGAATCCTCAATGGGAAGTCGGTGGATTCTCCGCAATCTGCACCAACAACAACGAGCAAGGTGATTGGTGGATTATCGAAGAAGACCCAGACGGCTATACCGAAACATTCCGCTTTAGAAAGTCGGTCAACAAGTACATGAACAAATGTGATGAACGGCTTTATCCGAATTGGAGATATTACTACGATTACAACTTTTAAAGAAAGGAGAAAAACATGAAAGAAGCTAGAGTTTCTTGGAACAAGCCACGCAAGGTTTGGGTCATCCGATTCTGGAGTGAATCCCAACATGATTGGCTTGAAGATTCAGCCTACCCTGTCAAGGATGTCAATCCAGAGACAGAGATCGGTTGGGTCTCCGAACTTCTTGTAACTCGTTTGTACGAATTGCAAGACCTTGGATATGAAGTCATCATGTCCATCTAAAAAGCATCGACCATCTAGGAAATGACCGATGCCGGAGATGAGTAAGATTGCACCCCTACTCATCTCCATTCTACCATGAAGGGGGATAAACAATGGAACAGATTATAGAAACGCTTTCTAGCCTGTCTATGGCTGATTTTGTTGCCATTAAGCAACTTATCGCACAGGAAGAGAAAACACGCTACAACGAGATGTGGTGGACTCACGATGCAATTGATGACTACATCTACAAAGTGCATCTTGCTAATGGTGACTACAGACTCTTCTGCAAAGGCAAACAGGCATACGATTTCTATGAAAAGGATATAGAAGCCGTGTGGATCGAGCGTTACACTAAAGACCTGTTCCCTACATACGAATTCTTGGAAAGGAAAGCACAGGCATGAGAAAGAGTGACTATGACAGAGAGTACATGAAGAAGAACTGCAAGAACATCAAACTGCAGCTGAACAAAGAGAAAGACAAAGATATAATCCAATGGCTTGAAGGTAAGAACGTGAACGGAACGATCAAGCAGCTGATAAGAGAAAAAATCAAGGGAGAGTAATCTCCCCTTTTTTATATTAAAAAAGAGGTGGGATTAACCCACCTCGGCATGAGGAGAAATCACAAGCCAGCTGCCCTTGTGGTTCCCTTCTTTTCAATTTAAAAAAGTCTAGTTTCCATTAGACCTCGCTCCAACCATACACAGATGGCTCCCATACATTGTTATCAACATCGGAAACCCAATGTTTTTCTTTATGAGCGACTTTATCGCCTTTCTGATATGCATCGTGGCTTCCTGTAGGCTGAACCCATTGTGGATATTCTTCAATGCTGACTTTCACGAAAAGGGAAACGGCAACGTCTGGTGTCCAATCGCTTTGAGATGTGTGATTCTGAAGGACTTTATATAAGACATCTTCATATCTCACTCGTTCATCTTTTGTGTATTCTTTACCTACCGCCCATTTAGGATAAGCAAGGATATTGTCAAGTGCTTCTTCATCCGTTGCGTTCTCGCTCATCTGCTCGATGAACTTGCGGAACTTTCTTGCCAATTCTCTGCTAATCATTCTTCTTCTCCTGTGAGGATATTCACGATTTCCTCTGCCGATGTTTC
>Ga0326513_10000609_pt1 | contig 30766 bp, 23 predicted proteins | sample 2_2465_0518_D_FD_203654 | JGI IMG/M metagenome (GOLD analysis project Ga0326513, IMG submission 203654) | Bovine rumen microbial communities from UC Davis, California, United States - 2_2465_0518 | ecosystem: Host-associated > Mammals > Digestive system > Stomach > Rumen | place: USA...
TTGTTTCCATTCAGATTTATTTTATTTCTAAATAGTCATATATGCTGTAGATGAATCGTATGTTCATAAGTTTGAATACTGACTCTCTGTTCAGCATCGAATCTTTGTAATTGTTATTGGTGAGTTAGGGTCACATACTATTCATCCTGTTGGATCTTCCCAATCAGCTCAACTCTGAGTCTTTGTTAAGACTTGTCCTACAGTTCATCAACTAGGTAAAGCCTCAACATTAGCCCATTCTTCTCATTGAGCAGTCTTTTTAAGATATTGTCAAGCTGTTCAACCACTAGGATTAGTTATTTTTCAACCAATAGTTGTATCCATAGAACTAATCTTATCATATACTGAATTCTGACTTGGTGCTTTATTTGTTACTCAATCCCATGTATTATCATAAGCAGTATTATCTACTTGACTAGGATGTGTTATATCTACTTCTGTTATTCCTGTTACCTGTCATAGATTATTAGTAGTTATTTGAGGGACTTTTGTTGCAGTTCCTTTTTCTGTATATGCTGTTTGTGTTGTTAAAGCATTCTGCTTTTTAGCAACCTGTGCTTCAGTAGCAATTACTGTTTTATTACTAGAACTTGCATCTGTATCTTTACTAGGTACTACAGGAGAAGTTCAGAAAGTCTTAGTTCAGTTAATAGTCTGATTTCAACTTGTTAATACAGGTGCTCATCAAGCATCTTGTAATGTTTTCTTATCTGCTCAGAATGTTACAGCATTACCACTTGTTACACTATTAGGTAGTGATAAAGCATCTTGCTTTCAATCCCAAGTAGATCTTTTATTAGTACTATCTGCTAAATCTTTAATATCAAAATCATTAGCTGATTGATCACCTGTATTTACTCAACTTAGATTTCATAGCTTTGTTATGTCTGATGCAGTAACAAATTTATTTGTACTTGTACTATCATCTACTAAATCAGCATCTAATTTATTACTAGAAGTAATCTCTGTTTGTAATCAACTAACTAAGTCAGCGACACTAAACTCTATTGTACTTCAGCTTTGTAATGTAAGTATTACTTTCTTTGTTGCTGAATCATAAGAACCACTAACTACTACACTTTCTAATGGTAAATCTATAGTTTGTGCAGTACCTAATGTATTTCAGTCTTGGTCTTTTAATGTTGCTGTTACTACATAAGTAGAACTATTGATAGATAATTCAAATGTAGCTCAATATTTAGTTGAATCAGGTAATGCTCATATTCCTGCAGGAGTTAAAGCCTTTCAACTATCTTTAATATATTTACCACTTGCTCAGTCAAATAATACAACATTACCATCTGTAGAAGAATTAGGTCATAATACATCTCAAGCTCATTCTCAGTCTTCTCAATCACTTACTGTAAAAGAAAAATCTTGCATATTAGGATCTGTAAAGTCCATAGTAACAGTAGTTATCTTTCAGCTTTTAGAACTTGTTACACTAGCTATTCAATTTCAGTCTTCTCAGTCCTGTCAATCTGTACCATCAGTTCAGTCTGATATTTGAAAACTATCTGCTTCTGTTCAGTCATCATATTCAATAGCAACTGTAGTTACTTTTCAGCTTTTAGAACTTGTTATACTCTCAATTCATCTTCAATCAGTTCAGTCTGTTCCGTCTGTTCAATCAGAAATAACAAATTCATCAGCCTCGCTTCAATCATCATACTCAATAGTGACAGTAGTATCTTTTCATGATTTTTCATGTGTTATACTTTCTATTCATCTTCCGTCGGTTCAGTCGGTTCAGTCTGTTCAAGGTGCTCATTGAGGTCAAGTTAGAATATTCTTAGCTCATTCAATAACTACTACATTACCATCATCTTTAGTAAACTCTAAATCATTTCAACTAAACTCTCAAGATACTATTGAAGCTCAGTCTTGTCAGTCTTCTCAATCATTTCATGGATCTCATTTTAAAGTCGTTTTAGCTCATTCTATTACAACTGTTTCTCAGTTATCTTTAGTAAAATTTAAATCATCTCAAGAGAATTCTCAAGAGACAATACTAGCTCATGTATCTCATTTTAATTCTGAAATAGCAATAAGATTAGTCCAGTCATTATCAGCTGATGTCTTATATTGAATATATCAACCATTAACTCTGAATTCTGTTTCGTATCATTCTGCTTGAATACCTGTATCAGTTTCTCAAATATACCAATTTCAGTTTTCTCATATACTAGGTCTAAAAGCCTCTACATCTTCAAGTAATTTAGTCCAAGAGTTATTGATTTTATTTCTTGATACCTCTCCACTATCTCAGTATTCTATAGGTAATTGTGGTTCTGTCATGTTCTTTTATATTAGTCAATATAAATTAAGAGAATACTCCCTCAGGTGTCCAAACTCATTGATCATTCCAAAATCATCTTGCTAAAATCCATTCGTTTAATACTGGATCTCTATATGATACACAATATTGGAATTCATAAGTTATTTGAGGCTGTTCTTCAACCTCGTAATATTCTTGTGATACTAATTCAACATCTATAGTCTTACAACTCATTAGGTACTGTAACAGAATTTAAAACTTTTCACTTTATCGTAGTAGGATTAAATCTTACTTTTTTAACTCCTTTAATTCATCGTATATCTGCAGTAAAGCTTCATTCTTTATCTTTTGTATCTTCTCAGAAAATATCAAAAACCAATAAATTATTATCAGTATCTACAGTTCATATTATTTCTTTGACTGTGTCATCTGAGAACATTATCTCTAATAGATATTTAGTAAAATATCATAAGTCTAAATCTGAAGCTAGATTATTCTCTATCTCTTTGATTTTGAATTTTACTCTTGTATCACTTCATTCTAGTAGTATCATTGCATCTAATTATTAAAAACTAAAGAATCACCAAATACAACATTGTTGTATTCATGAAGTAGCTCATGAAAAAGAAGGGTCATTTTTTATTGTTAATGTTATTGTTATTGTTTCTCATCATATCACTGGTATATATTCAAGGTGTGGAAATACAATATTCATGTTTCAATAACTAGATGATGGTAAATCGTCTATTGATGTTCAAACAGGATAAGCTGAATTTACTGCAGATCATGATATTGTTAATTCAGCAACTAATTTTCATTGATATATTGTCTCATTCCATCTTATTACTAATAATCATGATTTAGCTGGAGTATATGATACTGATGCACTTTGTCATGCAGTAGCAATTTCATCACTCCAATCTTTAATCTGTGTATAAGTAAATCATACTGTAGGAGTAGCATTCTGAATTTGTGCAGGTGTAGCAACTAGCAATTCTCATTGACTACCTGTTGCAGTTCAAGCTTGAAATTCTGCATCAGTTGCTCATCTAACAGTACCAATAGCTATAGTGCTAGCTTTTGTGGGCTGTACTGGAGTAGATGTTGTAACAACACTCCAAGTTTCTGTTTCTGCATTGTATCTATAAAGCTCTCAGTCTGCATCAACAACAGCAAACATTCAACCAAAAGGAGTTCAATAAGCTTGTAAATCTTCTAAGCTATCAAAATGTGGGTATTCTACTCATTTTTCTGTGATTAGTCTTCATTTATAAGTAGCTTTTCACAAATAAGTCTGGTCTCATTGCCATGTTCTATCATCATCAGGATCTATATAATCAGAAGCTCATGCTGTGATAAAACATAAAGTTCAAGGATTCCATGTCAGCTTTCTATTAGCAATTTGTGTTTCTGAGTCATCATCACTTAATCATCTTTTAACAAATGTAAGTGTTCAGTTGTTACAAGTTGCTCTAGTAGTCTCTATAATAGTTCTATCATCATTAGTAAGTACTACTGTCTCCTCTGTAAAATTAGGATAAAACTTATTACCACTAGAATCAGTCTTATTTATTACTTGTGTAGTCTTTGCTGATGTATCTGTTGGTAATAATGTTGTAGTAAGTCTAAAGCTGTATTGATTTTTCATAGTTATATTGTTTAGATATAAATTATTCTTCTTCTGTATATCTTGTTTTTAATACCGTTAATAGCTTTTTAATCAGAATATTAACAAGTACGATTGCTCAATCTCTATAAGCTATTTCAACAGGATTCGTATACCTTTTTTCTTCTAAGAGCAGTCAGTTTTTTGTGCTTTTTAGTGCTTGTAGTAGTGTCTTTATACTATCAGCTTCTAAATGCTTAAAATCTTCTGTATCTAATAGCTTACATTCAGGCTTAAACTGCTGTTGTCGGTTGTTGCTCTGTTCAACTAGCTTGTTGTAAGTCTGCTTGTCAACCCATACTCATTCCTTGTTGAGCTTGCTGTAAATTCGTTTGAGGATTCAATTCATTCTCTGGTTGTCAGTAATTAAAAGAATTTATCAATTGTGTTATTTGTGCTGTTGCATCTCTGACTTCTTGTTCATTAGATGGTATATCAATATTCTCTTTGTCTATATTAAAGAGCATATCTAATTTATCATCTATCTTATTAAGTGCTTCAACAGGTTGTTGCATTTGTAAATTAGCCATTTTTATTTGTGCTAACATCTGTTTAGCTTGGATATATTTAGCGATATTCTCTACTTCTAAAGCTTTCATTGTTGAAGCTGTAGATGGTGTAACAATTCTGACTTTCATATTTCTTCAACCCTCTATTATCTCAGGTTTTAAGTCAAAATAGTCTTTGTAATCTTTAGCTTCTTCTATATTTAATGGATTTCATTCTTCATCTTTGATAACCTTTACTCAATTAACAGGGATCTGATACCATTTATAATTCTTTAACTTCTGTTTCTCATCAACCATTTGTTCTGCATATTGATATGGGAGAAATGTGAAGATATTAGATAACATAAGAGTAAATGCTTGTTCTAATCACATTACTCTAGTCTCATAAATAGTTTTAAGTCTGTTATTCTGTTCTTCTTTCATTACAGAAGTCTCAAAAGCTGTCTTTGCTGGTGATGTATAAGGTGCTTTAATATTGATACCTGTTAAATAAGCTCAAACATCGTCCATACGAGTTACTATATCTGCTAATTGTTGAACATTAACATTAGTATTATATGGTGTTATATCTCTACTAGATCCTTTAGTCATTTCTATGATAGAAATCTCTCAAGGTTCAACAAAAATCTCTCAATCAATTTCTGTTCATTCTCCTGTAAATAGTATTGAACCAGCATTCAACCATGCTCAACCTATCATTGCAGAATAGAAATTACTATTTATTGCTTTAATAGTTGCATATCTTTCAGGAATACCGATACCATAAATTGAATAAGGATTATTATAAAACTGAACAGGTACAAGAGGGAGTTCTCCATGTCTTGTAGATGCTATTCAGTTATAGATTACTATTTTTTCATTAGCAACGATTATATATTTAGCATAGAGTTTATTGTAATAATGCCATAGTTTAACCATATTTGAATCAGAATTTGAATTATTATCTTCATCAATTTCAGTAGTTCAAACATATTCAGCATTAGTAAAATTTTTCTTAGATTTTCAGTTATCATCTAGGTATCTGAGTTTATATTCATCTATTGGTAAGTATTCTTCATAGATACAATCAACAGCTTCTTCATATCTTTTAGCTGTCTCATCAAAATATGCTTGTTTAATAGGTACATCTTTAATCTTTACATGGAGTTCTTCTAGTCTTTCAAGCTCTCATTTAGGATTAAAATATCAATCATTACTTTCTTTAGCAATAAATTTAGAAGATACTTCTAATCATGAATATAATATAGCAGTTCAATATCTAGCTCTTGAATAATCCATATGAAGTCTGATTTCTTGTGTTATTTTCTCCTTATAGATAAAGTGATCTAGTGTATATTTTGCTAGCTGTAACATTATTCAATCAGGCTTTCAGTCTGCTTCTACATTAACAGGTAATTGTGCATCTTGCATTCCTATTGAAGCTTCAATTAGTGCTTCCTCTATCTTAAGTGTTGGAGCAACCTGTCAATTCCACTTATAGCTAGGTTTATTTTTAAAAGTTTTATCAATATAAGCCCATAAAGCCTCTTGCTCTTGTCTGTCTTTACCTTGTTTCATATCTTCCATTCTGTCTTGTACTCTTTTAAGAGCTTCTTCATCAGAATCAGATATTCTAAGGTTTATCTTCTCTTTTAAATCTTGATTCTCTAGCTTTTCTGTATTTACCATGCTGGTGTTAATTTATGTGATAAATGTCTCATTTTCTTTAATTCTCATGTGAATGGGTTTATTTGTTCTATTTCATCTTTTTCTTCTTTGGGTTTTCTTATTATTTGTGGATTATCTCGGAATGTCATCATTAAAGCATCTGCATCATCAGGAGACTTTCAGTATTCTCTCCTCATTTCTACTTTATCCATGATCTTTATAAGTCATTTTTCAGTTCTCCTATATTTAATCATGAATAAATCTGACCAGTCTTTTGCTGTTCAAATCAGCTTTAATCATTGTTTACATTCCTTTTTGAGTCTCCAATAACATTCAGCTCTTTTATTTAAGAATGTATTTTCATCTTCTGCTTTGTCTCCTGCATTTACTCCTCTTGCATATATTCATTGTTTAGCAAGTTCTACTCCTAAATTTGCTCATACTCAAAAATTATCATAGATAATATTGTTATCTTTGAGTCTAGGGAGTAATGTCTTTATTTGTATTGTTCTATTTGCTATTGATTTATCATCAGATTTCTGCTCTCTTGATACTCTACTAGCATAAAAATTATTTCTTGCAACAAATGATGCAAAGTCTTTACCATTTCATGCAGGATCTATTCATAATTTATCAAATTCATTCATTTCATATCAGGCTTGTTCTTCTGTTATGAAAGTTATTTCATTAGGGTCAAATAATGGTATCCATCATTTATCATCTATCAATCAAGCCTTAGGGAATTCTCATAATACTCTTACTCTATATTGATCTGAATCTTTACCATATTCTGCTATGATATTATTAACAAAAGCCCAATCTACTATTGGAGATTCTTCTGAATTAAAACTTAAAGTCTGAAATCAGTCTGTATTCTCTGAAAATGCTTTATAAAAATATCATTCTAACCTTGTTGGGTTAGAAATCATAAGAAAGATAAAGTTTGGATTAGTCATAGCTGACATTGCTGTTTCAAATATCTCATCAGGTACTCAAGAGGCTTCATCAGCTATAATCATTAAGTTATCTGAGTGTAATCATGCAAGAGCTTCAGGGTGTTCTTTTGTTGCTGTTCTTGCTCTAGCATATCGTGCATTTTTATCTGTATCATTTAATCAGACTCTCATATAATCTCTAGTATGTTCAAAATAATCTTTTATTCATTCAGGGAGTCTGTCTTTCCATAAAGATAATTCTTTCCATAATACATCTTGCATCTGTACTTGAGTTGGTGCAGTACAACCTATAACAGCATGATAATAACAAAAAAGAAATCGGATCATTATGATAGAAATGATAGATGATTTTCAGATACCATGTCAGGATTTTACTACTATTTTTCTTTTATCTTCTCATCTAACAGCTCTACCAACAGCCAATACGATTTCTACTTGTTGTCGTGTAAGTTGTTCGTATTTAACAAACTTCTCAAACATATTAGATTTAATCCTGGAATAATCTCAGGTTTTCCTGCATTCTTCAAGTAAAAGTTTATATTCAGGTAAAACTTGTTGAGGTGTTAGTCAAAACATAGCCTCAATAAATAATAGAGGATTTCTTCAGTATTCTCAGTATATTTCTAATTCTTCCTCCATATCTTATCTGAATATAAAATTTTATTCAAGATAAGAGATACTTTTAATAGATACAGTTGTATTTTTTAGTGTTGAAAACTTAGTATATAAGCCAATATTTAAGTCTTGAAATGCTTAATTTTTTTAAGTATAATTAGTTATCTTTATTATATATGTTATACATCATGAAAAACCGACAATTTATAATATTACTAGCTGTTATTATTGCTTGATTTATAATCCTCTACAATAAAGACAATTATTGTGATTTATTACCTAGTATTTATGATAAAGTTGATTTAATTGATCTTAATACAACCAATACGAAAGATTTAATAAATTGACTTGTAGATAATCAAGATTACTTAGAGTTTATAATAAATAAGAAAAAGGAGCTTTAAAGCTCCTTTTTTATTACATTCTTCATCAAGATATTTTATTTCAACTACTTGTAAATACTGTACTTCATACTGGTGTATATGTTCAGTTATATAATCATGACCTATCACTTGAATTCAATAAAGTATTCTCATCTAATGCTGGTAATCAGTAAGTAGTTCTCCATGCGTTCAAATTAGCAATAGCATTTTCTTTCATTTGATTTATCTTATTCATAAATGTATCTGTTCTATCATCAATTTGAGGAATCCAGTTTTTAACCATCTCTAGTTCATGCTCAGATACATTACTTCATACTTGCTTTAATCTTTGTTCATCTGTTAGATATGCAATAGCTGTATTTAATTTAGAAGCATCTGAACTCTTTAATTTTTTAAGGTATTTTTGCATACTTCATTGGAATACTCAAATATCTTTAGGCATTGAATTAGCAAGTTGTATTAGTTCATTTGCTTTCTTTACTATTCACATAGCTGTTGATTCATCAAAGTATCAGTCAGGCTCATTCTTCTTAGCTTGTGTTCTAACTTCATTTTCTACTTTTGATATAGCTTGTGCATATTGCTTATTATTTATTTTTTGAGATACATAAGATAATATTGTTCAAACATTGCTATCATCAGGTAACTGTCTAACTGTATCAGCTAGTGATAATGCTAGATTTCTATCATTATCATCTTTAACATCAAATCAATAATATTGTAATACGGCATCTTCAGCACTTAATCATTGATTCCACATCTTTAATATCTTTGCGTTTATTCTTTTTGCTTCTTCTACATTATCTTGTAACTTTGTTGGTATTAAAGATTTAATAGATCTTTCGTATGCTGTATCAATTTGGTCTATATCTGTTGCATAATTTCTATTACCTACACCACTTCCTGCATTGCTTTGTACTTCAGGATGATAATATCAGAATACTTCTGTAGCAGTACTTACATTAGGAGTAAATGTTCTTGTAAATACTTTTCAGTCATTATTCTTCTTATTAGATTCAAGTGTTGTTAATACCATATTTCAATTCTTATCTTGAGAGATTCATGTAATAATTGCTACGTGTCAATATTTTGGTTGACTTGGAGAATTCATTACTGCTATATCTCATACTTGTGGTACATATCATTCTTCTGTATTTATAGCTTTTTTCTTATCTTCAATTGGATCTACAAATACTCATTTTAATCATAAGCTTTCAAGGTATTTATTTGCAAATGCTCAGCATTGTCATCAAGTACTTCATAATTGATATTGATTAGCAAAATTTTGTAATCATTGTTCTATAACCTGTTGAGATCACATATTATTTACTCATCATGTTAATCAGCTTAAACCATCAATACTCATTGTTTGTCATGTAGCAGGATTATATAGTGTATTATCATTTAATTTATTCCATGTATTTCAGTTTAAATCCATATATTCTCAAGTACTCTTATTATACATAATACCATTACTCATAGCCCAATTCTGACTTCATCAATTAGCTTGTGCTTGAGCTTGTTTGAATTCAGGTTGATTCATTACCCATTGCAATACTTCTTGTCAATTTGCACCACTTTCTAATAATGAAGAAATTTCATCTTGGAACATTATTCAAGCTCATGGTAAGTATCAATTTAATTCATTTGCAACTGCTTGAGCTTGATATGTTACTAAGTCTTGATAGCTTGCTGTATCCATTCATAATTGATTTGCTAGACTTTGTAATTCACTTCTATTTAAGTTCAATGCTTCACTTTGGAATTGAGCTATTCTCTGTTTTCTTAGTAATAAATTATTACTAGCAATAGCATTAAGATTAGCAACATTATTTATTAGATTTGTTAAGTTATTTTGCTGTCTTACTAAAGCATTGTCATAGATATTCTCTGCTTGTTCTATAAAAGATTGAACATTCTGAGATAAATATTGTTGTGCTTGTAATCCAACTGTTCAATACTGTTGTTGTATTGCTAGCATATTTGAAGTAAAACTATTCTTAGCTTTTGTTAAAGCATCTTCACAAGCTTTTGTTAAGTCATCATTATTCCATTGCCAATTCCTTATAATATCAGCGATTCAATCAGCCATTTCTTGATTATTCCTATCATAATTCTTAGTTAGATCATCAAGAATATTTTTAGCTTGTTGATTTACATAATTTATTCATTCAATACCTCTTTTAGAAAAACCTAATCATGTTCTTCAAGCGATAGCATCTGCATTATGTGCATTTATATCATTTTGCTCTTGCTGTCTTTCATAATTTGTATCATAATCTTGTTTTAACCAATCAACATTCCTATTAGCTCTATCTAGTGCTATCTTCTTTTCTTCTTCTAATCTTGCAATCTTAGTATCGTATGGTTCAGTAATATCTTTAGAAGCATTATCTGTTAATTGATAATATTCTCAGGCTTTAGAATCTAATCAGTTTGCTAATAATATAAGCTGTTGAACTTGATCCTCAGGTATTCACATTTCATTAGCAATAGTCTTTATGTTTTTTCACTCTGTTTGGAGTTTAATAACATTCTGAGCATCTTGTTTGATTTTGTCAGGATTCTTAAATTTACTTAATACTGATTCCTCTAATCTGTTTATTTTAGACATATCAGAACCATAACCTACTCATGTTCAAATAACACTTTGTAATACTCAGTCTAGCATTTGTCTTGAGTTTGGATCTGTTGCATTCCATACTCATTCAACATTATCTAGAGCTTGTTTTAAAGTATCGTATTGTTCAGGATACCTTTCTTTAAAAGCATTTAAATCTGATATTCAATAAGCATTAGATAGCTTTCAATTTACTGCATCTCGAAAATTTGTATAATAATTATCTGAACCTCACATAAGATTACTATATCATTCTTTAGACTTGTTATAATAATCCATGATTTCATTTTGAATCATAGAATTTAAGTCTGCTCAGCTTGTAGCTTTACCTTGATTAGCAAGATTTCACATAGTTCACATTCTTTTCATGATAGCAGTTACAGTATTATTTTGTCAAACTGTATCATAATTTCTATAATCTGCAAAAGTATTAAGATAATTTCTTACTGATTGTTCATCAGTCTTTCATTCGTTATATAGTGCATTAGCAATAGCATTATTCCTTTGTTCTAGGTATCATGGAGATCTACTTTCAACTGATTCTGCATTAGTTCAAAATGAAAGAGAACCATTAGTTAAACTACTTGTTTTCAGATTAGGATTATAAGTGTAATCTCCTGCAGAAGATACTCATGTACCTTTATACTGTGTTGCATAACTTGCTCCTCATGTGTCTCAATAATAATTTGTAGACTTTGTTGTATTCTGTGTGGTTGTAGGTGTATATACAGTATTAGATTTATCATATTGCTGTAAATAACCTGCAATAGTAGAATCTGTATTCATATTCCTGAACTTTTGCTGGTCTTGTGCTGATAGATTCTGAAATCATTTTAAGAAATCTTGATAAGATCATGTTGCCATTACTTTTATATTATCAATATAAATTATTGTTTTGCTGTTACTGCATTTTTCATTTTCTTAGCCTTTCTTTTAGATACTCAAGCATTATATAATTCAGCTCATGTATTATATAATCATTTTAATCATTGATAAGGTATGTTTACTGCATCAACTCATAATCCTATGGTTGTTCATAAAGCAGTACCAAGTATTCATCTTACAGGTCAAGATGTACCTTGATTAGCTAATCCTTGAGAAAAAGCTTGAAGTCAGTAAGACGGTATCTCTTGATTAGGATCTCATATAATTGGTAATTTCTTATCAGCTATTTGTCATATTTTTTTCTTAGTCTTAGTAATAGCGTTTTTTATACTCATCTTATTATATAGAATATAAATTATGTGTTTGGATTAGCTTTATCTTGCATATAGTTATCGTATAAGTCTTTATATCATACTTCCATACCTGATAAACAAAACTCTCAATTAGATGTTCATTTGAATATAACTTGTATCTTTTTACCTCTTACTCTTAGATTTCATCTAGTTATAATATACTCAAATGGTTTTATTGGAGCTTTCTCTGTCTCAAATGCTATTGGTGTTGATGCAATTGATTCTGAAGCATAACCACTCATTCAACCTCAAGATGCTTGTATAGTTCAATCAAATACTGTCTTTCAATCAACTAATACTGATACATTTATATCTACATCATCATCTTTCTCTCAATATATATTAACTTCTCTAAATTCTTTTCTATAAACAGGACTTCAAACAGAGAATAAAGCTGTATCTCTTTCTCGTTCTATAGCAACTCAATCATCTGTAGGTCAAATATCATCTTGATAGATAATAGCTCAAAAAGCAGAACCTCAATAATATTTGTTCTTGTGTTCTGCGACACAATTAAAGTATTTATTTGTATCAAAGAAAAATGAATCTGTATTAACATCATATACCAATACTATATTAGGTATAGGCTCTCATCTTTGTTTTAAATGCCAATGTACTGTTTTATTTGTTCTGTTATAATATCAAAAACTTGTACTCTGATCTTCATCTAATGTATCAGTAAAGTCTTTGATAGATAGATTTTGTCTATGTGATACATCTCAAACAACAGTCTCAGTTACTCATTGCATATAATTAAGAGATTTCATCTGATTTTCTTTAGTTCGGAAGAATACCATATCATCAGCTTTAACAACCATTCTAGGATTTGCTGGTTGGTTAGAACCTGCAATTGCTATTGAATAATCAGCTATAATTCATCATTCAGCATCTGACTGTTGCATGATTTCTATAGTGTTTTCAGTAAACACAAATAATTGTTCTCTCATTGCTGATAATCACATAATCTTTGATTGAAACATTGTAGCTTGACTTCAATCTCAATCAAAATCTAATACATTTGTTGGACTAGCATAAGTTCATGCTCTCGAACCATACAAAATATTACTATTAGCTCCTCATCAAACTAAATAAATCTGTTGTTTAAATACATCTCAGAACCTAAAATAAGCATTATCTGTTATTGTTAGTGATCCTCAGGTTCAAGAAGAAGTATCTATATAATATCATTTAGCTGTATTCTCACTAAGAAATAATAAATATTTCCAGTATCTTAAAAGATATACATTATCATCAAAAGTAGATTCTGTATATCTAGTCATTGTTAAAGCTGAATTGAAATCAACTTTATAGAGTTTATTATCACTAAGAGCAAATAAATTACTTCAATCTGAAATCATGTTATCAATAAAATGCTCATTATCATTACTAGATACGACTCTTACATATCAATTTCTTTTAGTAGTTGTTCAGCTTTTTATTCTTATATTTTTTGCATAAGGTGTATATTGTTCAGGCATCAAATGTACTCCTTTATCCATTACAACTCATTTAGAGAAAGGAGCTTTTAATGCTTGAACTTGGATTCATTCTATCATATTGTTTGAGCATTTGGAATAAAATCATCTCTTTCTCAAATTATCATTGGAGCAACCTTAATCTTCTTTCTGAATTGCTTTGTTGGTGTAGCATAAAAGCTATACATATCTTCTAATTCTGCATATCATATACTTAATAATCTTTCTCCTTTCTGTACTTCTGAGGTATCAATCAACAATTCTCAACATACTAAATTAGGAATAATCTTAATTCAGTAATCATCAGGTAATCAACATTCATCATCATCTGTCTCCATTGGATCTAGTCTTTTTGAATATGAAATCATTACAGGAGAATCTATATTGTAGAATACAGCTATTTTCTTTCATTTATGAGGCTTGATTGTATAACATCTTCTAAATCAGATATTCTCTCTGAAATCAACAAAGCTTAATAATGTTTGGTTTTCATTATCAAATATATCTGCAGGTTTTAATACTTTACTAGGCATCTGATAAGCAAAATATACTGTTGAACCTGCTTTATGGTATCAGTTAATTCAAGTAAGCTGACTTAGAACTCAGTCATTTATCGCTCAATACTTAACAATATTTCATTCTATAGAAATATATCATGAAGCTGGTAAATCATCAGGTTTATCTAATGTTATTGATGTAGAATTTTCATCTATATCTTCCATAAGTCTTTTTGTCTCAGGTATTCTTATTGTTTTTTCTTCATACAAAAAATCTAAGATTCAACCTCTAATCTTAGTTTGTGTTAGAATATTTGTAACATTGCATCTACAAATTTTATCTACGATTTCATTCATCTTAGGCACAACCTCTCACTCTTTATCAAATACGGTAGAAGTTTGGTCTTCTCATAGAATTTTGTAAATTTTATCTACAATTTCTTTTTTGGTATTCATACTATCTGCATTATTTGATAAAAAGGGAGAAAGGTAAAATTATTTACCTTTCTTTGCTTTACTTGGTTTTACATCTTCTATTGATTCTTCAGCTTTTTCTTCCTTTGGTTCTTCAGCTTTAGCTTCAACAGGAGCTGGAGCAGGTGCTTTAACTTCTTCTTTAAGTTTACCTGTTACAATATCTCTTTTTGAAAGATATTCTTCTCTCCACTTTCTGATTAGTTCTTCTTTTTTAGCTTCTGAAGTTTGAGCATTAAGTTCAGCCCATTGTTCATCACTAAAAGCAACTCAATAATATAGGCATTGTCCTTTTGCATATAATTTATTCCAATCAGGTCATACTAGCATGGCAATAATTTTACATTATATAAAAGAAAAGAGGAGGAGGCTGTCCTCCTCTTATATATTAGGATTAGCTAACTTCTTTAGTATTTACTGGAGCAGTTGTTGTATTTACAACTTCAACAGCTATTCCTTGTTTAGCTACAGCATTAACTCCAGTAGAACCAGCGATAAAGTTGTAGTTCAAGAAACCTCTTGAATACCAGTAAGAGAATCTATGTACTTCGTTTGCATCAAACAATACTTCTCCAACAGCTTTTAATTCAGGTTTTTTAGCCCATTTAACTTTAAGTTGATTCTTAATCTTCTTAGAGTCAAATACGAACCAATAAGCAGATGTATCAGTTCCATCTGATCTTTCAGATAATCTTGGAGATTCAACAACCTTAAATCTTCCTTTATTGAAGTTTACTGCATTGTCTGAACTTCCTGGTAATCTATCAGAATTAACTAAAGTATCAGCTAGACTTCTTAAAGCTGGAGATACAAGCAATGTATCATATTTAATTGACTTGTATTGTCCTTTTGTGTTCTTTCTTGTAGCTCACATTACATAAGCTGAATCAAGAGCTTGAACAGATAAAGCAGGATTAGATGTTGCACCTACTTTGATAATGTTATTATCAGTTGAGTTAAACAAAGCTAATCATTTTTGACCTACAGCTCCCATAGTCTTTCCATATACATCAGTATAAGGAGTAGTTGAGAATCCGTAAAGGAGAATATCAGCAAGTGATTGTTCAATTTTCTCCATTCAGTCATCAACGATACTTCTGATTCTTTCTTTCATAGAACCAACTTCGTTATATTTTTTCATTTCCTCAGTAATCAAAACCTTAGCACCATACTTGAATTTTTGCATAGTGAAAGAGTCTGAATCTCCTGGTTCAGCATCAGGATATTCTGAGTTTTCAGGAATATAACTTACTCCTGATAATCATTCTTCAATAATGATAGTGTCATTTCTATGACTATTTGTTTCTTCATCAAAGATTCTAAGAAGTGTTAAGTCATCAAGCTTTTCTTTCATAGACTCTTGATAAATTTCATCTATCATTTTTAAGTGGGCTTGCTGATCCCAATAATCGTTAGTTTTTACAACCATTTCTATTTAATTATTCATATAAAATAGTTTAAGCAAATTTTACTAATGCTTTTTTACCTGGTAATATTGCAAGAATCTTGATATTACCTCCAGCTGTTCAGTTATCAACTGTTGCTTTATCTTTGAACTTAACAGAAGTTCATACTTGAGATTGTGCTGTTGCATCATCACAATCAGCGATAAATTCTATTGTAGGGTCTGCAAGAACACCTAGAATTTTTTTGTGGTCTCCTGATCCTGTTGTTACATCTTCACTAGCAATAACGATAGGATTTGCTGATGTGTCAGTAGCTTGAGCAGGAGTTAAATAACCACTAGAGAATACAAGTGCATCTCCTTTAGCAATAGTGGTAGATGAAGCTGTTAAGAACTCTCTATCTTTACCACTTGAATGTTTATTTTCTATAAAAGCCATTTTTTGATAAATAAAGAATTAAAAATCTTTTTTCTTTCCATATTGAGAGAATATTGAATTAGATGCTTCTTGTTCTTTCCATCTTTCATATGGTCACTTTTCTCTTCATGCTGAAATACCAGCTTTAGATGATCAAGTGATTCAAGCACCTGCTAGTCTTGAATTAGACTTATTCAACTCATCTTGGAACTCATCAGTATCTTTACAAAGTTTGAAAGCTCTTTTAGCTTGTTTAAGTACTTCTTCTGATACTCGGTTTTTTCAATCCATTAGATTGTCAAACTCTGTTTTCCATACTTTTTCAAACTTTCAATCAATACCGTATTCTTTTTTGAAGCTATCAAGCTCTTTAAGTGCAAATTTCTTTTCTGCAATTTCATCAGCTTTAGCTTCAACATCTTCCATATCTATTCAGCTATCACTTTCTCAATACTTATCTTTAATAGCATTGTAGAAATCTGATGCAGACCAACCGAAGTGTTTTGCAACAGCTTCAGCTTGTTTCTTGTCTGAACGATATAGCTTGAAGAACTTAGTATTATCTGTAGCAACTTCACTAATCCAATGGAGCTTTTGTGCTTCCTTTGTACTAGCTTTCTGTTGTTCTTTTAATGCTGAGTTCTCTTTAAGCAATTCATCATACTCCTCTTGTGTATAAGTCCTTGCTTCTTGGTTTTGAGCATTCTCTTGTGAGTTTAGCTCTTGGTTTTCATTTTCCATTCTCTTTATGAGTTTAGGAACTAAAATAGGTTTTATCCTGTAAAAGAAATTAAACACTATTTCTAATAGATACAGTTGTATTTTTTTAATAAGAAAAAGGCTTATTTAAGCCTTTATTTTAAAAAAGGGAGTATTTCTACTCCCCTTTTATTATTTACTTGTTATATCGTTTTTACCGTTTGCTGTTACATTCCTTTTATTATATTTGTTAGGATAGAATAGAGCATACGAATAAGCAGGTCAACTTGTTGTATTTCATTCATAAAACTTAACAGCATCATATCATTCTTTTTTTAACTTCTCAGCATCTTCTTTAGCATATTCTCAAAACAAGAACTCATTTTGATCTTCTCATCATTCAAATCTAGCTTCTAACATTCATCAATAAACATTTCAAGGCATATTAACTATATCTTCCTTAGTGTAACTGTCTTTTCGTGGGTAACTGTCATAATCAAATTCTTCATCTCATAAATCAAGGAATTTTAGACTTATCAAATTTTTCTGAGTATCTAAATCAAATCTTCATACTTTTTCTAAATAATCTATTAGTATTGATTCTGATAATTTACCTCATTCTCAAGCATATCAATATACTCATCATAAATCATAAGGATGGAGTATCACTTTCTTAGCATCAACATCAATTTGTTTTTCCTTTCGTTCTTTTCATCCTCTTAACGCTCATCTTTGTTTATCAGCTACCTCTTTAAAATTATCTAAGAATACTCTATCATCAGTTACAAAAGTTCAGAAAGCTGTATTCCAGTCGATACCATTATATGTATCTCATTCTCTAAAGTCTTCAAATTCTTCAGGTGTAACATGATACATTTCTCATTTTACTTCTCATTGGTCTAATTGTGGTTTAGTGGTTATTTGAAATCTTATATCAGGATTTCATTTATCATAAGTTCATACATTATCAGTAGCTGATTTTATCTGATTTGGTTCAAAAGCAACATAATATTTCTCTCATGAAGGCATATCTGCTATTATTCAATCGTATCATTTTGCTTTAAGGTCTTTCTTAGAAGGTATATCTGCATCCCGTGTATATTTTAATTCATATGGTTTTTTAATGTCCAAATATGTTTCCATTATATTTCATCAAAAGATTAGTTTTAATGGGTTATTTGTCTTCTCTTTTGAATAACTCTTAGCTGTTTTCTTGCTATCAGTAAAATAGAATCAATCTCATAATACTCATAATCATGCTCAACCTCTATATCATGGTAACTGCTTAAATTCATTAAATTTATTGGCTGTTCAGTGATATACTACCTTAGGTGTTCAATCAGCATTAACTACTTTACTTACATTTTTACCTCATTTTTCCCAATCTCAGAACCAGTCTTTAAAATAAAGACTAGAAGTTGAGCTACCGGGTGCAATTCCCTGCTGACTTCTAGTCTCATTACTAGAAGTATACTCAGAATTGTCCCTAATTCAAGACTTTTTTGAAGTAATTTCATTTTTCAGCTCTTTTTTTACCTCTTTTCAGCCTTTTAGTACCTTATCAACCTGTTTCATCAATTCTTCACTTCACATCTTCTCCCATGCTTTGAAGACATCAAGATTAGCGTATTTATCTCAGAATTTAGATTTAATACTGTTCCATGCTCTCTTGATAGCCTCCCACATTCTTTGATACCATCTTTCAGCTGATTTTATTCCTGAATATTTACCTTGTCTCCATGCAAATACTTCATCTAAGAAAGCATCTTCTGATAATTCTCAATATGTTCTTTCAACATAGTCTTTAAGTTCTTTAGGAGCTTCCTTAGCTATCTTGTTAATAGCATTAAATAATTCAGGATTATTTTCTTTTGCATAACTTCTCAATAGGTGTGAGAATTCATGTGTAGGTGTATCTCCTCTAAGGTTGTCTTTGATTAAGTATACAGTACCATCAGGAGTAGTAGCTCAAGATATGTCTCATCTATAATCTTTAAGATATTGAATATGATTTTTAATATTAAGAGCATCATCATTAAATATTACATATGCTTCTCAATCTCTGCCTCAGAAATAATGTATTCAATCATATCATAGACTTTCTAGGAACTTACTAGCTTCTTTTTCTCATCATAATACCTGCGATAATTGTCTATATAATCTATAAGTGTCTGACTGTCATGGATAGTATCCATCTATATTTACAGGTGTTCAGTCGCTCATTTTATATTTCTTACTATCATCTACTTTTTCTACTGCATCTCTAAACTTATTCCATTGTTTTTCTGTTAATTTCTTTCATTCTTCTATATAGTTCCTTTCTGTAGGAGTATTCTTTTTAACAGGATCAGGTATTTCTACTTCGTATAGATGTCTTCATGGTATTTTCTTTATTTTACTCTCATCAATATTATCCAATGCCTCTAATACCTCCATGTATTTATCTCTAATGCTTTCATATTGTGCATTATGAATGTTGATTCTTACAGCTTCTTTTAACTCATTTAGATCCAAATTTCAATTATTCTCTACATCACTCAATGCCATTTCTTCTGCTATAGATTTTGCATCTCTTTCATCAAATGGAGTATACTGATGGTCTTTCCTATATTTATCAAGCGGAACCCCATCATACTCATAACTACTATGTCACATATTTGCATAATGTTCTCATGTCTGTTTATTTACTGCTACATAATGTCCTCGACCGTGTGCTTGAGCTCATTCTCATTCTCCCATATGAGAACTATCGAACTTATCGAATTCAGCTGAAGAACCATGCCATACACTTTGGAGTCTTGTATCATCTAAGTATCACTTATCATTCAATTCCTTATAGAATTCATCAACATTCTCTACAAGTTTAACATCCTTAGCAAGTCCTGTCTTCTTTAACTGGTCTACTACATAGTTAATCTGCTTTTCATTTAATCATCATTTATTACCTACTGCTTGTTTAACTGATTTAGTAGTTAAATCTGATTTACCATTTATTATTGAATACTTAATTGATTCAGGGTCTTTATAGTAGTCTCATAGTTTATCAGCAAAAGCCTTTTCTATTGCTGGTGCTACTTCTTTTTCAAATATCTCTTTATTCCAATAAGCTCATCTATCATAATAACTATCTCATACTCATTCTTTTATTGCTACATATTCCTCTACTGCTCTAGCTGTGATTTCAGCTGGATTATGCCAGTAACTAGAACCCATATATTCAGGTATTCTGTTCATTTTTTTATCTAGATTTTTCTTAACATCCTTTGGTAATAATCTCCAGTTTACAATATGGTCTAGAGCGTGTGTTAATTCATGTGCTAGAGTTGTTTGAACAGTATTAGTTACGTTATTTCAGTCTTTATCTTTGAAAGTGTATTTTTCTCAAGCTCAGTTTACTGATAGACTTCTAGTAGCGTGTGTATACATTCAAGCTACTCATTTTCTTAAGAAAGGATTCTTATGGTTCAAATCTATGTAAATAAGTCATAAATCTGAATTCAGTCTCTTAACATCAACTCATAACGCTTTTCAGAATCTTGTTAATCATGTTCTTATATAGTCTCTAAATTCTTGAGTTGTTGGTTTTCAGTCTTGTCTCTTAAGGTCAGCTCATATTGTGTCTCTTAATGAAGTATCTTTTCTTTCATCTACCTTAGAGAAAGAAGTATTCCATCATTTAATATAAGCCTCATACTTTTCTTTAGCTGTTAAAGCTCAAGGTACTTCATCAATAATCTCTTTAGGGTACATATAACCATTACCAATATCTTTCTTTACTTGCTCTTGATATAATGATTTTGCCATTCTTTCTAGACTTGATACTTTTGAAGCCTCAGGGTATCAATTATAAGTTCTTATATTTTTCCATATTGTCTGAATTTGCTTAGAGCGTGTAGACTTAAATCATAATCATTTAGTCTGACTATATAAGAATTCTTGAGCTTTTTTCTTAGCTTCTGAATATCTAGCTCTTTCATCAGCATTTAAAGAATACATTCTACTATTTAAATCAATATAATCAGAAATTGCTTTAACTCATTCTAACATATTATCGATTCATTCTTTAGCTGTTAATTGTTGTCGTGGTACTCTATCAGGTGCAATTCTTTTAGCACTTGTTTTAGGCTTTGACATCTCAGCATATACTGATTCTTCTTCAGGTAATAATGAGAATTCTCATTCCTCAAATTCTTTAGTACCTTTCTTTTCAAAATCTTCTTCTCATTTTCTTTCCTCAATATAATCTTTTATTCCCATAGGACGTGTTTCTTCAGCTCTATATTCAGGATTATTCTGTAACCATTCTCAATATTCTCATATTTCCTTAGGTAACTTAAATATTCCTGATTCAGTTCTACCATTTCATCATTTTTCTAATAATGTTCCAATTCAGTATTCATCAAACGCTAGAACTCAGTATTTTCAGTCCCATAACTTATCTAATTTAGCCTTATCACTATCGATAGCCCATTGAATAAGGTCTCATACTGTTCCTTTAAAATCTTCTTCAGTTACTGGATTAGTCCACTTAACTTCTTCGTTTAACATCTTATTAAGTTCTTCAGCGTTCTCTTTATCTTTAGTAAATTCCTTTACTGGATTCCTTTTAGGATTAGTAATTAGATCTTTTGGTCTCTCTCTTTTAATCTTTCCTGCTACTGTATCTTCAGGTTTAACTTCTAATGGTTTTTCTTCTTCTAGCTTTTCTTCACTAGCTTTACTACGTAATGTTTCTCTTATATTTTCTCAGTTTAGGATTCTTTGTAATTTATTAACCATAGACTGTCAAACATTAAATTTAGTTCAAGATAGTCTAATACTAGCTTCTTCTCATCCTATCTTTGTAACAATAAATGTTCCCTCAGCTCAGAATTTTGGTTTAATATTTACATCATATACCTTTTTAACTGATGTATTCATAACTTCTGTTATCTCTATCTTATCTCAGTTAGCATTAGTTATTTCTTTCTTTCAATTATTATACAAATCTGATACTGTCTTGTAGACCTTGTTAGGATTAGATATTGTTTCGTTAGTTACTTCAGCCTTTTTAGCTGTTAGTTTATTATCAATATCTTCCACATCCTCAGTCTCAGGCATATTCTTCAAGTCTTCTTGTTGTCTTCTAGTTAGTTCGTTATCTATTGCTTCTATGTCTTCAGTCTCAGGCATATTAAATAAATCATCTTGCTGTACTTTTTCTAAAAAATTATCAGATACCTCTTTTGCTATTGCTTTTTCTTTTAGTGTTGTGATTTCATTCTTAGTATTAGTTATTTCATCTTTAGCATTCTTTCTTTTAGTCCATTCTAAAGCATAATTATAATATGCTTCTCTCTGTTCATATAGTTTTTTAGCTCTCTCCATAAGTTCTTCAATTTTTGCCTGTTCTTCATCACTAAGCTCCCATTTCTCCATTCTTTCTTTTCTCCATTTCTTATATAGAGCTTCTTTTTCTTCTTTTGATTTTACATTCTCTAATATCTTTTGCTGTTTAGGTGTTAATCTTCAGTCAAGATTTGCTATTGGTATTTTACTTAATTCATCTTGAATAGCTTTTAGCTTTTCTCTGTGAATCTTCTCAAATTTAGCAAGATATATATTTGAACCCATATCTAAATCATCAATAGTTATTGGTTCTTTAATTCATTTTCTTGATCTATTGATTATATCTACTTGTTCTTCTAACCAATTATAATACTCATCTCATACAATAGATTTTAAATATGATTTAGTCTCTGTTTTAGGTTCTTCAGCTAGTTTAGTCTCAGGCTTAGATTCTTCCCATAACCTTTCTCGTTCTGACTTTTCAAATCATCTTTTTACTCTTAATTCATCTATTCTTTGTCTTAGTTCTTCAATTCTATTTCTCCTTTCTTCATTTTTACTTATCATTTCTTTAATAACTCACTCATCATAAGATGTATCTTTACCTTTACTTTTTTGTTCTTCAATTCGTTCTTTCATATTTTTTATCTGCTTTTCAGTTCCTTTATATTCCCCCTCTAATCTTATTTCTTCAGCACTTAATTCTCATTGCTCTTTAGTAAGTTTTTCATCATTTGTAACATTTTTAATCTCTTTCACTGGTTGCTTAGTCGTTACTTCATTCTTAGGTTTAACTTCTTTATTCTTTTTAACTTCAGGTTTCTTAGGTTCTTCAGATGGTTTGGTAGTAGCTGGTTTATTTTGTTTAGCTTTATTGCTTAAATATTCCTCAGCTTTCTCTAAGAAATAATCTAAAGTTCAAGTCTTACTCTTTATTATAGGGTTTATATCTACATCAATTCAGTTAATTCTTAATCTTCCGTTTTCTGATGAATCTTCGTTTAATATGTCAAATAAATCATCTTCCCTCATTCATAAATCATCGTTAATTTCTACTACAATATCTAAATCTGAATCAGGTCTAGCAATTCATCTACTACGACTTCAAGTTACAGCTAAATCTACGATAGCATTATCATCGTATATTCAAATATCATTCAATCTATCAATTATATAATCCCTAGCTTCAGCTTCTACCTCAGCTGGAGTCTCTCAGTCGATAGACTGATACATCTCATTAGTTTTTTCTTTATATTTCTGAACTATTGTCTTTCATTCATCCTTTTTCTTTTCAGTCTTTTTTCTTGGTTTTTTCTTAGTGATTTCGTTCTTAGTCTCAGGTTCTTTTGGTGTATCACTCTTAGGAGCTTCAGGTTCAGTAGTTGTTACTTCTTCTCATCATTCATAAGGTTTAATACTGGTTTTTTCATATCAATACTTCTTATTGAATTCTGATCTATTATCAGCTTCTCATATACTTCATCTTCTCCTTGCATTACCTTTTTCATCTACTTCTATTGTTACTTGGTTTTTGCTTGTTACAAGGTTCTTTTTACCTGATTTTACATCTTCTTCTCTTAAATCAGGTAAAGCATTATCTAGTGTTCATTCTTCTACTGATTCGTTGAATTGTCTCTTAAATTCAGCTACACTATTATCAAAATACTCACTTAATTCTTTTACTGGTTTAATATAAGTATTATAAAACTGTTCTAGTGCTTTGTTTCTTGCTTTAACATCGTTTATCTCAGCTATTCTATCTAATTCTGAAGCCATTTTATCAGCTGTAATTCTGTTCTTTGCGTTTCATCTTCTACCAATAGCTTTTTCTAATACAAAATCTCTTACAGCATTACTTTTTAACGCTTGTTTTCATAAAAATACTGCCATTCATGCTGGATTATTTAGCATACTAGCAAGAGTAATATAATCAGTTAATCATAGTGTATTATTAGCACTAGATCATCTCATCTTATAAGTTACTCATCAGATAATATGCTGTACTTTCATAATCTCTCTATTGATTTCATCCAATGAATCTAATCAGTTTTCTTTAGCTGTTTTATCTAAGAAATCTTTTACTGCTAGATATACGTTATTAGCAAGCTGTATTTTCTCAGAATTTCAGTCTTTGAAAAAGTTAGTTCTAATATCATATTGGAACTTTTTCCTTGCTTTATTTATCTCAGCCATAGATAATCAGCCATTATTGTGTTGGTTTTGTAGATTTTCAATTATAGCTAGATTCTTCCTATCTTTTGTCTTTGTATAGAAGTCTTGTAACACATCTAGCATATCAGATACTGCTACATCATTGAATTTTCAGTCAATTTTATTAAGAGCGTTCTCTTTTATCTCCATTAAGTCTTTTTGATATGTTACCATATCGTTTAAGTTAGATTCTCAAGCCTTAGTAAATCATCTTTCACTAAGATATTGAGTATATGGTTCTCAGAATTTCTCCTCAAAAGTATCAATAGCTTTAGGGTTCATTCTGTTGTAATTAGCTAGTAATTGAGACTGTGCTGTATTGAGTGGTTTAGTATTGATTTCTCCTAAATTTTGAGTAGAATTAGATTGATTTACTAAGTTATCATTTTCTGATGTTGTACTGAATCATTGCTGTCATTGTTGCTCTTGGTTTCATGATTTTCTTTTGATGAGATTAGTATATTTTTCTTTTATAACACCATTAACTTCACTAACCTTATTCTTTACAGCTTCAGCTGTATTTTTTATTTCTGATTTAACTTTTTCTCCAGTAGTTCTCTTATCTTCTAAGTTAGTATTATCTACTGGTTTAAACTTTCATTCTCTAGCATCTACTACTTCGTTATATCTGTCAAAATTCTCTTTTATAGCATCAGAAAATTCTGATATTCATTCTTTAACAATCCTTTTAACTGCTCAAGGTTGAAATTTACCGTTTTCATCTGCTAGTCATTTTTCTACCCATATTTGAAATTTAGAAGCTAATTTGCTTCTATCTAGTGCATTTACTATAGCATCTTTAGCAACACTTATTCTAACTCCTGCTTTTTCTGCTGGTTTTTTAGCTAATTTACCTACTAAACCACTAATTCACATTGTAGCATTGAACTGAAATTTCTCTTGTTCTTCAGGTGTTAATTGTGCATAGAATTTTCATAATGTTGTATCTTTCATAGTGTCAGACTTCATTACTCAGTCTATTCACTTATTTAATTCTCAATATGTTTTATCAATTAGAAGCTTTCACTCATCAGTATTTCATACAATATTAAATAAAGCTGTAACTAAAGGCATTCATACATTAAATCAAACATTTATTCATCCGTATAGTGCATTGTTTACATCTTCTCATAATTCTTGGCTATTTGCTTCTTGTCTTGTAGACATTCTATCATAAGCTGTTGTTACATCGCTAGTTCATTGTAAAGCTCATCAAACCATATTAAAAGGAGCTTTCGCTGTTCATCATAGTAATTGAATCTTTTGTCTAGCATTTCATAACATAGTTAAATTAGCTATTTGATTAGCATTAGGATTATTATTTAAATAATCTGTTGCTGTATTAGTAACTGTATCTACTGTTTGATTAACTGGAGCTTGTACATATTGTTGATATGTATCTGAAGCTGTTTTTAATGACCTTTGAAAAGCACTCATTGCATCAATAACCTTTGAAGCTGATCATCATGAATTTATTGTAGCTTTATCTAAATCAGTTAGATTATAATTCTGAAGATTAGAAAGTTTTTCTTGTATTTCAGGGTCTTGTAGTGCATAGATAAGGATGTCTCATTCTTCTTTACTTCATTTAATGTTGTAATTCTTCTTAATCCATGCTGGTAAATCAGAAAAATCTATCAATTCTTGAAGATATTGCTTTCACTGATCTGAAAGTACATCAGAATTATGTTGTGCTATATATTGTAATCTGTTTTTAGTACCTTTTAATCATGCTGATAATACTTTAATGTTTAAATCAGCATTCTTTTCATCAGCTTTAGATTTTTGTTGCTCAGGTAATACATCTTTATAGTATTGAGTAATTTGTGCATCATCAACATACTCTCAATTTCTAACTATTGGTCGGAGATTATTCTGTAAATCCATAATTTCATCTATCTTATCAGCATATTCACTATAATAAGTCCTTAATTGTTGTTCATTTAGAGGTCATTTATTCTTATACATATCAGCTTGCAAATCTTTAACAGTCTGCTGATTAATCTTATACTTTTGTTCTTCATTCTTATTAAAATTCTGAATCTGTTCTTTTTGTGTTGGTATATATATAGTCTTTTTAGAGGCTTTATTATTCTCAATCTTCTGTATATTATTCTGTATTGTTTTACCGTTTAGTGCATCTTTGGTATTCTGAGTTATTTGGTTTTGAACTCAGGTGTTCTGAAATCAAATAAATCTAGAAGAATTCTGATTATTTGCATATGCTGGGTTCTGTGTCATTGGTGCTGTAGTTTGTACTGGTGTTTGTACTGGAGTACTTACTGGTGTTGTAGTCTTTGTATTAGTATTTGCATACTTCGGATTAACACTCATATATTGGTTCTTTGTTACTCAATTATTGATACTCTGTGTTGGATTCTTTACATTGGTTGATGAATTCTTTAAGATTCATGATGTTACTAAGTTCAAGCCTGTCTTTGTTAGACTATTGAGAATATTTGCCATTAGTTAAAAAATTATATTATAAAACTGAATATTTTTGTCTTAAATGTGATGCTAATTCAGCAAGTTTTTTCTGATCTTCTTCATCAAAATACTTCCACTCATAACTTAATATATCTACTAATCATTGTGGAACTTTCTTATCTTTATCTTGTAATGGTCTAGCCTCAGAATAAGCATTTCTTAGGGTATTAGCATAACTTGATGCAAGATTTTGCATTTCTTCAGGTAGGTCTGACCATGTTGTTGATAACACTCATATGGTTGCATTAACTGCTTTTATCTCTTTTATCTCTTGCTTTACCTGTTCTACTGATCACTCTAAACAAGATTGAGGAAGTACTATATAGAAATTTCAATAAACTCACTTATAAACATACTTTCAAATATCTTTAATATAATATTCATTAGTCCATATATAGTAATTATCATGCACTCATTCTTTAGCATCTTTAGTTATTAGTCATGAAGTAGCTCTAGTAAGATTAGGAGATTTAATATTACATCTATGTCATGTAGCTCATTTATATTCATCTTTATCTACAAGCCCCTTATATCTATCTTGATTTCGGTTTAAGTTATAAGTGAATCCTATTAAGTGTCATTTATCTTTTGCTTCTTGTATTCTTTCATCTCACCATACTAATTTTTCATAGAATATTTTTTCTTTATTGTATCTATTATATCAGATAGTATTCCACCGTTTACATACTGCATTTAGAGCATCAGGAGTACTCCATCAATACCCTATTGTATATCAGAATTGAGTACAGTATTTAACTATTTCTAATCATACCTTGTTTGCTTCTTCCATAGTTAAATCTAATCAGAAAAGTCTGATTATTTGATTCCATGCTCAAAAGATAGTACAAGCTGAGGTTGTTTCATCTTGTAATCATTGATTAGTCTTAGGGAATATGTTATGTTCTATTTTAGGTATAGTGAACTTCGTGTTGTTAGTACCAAAAGCAAATTCATCTCAATTATCTCGTGCATAAGTCATTATTCTATAGTATTAAGTAAATTTATAAGTCTGTTTCTTTCAGCTTCTAAAGCTTGTAATTCTGAACATTTCTTCTTGAAAGTTCTGTTGTATGAGACCTCATCTAATTCATCAATAGCATCTTTTAGATTTACTATTTCTCTTGTTACATCTTCAAGCTGTGATCTAATCTCATTCTCCCTCTCAATTTCAGTCTTTGTTTTTATCATTGTTGTCTTGGTAAGAACATAAAACAATAAACAAGCATTTTCTACAACTTTCTTTCATCTGTATTCAATTCCTGCATACATTGTTCTCATCTCTCCACTCTTTTCTTTTTGTTTCTTCCATGTAGTACATCTTCTGTATAAAACATATCATCATCAGTCTGATTCAATATCACACTTAATTCTGTTCTAACTCAATTACTTAATACAGGCTTTACTAAGTTGAATACTTCTAATAACTGTTCTCTAGGAGATTGTTTATCTCAGAAGAAAGCATTTAATGCTATATGTTTTCTACGGTTTATCTTAACTTTATTACATTCAGCATTAGTATTATATTGGTGTCTGTATTTCTTTCAGATAAGATGGTGTATATCCATTGCTGTTTTATCTACATACTGTTGCAAACGATATAACTTCCCATCAAAATTAAGAACACGATCATGATTATTAAAATCTTTAATATCCATTTCATATTACTGATTCTTTGATAAATCCTTATCTACTCAAAAATCTCCTATAAGCTCTTTATTGATATATTTTGAAATAAGAGTGAAAACTGGTATACCTAATCAGGTAGCTATGAGTTTCCACTCTCATTCTATACCCGTTAGCCATGTTATGAAGAAAACGATAATAACATCTAATAATTGCCAGCAAAATACTCTAAATGTTTTATTCTGTCGTAGTTGTTTTAGCATGATTTCTTAAAAAAAAATAAAAAAATCTACCTATTCTTTTGTAGATCATTTCTTATTCGTTGTATATCTCTCTGCATTTCTGCAAGAGTAGTCTCTATCTTAACTATGTTTACTTCAGCCTTAAATTCTTCCAAAGCAACAATTCTATAATTCAGATTATAATATATTGAGATTCAAGCAAATACTAAAGCTCAAATCTTCCACCATGTACTAGGCTGTTTTAACCATGTAATCAATCAATTTTCATTCTTATGCATTAATACAAGCTATAATATAAATTATAACTTTGTATTAACAGATATTCTTAATAGATACAGTTGTATTTTTATTGCTTAAAACATTACTTTTTAAGCCTATTCTTTCTTTTTTATTAACTTTTGTATATCTTCTCTACTTTCTATTACTTCTCAATCCTTTTCTTTTGCTAGTCTCCTTTCTTGCATGATCCTAGCAATATCTAATATAGTAACCGTTGTATTATTATTATCTTTATTATCTTCTTTATATCTTTTATCTATTCTGAATAATATCTCTGTACTGTCTTTAGTTCTTGTATTGGTAGCTCTTGTATAAGATGCTTTCTTAATAGCAAAAGCATACTGTTGTTTAGCCCATTCTACTCGCTTGGAAAACTTCTCATCTTGTTTCTTCCAGTCAATAAGAGTACTTTGGTCTATTCAAGCATAAGCACAAGCTTCAGATTCAGTACAATTATATAGAAAAGCCTCTTGGAGTTTGTCTATAACCTCAGGAGTCCTTTTAGTAGGTCTTCATGTTGCTAATTTTCAATCTTCTTTGATCTTATACTTAGCTTTAACCTCTTTACCTCATAATGTATTCTGAGGTCTTTTTATTATCTTTGTTTTAGGTTTTCATACCATTTTCTTTAAAAATAATAAAATAAATCTGAATTAACAATCTGTGTATAGTTTAGTATTTCAAGTAACTTTTCAATCTTTATCAATATTGATTACTATAGCATCTTCTCCTGCATCCCACATATCTTTATACCTTTGTAGTTCTTCTCTCAGACTTTTATTAACTTTTTCTTTGTTATCTAAACATCGTTCTAAAAATCTGATTCTTTCATTCAGCTTTTTTATTTCTTCTTCTTTCTCTCTTAATATCTCTTTCATTCATTCCATTTCTATTTCAGTATAGTTCATTATGTGTTTATAAGAATTAAAAGTCTTCTAAAGTCCATTTAATTATACCTCTCTTTCATATCTTACATAATCATATTTTCTCTAACTGCTTTATATGATGATATATACAAGACTTAACAATTCAGAGTTCTTTTTCTGCTTCTTCATAAGTTGGTTGTTCTTCTGAACAATAAAAGTATTCTAATACTCTTGCCTTTGCTATTGGTAATACAAACTTAGTTCAATTTAATTCCAACATCTTAAATCTGTTTTCTTCCATTCTGGATAATTAAATAATATAAAACTAACTAATCATCAATGATTTCCCGATGCCAAGAAATCATAAATCTAATCTTCAAAAAAGTATTTCTCTAATTCTTTATCTAGCTTAAATTTATCTCAACAGTGATGCCATATTTTAGTAAATAGTTCTTCATAGATATATGCAGGTGCTTCTCAATTAGCTCTATCTTCTCATATTTGGTCTAATATAGATATTACACAATGGAATAATTCATGTACTAGAGTAGATATTGAATAATCTTTTAGCCACATAATATTACTATTATTCTTATCATCAAAACAGAAAAAACCTGTAGTTAAATTATAATCATATCAATATTCTCAAAACATTTTATCAAAATATTCTTTATCTCAACCAATATGAAGTTCAACAGTTCTCCTAAATGTAGGAACTTTAAGATAATATATTTCAGTTTTCTTTTCTTTTTTATCTTTTTCCATCTCTAAATAATAAGAATTAAAAGTCTGATTCTTCTAAATCATAAGCTCTACAAGGCTCAATAGCTTTCTTAATCTCCTTTCTGAT
>Ga0326513_10000610_pt1 | contig 30740 bp, 47 predicted proteins | sample 2_2465_0518_D_FD_203654 | JGI IMG/M metagenome (GOLD analysis project Ga0326513, IMG submission 203654) | Bovine rumen microbial communities from UC Davis, California, United States - 2_2465_0518 | ecosystem: Host-associated > Mammals > Digestive system > Stomach > Rumen | place: USA...
GTAATTTCTCCCCGTGGGGAATTAAAGCTTTTTTGGCTCAGATAGTGATTGCAACACGACAAGCGGCAATGCCTTAGCCGCTTCTGAGCCATTTAATATTAAGGCGTACGAAAGGCAGGTACAATAATGAAACAACCAAAGCACTATGAAGCAATGGTATATTACCAAGAAGGGCATACTGTTGCAGAAACCGCAGAACGATTCGGGCTGAGAAAATCACAGGTTAACAGCTTTGCGAAACACTACGGGATTTCCAATGGTCGGAACTGGAACGCAGTAAAGCAAGAGGCGAACCAGAAACGGCGCAAAGAAGCAGAGCAACGATACGAACAGATTCTTGATAAGATGGGGTTCGTTTATCTTGGGGGATACGAAAATAAAAAAAGCTCGCTGACGATGAGATGCAGGCGATGCGGTTGCACGTTCAAGCGTAGCATAGACTACATAAACGACGAGCGTTTTGATTGCCCAGAGTGCAGGGAAGCTAAAGACGGGGTGGCTTTAGAAGAACGGCGTAAGGGACGTGAGTGGGTAAAAGCCCGAAGAGCAGAAGAACAAAACCGAATAAGAGAACGGAAAAAGCAAAGAGCCGAAGCGAAAACCGCCGAGGCTCTTTTTGATATACCCCTTGATACGAAAAAGGGGACTAAAGGCACTCATCGGCGGCGAGCCAGAAAATTCGGTGTTCCGTATGAACACGGCATAACATTGGCAAAGCTTATTAAACGGGACGGACTGCGGTGCGCTATTTGTGGAAGGTTGTGTAATCTCAATGATCACGGATGGTCGGAATACATAGGTGCGACATATCCAAGCATTGACCACATAATTCCAATGAGCAAGGGCGGCGGTCATACTTGGGATAACGTGCAGGTAGCGCACATGATTTGCAACTCATTAAAGAGCGATAAGTTAGGGGCTATAGGATGAGTAAACAAGGCGATACTTTAAACCTAATAGAGAAGACTATGCGCTCGTGGATAGAGCGGCAGTTACCAATCTACGAGGCAATGGACGCAGGGCAGGTAATGACCACTACACAAGGCGAACAGGTCTGGAAAGCGAACCCTGCAATACAAGAGATCAGAGCGAACTTCCGAGATTACTGCTACGTCGTGAAGACCATCGCAGGACTTGAAGGTGAGAGCGAAGAACCCCACAGCACACTCGACGAGATGAAAAAGAAATTCAAAATAGTGAGGTAAAAAAATGGCATTTGAATTGATAAAGGTATCCGAACTCCCAGAGTTAACGACACCCTCAGACCCGAACGTCGTGCCGATACAAGACGGCGATTATTTAAAGCGAATAAGTTTTGAGAACCTAAAAGAGGCGGTTACGGATGACGTTGCTGGCGATCTGGCAGCAGAAGTCACGGCAAGGGAGTCTGCGGTTTCTGGGGAAGCAACAGCAAGAGGCAATGCTGACACGGCGATCTTGGCTGACTTAGCATCTGCTTATAGTGCGTCTGCCACTTATGCGGTGGGAGATTACTGCATTAAGGACGGACAGCTCTATAGATGTACGACAGCCATTACAACGGCAGAAGCATGGACGGCGGCTCATTGGACAGCGGTCGCATTAGGTGACGATGTTAGTAACTTAAAGAATGCTTTAGATTCCGTAGAGGATGCATTAAACAAATATGATGACCTTGCGAGGATCATCAAAATCACATCTACCACTACCACGCTAGGCGATATTGCCAACACGCTTAACCAAGTCAATACGGTAGGTGACCATGTGTTCTTCGATATGTCTGCATTGGGGGTCATGATGTACCTCTGCACGATATTCATTGACACGGCTAATAACGTATATAAGGTATTTGACCTTGTATCTGGCAGATATGCCGAGGGAACATACGATGCAACGATGCTCCTGACGATGGCAACTGCACAGGCTAATGGTCTTGCTGTGCAGTCACAGATAGATTATCTCCAGAACGAGATTGACGAGCTAGGTGGTAAGTCTGTTCTGGCGAACCCAGATGCGCTTGCAGAATTGATAGCATCTGGAGCATCGACAGGCACAATAAGCGCAGGAGACAAGGTATCTTTCAACTGGATAGCATCGGTGCTTGGCACTACAACTAGTGGGTTAACGGTAACTTGTTCAGACATCGGACAATTTGCCGATGAAATGGGCGAGGCAGAGGCTAAGACATATCTATTTGTTTATGACGGAACAAATTGGACGTATGACGGTACGGCTGTTACGTTGTCCGATTACGGACTATCTGTAACTGGGACACCTGCAACAGGCGAGGTAATGACGATAGTCACGACAGTTACATCAACATCATTTGATTTTGTCGATTATGACGGGACGGGCATCACACCGAGTGATACAAGCGTAGAACATTACTGGGCTCTTGAACAGACATATGCACCTAACACTAAAGTGTTTGACACATATGAGTCTTTATTCTGCATACAGCCGAATAAGACGATAGCGGCGGGATCGTATTATATCCCGATGTATTCTTATCGTTCTGGTAAGACATTCAACGTGTGCTTTACCCTTGATGCCGCTTATGGTGGAAGTGATAAGGTACAGTTCCGTAGCGGTGGTTATACTAATGCGGCGGTAGATGATGCGACAGGTGCTTCAATTAGTGGTGTATGTTATCCGAAAAATATGACACCAATCGCATTCGGATCGGTGACAACGCTCGGTGCGGTTATCCCAATTACAATAATGTCTACGGCAGACGCAACAGCGAATGGATATGTAAACCTGTCCACAGCGTACGCAGAGGGAACGGATTATACCGTGGGTAACTTCGATACCTGCGCATTAGGCAATAACACATGGATATGGTCTAACCTCTGCCAACATCTTAACGATGATACGAAAGATGATAACTACATCCCGACTCATGATAATGATATAGCTTCAGCGTACAACCGTGGCGCTGGGTGGCTTTACGGACTTGATCCTCGTGTAAAGAAACACATACAACTTGCGAAATACAAGATGACGGCGGGTTATGGGGCTATTGGCGTTTACGATAGAAGTGCAACATATGATGTCATAAGCAAGGTGTTCCTGCTGTCGATGAAAGAGATGTCTTTCGATATAAATACGGCAGAAGGTGAAATCACGGAACTGTATGGAGAGTATACGAATAATACGCTTATTAATACTGCGGTCGCTGAACGTGCGAAGTATAACAAGGCGGGAGGAACGTTGAACAGCTACCGATGGGGGCGCTCGGCTATCTCTAGCAACGCTGTCGTCGCATGGTACGTTACTTCAACTGGCGCCGACAACGGCGGTAATGCGGACTATGCCTTCTACTACGCTCCCGCTTTCATCTTTGGAAAATCGGCAAATCAATAATCTCCGAGCGTAAGCTCGGAAGAAAGGAATGAATGGCACAACGGGTCGATCAAAGAGTACCAACATCGGTCAACCTTGATTGTTATAATAAAGCTCTGAAATTAAGCGATCATGTAATGAGCGTATGTAAACCGAAAGATAAAAACGTCAATACACATCACATCCCAAAGAAGAATTTGGGGTTAGGACGGCAACTTATGGATGTTGTCGTTGAGATGGGAGCAGACATCCTTGAGGCAAATGAGATATATGTCGGTGCGAACATCGGCAAGGAGGCACAACTTGAGGCGAGAAAAGAACGACTAAAACTTCAAGATCATGCAAAACGGTTGACATATCGAGCTGAACATATTTTTAGAATATTACATTTTGACAGACCGTTTGCGGACAGTACATCTGGATACATGATGGATTTGCTCATGGAAACAAGAGCGCTGATTACAAAATGGCGAGAATCAGAATTAAGAGAGATGAAAAAGCTTGAAACAGCTATTTCATAAGGGTGTGCGTTGATGAGGTCGGTTGGTTGGTGAGGTTCTGCTTTTACTTTTGGGGCGCTCGGCTATCTCTAGCAACGCTAACAACGCAAGGAACGTTACTTCAACTGGCGCCAACAACAACAATAATGCGAACAATGCCAACTACTACGCTCCCGATTGCATTATTGATTTTTAACTTGGTCTGATGTTAGTACCTGAAAAGGGAAGACCCGTACCAAAAATTGATTATGAAAGGAACGCACATCCTGCCGAAAGGCGAAACGGAAGCCACGGCAATCACAGCCGTGTGCGGGCTTAATGCCCTATTACAAGGTGAGGCGAGAACACACAGAAAGGTTGGATATAAAAATAGTGTATCACGGTTTCATATGTTGGTTATGAGTAAATGCAATGAATTACGGCATGAACTTGAAGACGGGACATATAAGCCAGAAAAAGGTGAAATACATGAGGTATTCGAACCAAAATACAGGGTTACTGTTTCGGCGAAATACCGTGACCGTGTGCCGCAAGCAAGTTTTATAACAAATTATTTCTACCCGAATGTTGTCCCTCATTTTATTGATGCTAACTACGCTTGTTTAAAAGGACGCGGCGTAGATAAAGCGAGACAAAGGTTTAAGGAAATCCTCCGTGAAGCGGATGACGGTGATTGGTACTTGAAAACAGATATGCAGAACTATTTTGGTTCGATCAATCACGAAAAGCTAAAGCAAGAGATTTACAAATACATGGCAGACCCTTGGGCAAAATGGTTTTTCGGAATAACCATTGATAATACGACCAATCCTGTCGGTGTTGACTTAGGAAGTGAAGTCTATCAGCTTTCTGGCACAAGCTTTCCTAATAGCCTCGATCATCTGGCAAACGATGGACATTACATAAGGTATCAAGATGACATTATCTACATTGGAAGCAAAGAACGATGTAAGGAGATGCTTGAAACCATCCGAGCAGAAGCGACTAGGCTAGGGTTGACGCTTTCAGACAAGAAAACATTCATGCAACCCATTAAACGACCGATAAAGTTTTTAGGATTTAGTTTTCTCAGGAAACAGACAGGGCGGGTAACAATGAAACGGTTACCAGAGAAAATCCGAAGAGAACGGCGTAAATTACGCAGAATGAAAAAGAAGGGTATCCCAATCGAGAGAGTGGAAGAACATTACAGAAGCGCAAGAGAAAGCCTTAAAAGAGGCTCTCGCTCAGACATGATGAAAGTAGACAGATTTTACAACAAACTGTTTAAGGAGAACAAAAATGCTGATAATACGTAAGGGACAAAAAGGTCTTGAAAGAACCGAAAAAAAGGTTGATGCAAATGTTATTGAGACAGAGAAGGTAAAGGCAATTCAAGACTACAATATTATGATGGGAGTACTCGAAGATCCATCGGAGGAGGACGAAGAAGATGAATGAGCATAGTGAAAAATTCGAACTCGTCAAGGAATATTACGAACATGGGTTATGGAAAAAGAAAGCTGTTAAAAACGCCGTGAAGAAAGGCTGGATTACGGCTGATGAATACAAAGAAATAACTGGAGAAGATTACGAATGAAATCAACGGTTCAACTCGACAACAAAGAGATAAAAACGATCATCGCAAAATTTCTCGGCATACCCGAAGAGCAGGTAATCCCTATGCGATACAACTTTTCCGTTGAAGGGATGTCCGTTGAAGAAATTCAAGCGAAGATTAATAAGTAACTTAAAGTAAGCCATTAACGTACTAAAAATGAAGTAGTTGAAGCCTTGCCCGAAATAGCATGACGATGCGAAAAGAGGATAGCCTTGCCTCCTGTTCGGGCAAACCTTCAAGGCAAACACTAAAAGGTGGTGTTAAGATGCTTGGGAAGACCGAGCCGAGAATATATACTCCTCCACTGAGGGCATTGACCGAGGATACAAGCCTCGGTTTTTTGTGCATCAAATATGCAGAGGAGACACTTAAAGAGACTCTGTACCCGTGGCAAAAATGGGCATCAATCCACGCCCTTGAAATCGTGGGCGATCTACTTGGAAACTGGCGGTTCAGATACAGAACCGTCCTTTTTATGATCGCCAGACAGAACGGGAAGACGAAACTGAGTTATATTATCGCCTCGTTCTTTATGAATGTGTTGGAGGTAGAGAACGTCTTCGGCACGTCCCTGTCTTTGGACAAAGCCGAAGAAGTCTGGGAGGCGGTCATAGAAGCGCAGGAGTCAAGCGCAGAGCTTAAAAAGGAAGTCAAACAGGTCGCACGGACGAACGGAAACAAAAGACTGGTGCTGAAGAATGGTTCGACCTACAAGGTGGGCGCACCCACACGAAGGGCAGGGCGTGGCGATTCCAACGACCTTGTCATGTTAGATGAGGTCAGAGAACAGAGAGACTTCGAAGTATTGGCGGCGGCAATGGGCTCAACAGTAGCCAAGCCGAACGCCATTTTAATTTGCTTCTCAAACGCAGGTGATCCAGATTCCGTGGTACTGCGACAGTTACGCTCCACGGCATTGGAATACATCACAGGTGACAAGGCGGCGAACTTCGGTGGTGAAGTTGACGGGGACACGTTAGGGCTGTTTGAGTGGTCGTCACCAGAGGGAGCGGCAACGGATGACCTCGAAGCACTCGCTCAAGCAAACCCTGCGCTTGGATACGGAAAATTGACAGAGAGGGCATTGATGTCATCAAGGCAAACGATGCCAGAAAATAAATTTAGATCAGAGTGTATGTGCCAGCAGGTCGAGACGATGCTACCGCAACCCTTCCCCGATGGGGCATGGGCGGCAGGAGTTGACGAGACCTCATGCATAGCACCATCTTCGGAGATCTATTACGGCATAGACATGAGCCACGACAGGACGTGGGTCAGCATTGCCGCCTGTGGATTAAGAGAAGACGGCAATGTACACATAGAAGTTATAGCCCGACGCTCTGGCATTGGCTGGGTTGAAGACTGGTTCAGAACCAGAGTGGTCAGAGGCAACATGAAGCTGGCGTTTCAAGGTCGAGGCGCACCCGTGACAGGCACAGCAGAACTGCTCTGCACCATCGCAGGGGTTGAGCGGTATGCGATAGAAGGAACTGCGTTAACAAGTGCATGGGGGCGGTTCTGGGACGGAGTTGCCGCCTGTGGCGACCCGTCAAGAGGTGGGGTTAAGATATATCACCTGCCACAGCCCGTGTTAGACCAGCCAGCTAAAACGATGCAGTTAAAAAACCTTGGTGGAGGTGTAGAACTTCCCGACAGGATTAAGTCGCCCGATGAGATCAGCGCATTATATGCCTGTTTTATGGCTTTTGCGGCGGCGACCAAGATAGATGATACAAAGCAACCAAAGATATATGAATCAGCTTATGCCACGGGTTCGCCCGTGGTATTTGTATGAGGAGGCAAAATGCCGAGAATTTTAGGCAGGTTCAGAGCAATGGCTCGACCGACTTACTACATCAGTTTTTCACCCGATGCACCGACAGCGGTGCTTAACTACAGCGTGAAAAAACTGTATCAGACACAGGATAATTTACGGGCAGTCGTGGACTTCTTAGCGGCAAGCATTGCACAGTTGCCCGTGAAAGTTTATGTGCGCCATGACGACAACACACGGGAGCGTGACAGGACATCAGCGGCGGCGAAACTGCTGTACCGACCGAATAAGGTGCAAACATCATACGAGTTTATCCGTGGTCTGGTGACCGAGTATCTTGTGTTCGGCAACGTATACGCATGGGTCATCCCGTCAGCAGATATGGAATCGGGTTATGAGATGTATATAGTGCCGTCTGATTGGGTCGAAGCGACCGAGGGAGGCAACGTATACGGAGCAGACATAATACGAGTACGGGCGGCAAATGGCACGTCTGTGGACATCCCCAAAGAGGAGTTTGTACAATTCAAGACCTATTCAGCAGGAAACCCGTCTGGATTCCTTTCGCCGATTACGTCCTTGCGTCAGTTCCTTGAAGAGCAGATATCTTCCAGCAACTTCAGAAAGGAGTTGTGGCGGTCATCTGGAAGACTGAACGCACAGATCACACGACCGAAGGACGTAGCACCTTGGACAGATGAGCAAAGGCAGAAATGGGTGACTGCATTCCGTGAGGCATGGGGAGCAGGTGGCTCAAAGGCTGGTGCGATACCTCTGCTTGAAGACGGCATGAAAATCGAGCCATTCCAGACAAGCTTCAAAGAACAGCAATGGGCTGAATCCATTAAGCTCTCCCGTGAAGCTGTAGCGGCGGCTTATAGGGTCAATCCTTCACTTATCTGGCACACGGAGACACAGACCTACGCAAGCGCAAAGGACAACGCACGGGCATTATACGCAGAGTGTTTGGGTTCAGACATCCAAATGTTACAACAGCGTTTTAATGAGTTCTTGTTACCGATGGTCGGCGCAGACCGAGGGACATATGTCGAATTTGACTTGTCAGAGAAACTCAAGGGGAGTTTTGAAGAGCGTGCGGCTATCCTTTATCAAGCCGCAGGTGCGCCATATATGACACGCAACGAAGTCCGAGCGGAGTTTAACCTTCCACCGATAGAGGGCGGCAACCAGATGATCGTGCCACTTAACCTCTCCACAGGTGACGAGATGAGCCTACCCGTTGAAGAAGAAAAAAAACGCACGACTCCGAGGGTCAAGTCTTCATCTGTAGAGGTAAAAGCACCCACCGCAACCGACGACGAAAAAGAAGCACTTGGAGACGTACTGAAGAAGTTCTTCCGTCGGCAGTTCAATTCGATTTTACCGAAAATCGGTGCAGGTGCTGAATGGTGGGACGAAGACAGGTGGAACGAAGAACTCGCAGACGACCTCACTCCCTTAATGCAGGACATCGCAGACAAGCACGGCGAAGAGACAGCCGAGCTTCTGGAAACTGAGTATATTCCGAAGCTGACGGGTGCATACCTGCGCAAGATGGCAGAGGGACGGGCAAAAGCTACCAACGTCAAAACGCACGAAAAGATTGAGCAAGCGATAGAAGCTGACGAAGATGTAGCACCTGTGATGGACAAACGGGAAAAGGACGAAGCTCCGATGCTTGCACAGACTCTGGCGACAACGGTCGCAGGGTGGGCGGTTACCGAGGCGGTACACCAAGCAAAGGCACAGCCCAGTTTCCGCAAGACCGTCCATAAGATATGGCGCACGGGCGTAAACCCAAGGGATTCACACGCATTAATGGACGGGGAAGAGGTCGATATAGACGACACCTTCTCAAACGGTGCTTACTGGACGGGCGACGATGTTCTACCGCCCGACGAGGTCTGCGGATGTAACTGCATGACAGATATACGAATAATAGTGAGGTGATCACATGAATTACAAAGAGTTTAAAGTCAAGTATAAGGACGAGGGCAACGGCACAATTGAAGGATATGCTTCAACTTGGGTGCGAGAGCCCGACAGTTACGGCGACATAGTTAAACAGGGAGCATTCAGCAGAACGCTCAAAGAGTGGGAGGAATCGGGACGACCGATTCCTTTTTTGTGGGCGCATTCCATGAACGACCTCAACGCCTTTATTGGAAGCGCAAAGGCAGACGAAGACGACTATGGTCTTCACTTCGTCGCCACGTTCGACGGAACACCCGAAGCGCAGAGGGTGAGGGAACTCTACAAGGACGGCAGACTGAGTAAGTTCTCTTTTGCCTACGACATTCTGGAAGACGGGCAGGTCACGCTTGAGGACGGGCGCAAGGCGAACGAACTGAGAGACCTAACCATATATGAGATATCAGCGGTCACAGTACCTGCCAACGATACCGCCGAAGTCATAGAGGTTAAGGGAAGGGAGTCGGTCGGAAGACTTTCCTTCAAGTTGGGGGAGACTTACGAGATCACCCCAGAAGGGATATATGACTCTGACGGGAATCTGATTTGCGGATACGACAAGATGCCAGACCCTGCACGTATAAAGGCTGGCAGACGTAACAGCAAGGCAGATGAGGACGCTATCAGACAGGCTATAACGCTTTTACAGAGCGTTTTAGATACAGACGACCCAGACGATGGAGAGGACAATGCAGAGACCAATGCGGCGGCAGAGGAGTCCGAGCAGAGCAATCCAGAGAAGGAGAAGCTGTTGGAATATATCAAAAGCATTAAGGAGGCTAACAATGAACCTTAAAGAGAACCTCGCCAGTCTGAAGAATGAACTGGCAGAACTCAAAGAACGCATCGAGGCAGATGACGCAGAAGCGATCGCCAGAGGCGTAGAACTTAAAACAGAAATCGAAGCAAAAGAAAAAGAGATTGAAGCGGCTGAACAGAAAGCCGCTCTTTTAAATTCAATCGGCGAAAAGCAGGAGGACGACAAACCGATGACTGGAATGGAGAAGTTTTTAGAAGATGCGAAGTCAGTAGACAAGAGCGTAAAGGGATGGGGCGTATCTGCTCATATCAAGGCGGCGACTGATGTGGTCACAAGCGAAACGATCACAGATTATGACAGACAGGTAGCACCACAGCCCAGACGTAGAGCGGCGGCAGACCTGTTCTCAAACGCCACGATCAGCGGCAACGCCATTACTTACTTCTTGCAGGGTGCGTATGAAGGAACTCCTGCTGTAACAGCAGAGGGCGCAAAGAAACCGCAGAACAGCACATCATTCAGCCCTGTTACACTTGCACTTTCAAAGATTGCCGCATACATCAAAGAAACAGATGAAATCCTGCTTGACAACGACTTCCTTGCGAGCGAGGTAAGGGACTCCCTTATCTACAAGATCGGCACAGTTGAAGACGCACACATTATCGGTGCAGTAGCAGGAACTTCGGGTATCCTTGCAGGAACATATGGCTCTGGCTCTACATCCGTAGCGGCTGATATGGTCGACGGTATCCTTTACGGAATCCGTGCGGTTAAACAGCAGTCTGCGTATGACGCTTCAGCGATCATCATGAACCCTGCTGATTTCTTCACCCTGCTCACAGCCAAAGACCAGAATAAGCAGTATTACGGCGGCGGCTATTTCCAGAACAGCTACGGTAACGGATCATATCAGAGCCCGTATATCCTCTGGGGCGTTGAGGTCTTTGAGTCCTCTGCGGTCGCCGCAGGTACAGCACTTATCGCCGCAAGACAGGCAGTTAAGGTATGGAGAAAAGGCGGTCTGAACGTCATGCTCTATGAGCAGAACGAGGACGATGCACTTTACAACAGGGTAACGCTTCTCGGCGAAGAAAGACTGGCGGCGGCTGTTACCGATCTCAAGGGCGTATTCAAACTTACTGCTGAATAATGACGGGGCGGTTTTAAACCGCTCCTCTTTTTTAGGAGGACAACGCCATGAAAATTTACATAGTTGACGGGGTGGCGAGATGGTACGAAGAGGGCAAACAGCCCGAAGGTGCTGTCGAGCTTAAACCCGAAGAAAAAAAGGTCGAGCCACCGAATAAGGCTAAGAAGCAGGTGAAGACGAAATGATTAAAACCCCGTGGGGTTATACCCTTACCGAACTGAATGAACTGCCGACGATACTGACTGCGGAAGAGTTCAACGACATGACAGCAGGACGATTTACGGATGATGTTCGTATTGACCCAATGCTGACAGCGGCGCAGTCTGCTGTGCGTGAGTTTTGTGGGTGGCACGTTGCTGATAACCAGCCTTGCGAGCTGACCCTTTTAGGGCGTGACAGGGCGGTATCTCACAACCACGGTGACGTGCTGATACAGTTACCTGCGACGTTCGTGACAGAGGTTTCTTCCGTGGAGATCGACGGCGGCAGTCTGACGGATTACGACGTGACCACAGACGGGCTTTTATGGCTGTATGACACCTGTTTCGGCAGACGGGCAAAGATAGTTATCAATTACTCCGCAGGACTCACAGACGGGCTTGCAGGAGGCTTGAAAGAGCTTATCGCCAACAGGGTGACGCACGCACTTGCACAGAGTTACGGCATACAGTCCGAGGCGGCAGGTGGCGAGTCGGTCACATATTCGTCAACCTACATGAACTCAGCTAACGCCACCTCGCTCCCAGAGACTGCGAAAGAGGTGCTGAACCCGTACCACATAAGGAGGCTGTTCTGATGGTCGCTACATTTGCACACGACACTATCACAGTCATCCGACCGAGCCAGAGAGCAATAAGGGGAACAATCCTGCCCGACTGGGAGAACGCAACGGAACATAACGTCCAGAATTGCTCTTTTCAGCCAGCAGGGTCTTCTTTATCGCTTGACGGGCGAGTGCTTGGGCTTACAGACGGAGCTACTTGCTACTGCCCGTATGACGCTGATATCGAGGCAGGAGACCGCATAAGGTTCGAGGGTAAGGTTTATACCATCAACGGCGTGCCGAGACGTTGGCGGTCACCTACGGGGCTGAGAAACCATATCATGTTGAACCTTGAGGAGTGGTCTGGATGAGTGTAAAAATCGACATCCAATTCAATAAGAACTGGCGTACGCCCGTGCTGAAATCGAATGGCGTTAAGGACGTGGTATGGTCAACGACAGACCGCCTACAAAAAGAAGCAAACGCCAACGCAGGAGGCGGTAACAACTTCGGGCGGTATGTCAAAATAGGCTATTACGGCGGCGGTCGCTGGGTCGGGTTCGTATATGCGAAAGACCAAGCGGCACAGGCGGCACAGTCTGAAAATCAAGCATTAACGAGGACACTTCACACATGAAAAGAAGTATAGACATTGAATACTTGGTGCAACAGACGTTGAACCCATACATTAAAGCCTACTGCCGACCACTACCGAAGACCTACGTCCTGCCGAACATCCTTGTTGCACGGAGCGGTGGCACAGAGTATCAAGACTGGAGCGGTCGGGGGCATATAGACAGGTTCACAGTTGAGTTGTATTGCCGAGCCAAAGACGAAGGTACGGCACAGGAAACATTAAGCACAGCGGTAGCGATTCTGAAAGACTCGGACAACTTCCGCAACGTGCAGAACAATACAGACTTGGGCAGATGGGGAGCAGACCCCGTCCGTCCAGATTTAGCACTCTTCTCCGTTACGCTGATTATCAGCGTAGGGCTGGAAGAGATACCACCATTCCCGAATATCCAGCTTTTAGGGAACGGATCAAGAGCGGTTCAAGACGGGCGCAACCGCATGATAACCGCCAACGTATAAGGAGGAATCAAACAAATGGCAACATATGAAGTAAATGTCGGCAAAGGTCGTGCATCTGGTATGTTCTACGTCGCCGATGCAGGTACTGCAATTCCGACGACACTTGCAACACTTCCCACAGGATGGACGGAGGCAGGATTCATCAGCGAAGACGGCATGGAGCTTCAGCTCTCCCGTGACATCGAGGACATCAAGGACTGGTCGAACACCATCCGCAGAACTATCCTCACAGACCACGACGAAAAAGCCTCTGGAGCTTGCATTTCCACGACAGCAGAAGCACTCGCAGAGATTTTCGGAAGCGCAAACGTAACCGAGGCGACCGATTCATTCACAGTCAATCTTTCCGCAAGCGAACTGCCGCCTGTCAAGGCTTATCTGTTCGTCATGAAAGACGGTGACGATCTGATGTGCTTCGGATGCTCCAACGGTCAGATTTCCGTATCTGATAACACCAGCTTCACAGCAGGTGACGGCATTGCATGGGCGTTCGAGGTCACAGCACAGGGCGACACGGGTATGCAGTTCGTAAAGGTGAAAGGATAAATCTATGTTCAAAATAAGCAAGGCTAAACCATTCGTGATCGAAGGCGAACACGGAAAATATATGATACCTGCGTTCTCCTCCCTGTCCGTGGATGACATGGAGGAGATTTTTAAGCTCACACCAGAGACAGCACCAGCGGAGCGTATGAGGATAACCAAGAGGTTTCTTCTGAAGCTTGCGCCAGAGCTTGAAAAGGAAGAGCTTGGTGACGTGGGTTATTCCCAGATTTTTGCCGCCTATGAAAAGGAACAGAATCTGGGGGAACGATAAGCCTCGCAAGGTTCGTAAGCGAACACAGAGAGGCAATAAACCATGATTTAATTCAAAGTGGTCTTTCACTAGATGATGTCGGGAGCGTCCTGTCTTGGGACGCTCTTGGCGACTTCATCACCAAAACAGAACCAGACAGCGCACTCGCAAGGGACATCGACGAAGAGGCTTATAAATGGGCGACGATGGTCAAAACGAACGAACTCCTTGCAGATTTGTACGATCTAATGGCGTTGTTTAGGTTCGAGATGGCGACCATGCTATCGGGCAAACGGCAGAAAAAGCCTACACCATACAAGAGACCACACAAAGACGATAAGAAGAAGGTCGGAAAGGGAGCAATGCTCAAAGATGACCTTAGAAATTGGATAAAAACGAAACTGAAAGGAAGTGAACCCCGTGGCAAATGAACTTGTTGAGGTCGGCAGAGCGGCGATAACCATAGTCCCAACACTACAAGGCTCTCAGCAATCAATAGCTAACCAGATGAACGGGGCGGCATCTGCCGCAGGAACACAGGCAGGTAAGACCGCAGGGACGGATATGCTCAAGTCGATGGGCGATACCATGACTTCAGCAGGGAAGACCATGTCGGGGCTGTTTACAGTCCCGTTGGCGGCTATCGGCACAGCATCATTTGCGGCGGCGACTGACTTCGAAACAGCGTTTGCGCAGTTGATGACCATCGCAGACACCTCAACAGTTGCGGTCGATGATCTCAAAAGTGGTGTAAAAGACCTGTCGAGCGAGCTGGGTATTTCTTCGTCAGATATATCAGCGGCGGCATATTCGGCTATATCGGCAGGGCAGGACACAGCGGACTCGCTGAAGTTCGTGCGGTCGGCGGCTAAACTGGCAAGGGGTGGATTTACAACCGTAGCAACTGCGACGGACGTATTAACCACAGCGTTAAACGCTTACGGGTTATCTGCGGAAGATGTAACTCACGTTTCGGACGTGTTAATCGAGACCCAGAACGAAGGTAAAACGACCGTTGACGAACTTGCCGCATCAATGGGTCGAGTCATCCCGACAGCGGCGGCGGCAAACGTCGGTATCGAGGATCTGGCGTCCCAGTATGTAGCGTTAACCAAGAACGGTATCGGAACAGCCGAGGCAACGACCTACATCAACTCCATGCTGAACGAGTTGAGCAAGACAGGCACGACCGCAAGCGATATGTTCAAGGAGGTCGCAGGGGTATCATTCCCCGAATACATTGCGGCTGGCGGTTCGACCGCTGACGCTATGGCGATACTGGCACAGGCTTGCGAGGCGGCAGGGCTGTCCGTAAGTGATGCGTTCGGGTCTGCTGAAGCTGGCAAGGCGGCGAACGTCTTGGCTCAGCACGCTTCAGACTCCACGACCGCATTAAACAATATGCGGACGATGGCAGGGCAGACGGAAACAGCATACAGCACCATGTCTGATACCACAGGGGTCAAACTGGAGGAAATGAAGGTCAAGCTTGAAAACCTTGCGATCACTCTGGGCGAGACCCTTATCCCGTTGGTCACTCCGCTGATTGAGGCGGTCACCAATGGAATAACGAGCATAGCAGAGAAGTGGAACAGCCTCGATGCAGGAACTCAGCAGATGATCGTCAAGATAGCTACCGTAGTAGCCGTAATAGGCCCTTTGCTCCTCATAGGAGGCAAACTCGCACAGGGGATATCTTCTATCACAACGCTCTGCACGAGCCTAGGGACGGGGATATCTGGAATCATAGGTAAATTCACATCAGTCGGTGCTACGGCGACACAGGCGGCGACAGGTGCAACGACAGCGGCGACCTCGTTCGCTACGCTGGCAGGTACTGCGCTCTTACTGGTGGCGGCAGGTGCGGCTATATTCCTCATCGGACAGGCGATGTCCACAATGGCAGATGCGGCGATCAGACTGTCAGAGGCTGGCGGTGGAGCGGTAGCTACATTTGTCTTAATAGCGGCTGTAGGTGTTGGAATGGCGGCGGCTATAGTCGCAATAGGCACAGCGGCAGAAGTATCGGCTATCGGTCTTCTTGCTCTCTCCGTGGCGGTTCTGGCGGTATCAGCAGGAATATCTCTGGTGATCACTTCGCTCACGGCATTCGTGGAGCAGTTACCCACGTTGGCAGAATACGGCGCAAGCGGTGCGGAGGCACTCTTGGCAGTATCCGTGGCAATCCTCGCAGTTGATGCGGCGGCTCTTTTACTGGCGGTCAGCATAGCGGCGATGGGCGTTGCGGCGGCGGCGGCTTTCCTGCCGTTCTTAGGGGTCGACTTGACCATAGGAGCACTTGACCTTGCAATGGCAGGGCTCGACATCACAATGGGCTTGCTCACCGTTGAAATGGGTATCCTAGAGGCGGCATTGATACTGGTAGCAGGATCATTGGAGGATATCAAAAACGACGCTTCTGCGGCGGCGACATCACTAGAAGAGATAACGGACTCTGTATCAATCATTGAAGAGGGCATGAGTGCTATCGGCGACGCTATCGGAGGGCTTATCTCTTCAATCGTTGACGCTCTGGACGGGGCAGAACCCGATGCGGTAGCATCGGCAACAGCCCTTGCAGAAGGTATCACGACAGCGATAGACACAAGCCTTAATCCGCAAGTCAAGACGGACGTGGACAAGGCAATGACCAGCATGACCACCTCACTCACGCAGGGAGCAACACGGGCGAGACCTCTTGCGACCCAGATAGGGCAGGCGATCGTGCAGGGCATAAGCACAGGCATGAGCGCACTTAACTCCATCATGAACGGGGCATATATGCAGGTAGTCAACGTCTGCAACGCTATGCGTAACGCATTCGCCTCCACCTCGTTCAGATTCAATTCGTACATTCCTCTGCCACATTTCTACCTGTCGGGGACGTTCGACGCACGGAGCGGTAGCGTTCCAAGCGTGGGCGTTTCTTGGTACGCAAGAGCGGCAGAACAGGGCGCACGTTTCACCCGTCCGCAGATAATCGGTGTCGGTGACGCAAACCAGCCAGAGCTGTTAATCGGTGAAGACAAGCTGAAAGAGATGATCGGAGGCGGTCAACCCATTACGATTAACGTCTACGGCAACGAGGGTATGAACGTCAGAGAGTTGGCAGATGCAGTCGCTCAGAGACTCACACGGGTCATGAACTCAAAGGAGGCAGTATATGCCTGATATTGGATGGATATCATTCGGCGGTACGAACTCAGCCGATATGACCAATAAGTTATACATCAGAAAAGTGCCAAGCCTTAACAGGTCGGCACAGAAGATAGACGTATTCTCCGTCCCAGCTAGGGACGGAGATATTATTTTACAGCAGGGCGCGTGGGCGAACCAGATACAAGAGTATGAATGCTATATCGGTGACGGAGATGCGGCGGCGGCGGCTTCAGAGCTTGCCTCTTGGCTGTTTAATCTGCAAGGGTATCAAGAGCTAAAGGACGGATGGGAGCAGGACGTTTACAGACTCGCTTACCTTGCGAACCCTTGGGATATTGAAAGCATCATGGGAAAGGTCGGACACGTCACCTTGTCTTTTTCATGCGTTCCAAAACGTTTCCTTGAATCTGGCAGAGCGATCACGACCCTCTTCCAGACGGGGCAGATAGAGAACCCCACAGCGTTCACGGCACAGCCTTTGATAAGGGTCACAGGCACAGCAGACGGCACGGGGACGATAACGTGCGGAGGCAATACTCTTGGCATCACTTTCCCTGCCTCTGTAACCCAGATGTTCATTGACTGCGAGAATCTGCAAGCGTACAGCACGGACGGACTGCTCTTTTACAACTCTTACATAACTGGGTCTTTCCCAGTCATCCCCACAGGAATGCAGACATTCGCTATAACGGGCGACATTAGTTCAGTTGAAATAACACCGAGGTGGTTTAGAAGATGATCCCTGTTTTATTTTCATCAACAGCAACAGACTTTTCGACCTACGGGCTGGGTGCGCTTTCGGACGCTATCTCCTGCGAGGTAGAGGAAGAGAGAAACGGCAAGTATGAGCTGACTATGGAGTATCCGCTGACGGGTATCCACTACGATGAGATTTCCTTGCGCAGTATCATCCTTGCCAAGCCTAATTACCTCGATGATCCACAGCCCTTCAGAGTCTACCAGATAGATAAACCCATTAACGGCGTTGTGACGTTTTATGCGAGGCATTGGAGCTACGATTTAAGCGATATTCCTGTTCAGCCCTTTGAGGCGGCAGGGATACAGTCTGCAATGAACGGGCTTATATCCAATGCCATGTACGACATAAGCGCATGGAGGTTCACGACATCCAGAACCACACCCTCGAATTTCAAAGTAGATGAGCCCTCATCCGTGCGGTCGTGGTTCGGCGGTAAAGCTGGGTCTTTACTCGATGTATACGGCGGCGAGTGGCACTATGACGGGCGCACCTGTGCGCTTGAAAATAGCCGAGGTGCAGACAACGGGGTCACGATACGATACGGAGTCAACCTCACCGATCTGAAACAGGAAGAGAACTGCGTAGACGTTTATACGGGCGTTCTGGCGTTCTGGAAGGACATGGACGGCAACCTCATCCAAGGAACTATTCAAAACGTGCGGGGGACGTTTGATTTTACCCGTATCCTTGTGCTGGACTGCTCCGAGGACTATGACGAAGCACCGACCGCTACCCAGTTGGACGCTAAAGCAAACGCTTATATCACAAACAATAGTGTCGGAGTCCCGAAGGTCAATCTCACGCTGAACTTCGCAACACTTCGAGGCAACACGATAACCTCATTCCTTGCCAACGAAGCACAGGCGATCCTGTCGAATGAGAACGGTCTTGTCATCGTGGCATATGGCAAACAGGGAATGCCAGAAACCCGTGTTGATCTCTGCGATACGGTTACAGTCATCTTCGAGAAGCTTGGCGTAAGAGCCACAGCAAAGTGTATCCGTGTAAGGTGGAACACCCTCGCAGACCGATACGAAGAAGTGGAACTGGGCGACGCAAAGAGCGAGTTTACGGAGCATATTTTAAGAGCAGAGCATTCCGCTTCTGAAGCGGTCAAGACCGCCAAGCAGACAAAGAGCATCCTTGAATCCGATATCGAAACAGCAACCCAGAAGGTGACGGGCAACTTGGGCGGTTACGTTATCCTGCACGACAGCAACGGTGACGGATACCCAGACGAACTGTTGATCATGAACACCCCAGACATCACCACGGCGACGAGCGTTTGGCGATGGAATCAGCAAGGTTTGATGTGGGCGAGCTCCTACACAGGACAGTTTGCGACCTTGGCGATAACCAATGACGGGCAGATTACAGCCGATGCCATCACAACAGGAATACTTCGGGGCATTGAGATAATCTCCGATGACGGCACGAACGTGGTCGATATTGTCAACGGCAAGATAACCACATCCAGAAGTGACTACGGATACACAGAGACCACGAACGTAAATTATCGTGTGTATAACCCGAACGGTGATCTTATGTCGAACCTTACACGAGGAGTCATGACAGCCACAGGGTATCAAGCTGGGGTTCTCACGATAGACTCGACAGATGCTCTCGGGCAAGTCCAAATTTCGGCGACAGAAGCAAACGGGGGCTTAATCCGTCTACGAAAAGGGTCGGTTACTGGAATGCAGATCATCGCAGACAATGGCGGTGGTAGGCTGGTACTTAACACAGACGATGGAACAAACGCAGTAGACATTATCACAGGGCGGTCTACTGGCAAGGGTGGCACACTCTACCTTAAATGGGCAGACGGGACGACTAAAGTCTACCTTGGAACGCTTACCCTCCAAGGGCTTATGCAAGATGAACCTGCACTTGCATTTTACGATACAAGCGGAAACCTAGAATCTTGGTACGCAGGAAACAGGGCATATATCGCAGATAACACATCTGGCACAGGCGGTTTCGTAGTGCGAGGGCAGACCAATGCCCACGGCATCACAGTTGACTTCACTACAGTAGGCAGAATTGACTTTTATGTTGACACCACATATGTGGGATATGCATCTCTGGCATCTTCTGATAAGAAGACCAAGAAGAGCATAAAGCCGATTGCTCAGAAGTATAAAGATGCTGTCGCAAGCGTAGATCTGAAGAGCTTCCACTTTGACTTTGACAACAAGGTGCTGTCTGGGGCGAACGACCTGCTGAGATTCGGAGCGATCGCACAGGATGTCATTGCCGCTCTTGAGAAACAGGGCATCGACCCCACGGAATCCGAGCTTATCGACAAGGTAGGGGACGGAGAGGAAGAGAGATACGTCATCAATTATACCCCGTTCCTTGTGGCACGCTTGGCGGCAGATGAGGACAGGATACAGAAGCTTGAGAAACGCTTGGCGGCTCTTGAGAGCAGATTGGAGGCGATGTGATGGACATCTTGCTCACGGCATTAGCCTCTTCTGGGTTCTTTGGTCTGATCCAATTCCTTATAACCAGACACGACCAGAGAAAAGGCAAGATCAAACAGCTTACAGACTCAATCGAAAGCCTCAAAAAGCAAATAGATCGACAGGAGCGTGACTCATGCAGGACACAGCTCCTTTTATTAATGTCTGATTTTCCAGAAAACACAGACGAGATTCTGAAGATCGGACAGCATTACTTTCAAGACCTCAAGGCGAACTGGTATATGTCAACCCTGTTTGCCAAGTGGTGCAAGAGCAAAAATATTGAATTGCCCGATTGGGCGCATAGTATGAAGGAGGACGACAAATGAGTGCATTATGGTGGAAAGCGGCAGGAATAAGGGCGATCAAGACGATAGCGCAGACCGCAGTAGCAACGATCGGCACGACTGCGGTCATGTCAGAGGTCAACTGGGTAATGGTGGCATCTGCGTCCGTGTTAGCTGGTATCCTGTCTATGCTTACCTCGTTGGCAGGTTTGCCAGAGGTTAAAGAATGATGTGGGACTATATGCAGAACGACCCAAGATGGGCGAACTACCCTTACTCCGTACCAGATGGCACGTTAGCGGACTCTGGGTGCGGTGTAGCGGCAATATCTGACGTTACTGGTTATGTTCCACCCGTGGTGGCAGATTACATGACAGCGCACGGATACGCCGCCCCATACGGGCAGGGGACGTACTGGTCTGGGATAATTCCGACCTGCGAACACTTTGGTCATTCTGGTATCCAGTTAAACGGGCGTGACTTGTACGGGGAACGCAACACGGAGACGGAACAGCGGTGGCTTGCGTCGATGAAGTCGGGCAAGTATCACGGGATTCTCCTAATGGGGAAGGGCTACTTCACGCAAGGCGGTCACTTTATCGCAATAGAGGAAGTGGCAGAGGATAACTCGGCGAAGTGTTATGACCCTGCGTGGTCTGCACGGTCTGGGTGGCACACATGGCATGATTATTACCAAGGGTGCGTCAAGGTCTTTTACTTAGTAGATAAAGAAACAAGGGGCGTTTATCATATGGATTTAGAGCAAGTATACGAAGGATGCACGGGGCAGTCGGTTCTTGTGTGTCAGAAGTTCTTAGCTTGTTGTGGGCTTTACAAAGGTGGTTTCGATGGGTCGGCAGGTGCTAAGACCAGACAGGCGATTATCGACTTCCAAGGCATCCTTGTGGCAGAAGGTGTACCAATAACTGTGGACGGTATCTGCGGAGAAGTCACATGGAAACACCTTGTCGAGCGGCATAGCTAAACTGCAAATTTTCCCATTTACAAGGCGGTTTTTGCAGAAAATCTGCAAATATGAGCAGTTAATTGTCAAAAACGGGAACTAATATAGACGGTATCATTTCATTTCTTTTTTCTCCTTTTTTCGAGGCGGCTCTTCGGAGTCGCCTTTTTTTATTTGCAAAAAATTTAATTTTTTTGCTTTTTCAGGCTATGCTTTTTTCACAGCCCCTTTTTCACAATTTTTGCACACAAGAAACTGGGTGCGCTGTCTGTTTGGTAGTGCGTAGCACTACATTCTGCATTATGGGACGGACGGGGCTCGAACCCGTGACCTCTAAAATCCCAGAAATGAAAGTATAGCACTAAAACCAGTATGATATAGGCAAAAGCGCATGGACAGATATGACCGCAAAAGGTCAGATATGCCCGATGAAGGTCAGATATGACCGATGAAATTGCACACAAAATGCACACAAAAAACCCACCGAAAATGGGGAGCGGTGGGTTTTCTGCGCATATTCTATTCACAAGAAAGGAGATATAAAAAGAACTGTGATCACTATGTATTATAACACATGAAGTTTATTCTGCCAAGGCATTACGGAGCTTTTCGATATCGGCTTGCTCCTGCTTCTCTGCCAGATGGGTGTATATCTGGCGCATGGTGCGGTAGTCGCTCCAGCCGCCCCACTTCATGCAAGCGAGGTCTGCAACACCAGAAGCATAGCAGATGGATGCGAAGGAGTGACGGAGCATATGGAAACCACTCACAGGCAGTTCAGAATGGCGCAGAATCCTTCGCAAATGGTTTTCCATACCTTTTACCGAGTAAGGGCATAAAAACCCGTCTGGGGCTGTTTTGACAAGCGTAGCGAGGCGTGGAATAAAGATAGGTATCTCACGGACGGACGCAGGTGTTTTATTCGTTCCCTTTAAGACCATGCCGTCTTCGCCCAGCACCATTGCACCTCGCACATAGATCATTCCGTTTCTGATCTGGGACTTCTTCATGGCGAGCATCTCCGACCTACGCAGGGAGTGCAGACACAACAGATAAGGAAGTTCGTACCTGTCGCCCTCTATCGCCTTTAAGAATATTTTTATCTGGTCTGAGTCGAGAAAGGGGCGTTCCTTCTTCCCCTCTTGTGGGTATCTGACCTTCGGAGGGTCGAGCCCCATATCCTTTAGGACGGTCGATATCAGCCCGTAAGCGTTTTTTAGGGTCTTAGCCGATACATCCTCACGGTTGATGATAGACTGCATATCGAGGGACGTAGACACGGGTAAATCCATGATGGACTGAAACCTCTGCCGCTGTATGTCCCTATATCCCTTGACTGTGGACGGGCTTAGTTTTGCCTGTTTGCTGTTGGACGGGTTCGTGTATTTTAGGATATATGCATCTATTGCCTCTCGGTAGGTCATTTTCTGCGCCCTCTGTGCGGATGACAGCTTCAACAGGGTGGCGGCACGTTCAGCCTCTTTTTTCGTATCCCGTGTGATCGAATACCGAACGCCCTTTACTTCGACCTGCGCACGCCAACGTCCAGAGGATAGCTTAGTCGCTGTAGGTGTTTTCATTTGCTGTCACCTCCCTTCAGATCGGCAAGCTCATACAGATATGCCATAAGGCGGTGCTTTTGCCGTCGGTCGAAACTGCGGTATATATTGATAAGGTCGGTCTCGTCCTCATCCAATGCGGCAAAGACAGGGCGTTCTTCCATATCATATCCCATCAGCCATGTTTCATCTACACCAAGGGCTTGAGCAAGCGCAGTAAGCTTGTCCTGCCTTGGGATGCTCTTGCCTAAAACATACTGACTCAGATCACTCCGAGCCATTTTAATTCCGTACTTATCACAGAAGGGCTTGCACTTCTCAAGTATATCGGACTGTTTAAGCCCTCTCTCATTCATTATAGTATTCAGCCTTTCGGCAGTCGTGGACACCTTCTTCATATTAAGTCCTTTCCTACTCCCCAGACCATTGTATCACGAAATTTTACAAAATGTTAAAGAAAATTGAAAAAACCACTTGTAAAATTAAAAACGACGTGTATAATAGAAAATGTCAGACGACGTTTTACAGATAAGGAAGGAGGACGGATGAAGGCTCTAAATTACGATTACTCAAAGCTCCGTGGGCGTATCGTTGAGAAGTTCCGCACTATAACAGCCTTTGCAAAGGCTATGGGCGTGAGTTATGCGTGCATATCTATGCATCTGCATAATTACACATACTGGTCACAGCCAGACATAGACAAGGCTTGCGGACTGCTCGATATTGATAACCCGATGGAGTATTTTTTTGTCCGAGTTGTAAAAGATAATTTTACAAACGAGGCAACGGAATGAAGAAGAAGGAACTATTCCCTTGCACGAAGTTCTTGCTCAAGGACATCCCTGCCGAGGCTTTAGGGGTATCACCCAAGACCTTACAACGGCGCAGGAAGTATCCGAGCAAGCTCACGCTGGAGGAACTACAAAGGCTTATCAACTATTCAGCAAACAAAGGAACTGCACCCGTGGACTTGATACGGGAACTGATAAGGAAGGACTTGACACTATGAGAATCATATCAATTCTGGCAATGATCGAATTTTTATTCGGGGCTTGCCTTGTAGAAGGTGGGACGTTCGGGCTCGGCACTCTGGCAATGGCAATGCCGCTTGCTTGGTTCGGACTTCTCCTGCTGAAGTACGGACGATGAAAGCAGACCGCTCCTGCGGATGAACTATAAACACTTTTATATTTTTCGAAAAACGCCAAATCGAAACTGCTATTCACATCAAATGCCGTGGACGGTCACGGCGAAAGGAGGAACACATGGAGAAAACATTAGAGATGCTCGTCGAGTATGTACTGGAGAGATGCACAGGCTTGGAGGCTGAGAACAGGAGGCTTGAACACCAGAACACCACGCTTACCGAGCAGAATGAACACATCATGAACGACTATGTAAAACAGGCAGATAAGTTTGCAGAAGTCGCCAAGAGAGTAAAGGAAAAGTTGATGTTCACCAAGGACGGCTCGCTTGACTACCTTTATATGAACAAGGATAAGACACAGGAACTCATAGACATATTGAGGATTAAGTTAGATGGTAAAGCGACCTGTTGACGATGACCCGTGCAAAGACTGCCGATACGGGTGGTCAATGGACGTTGAAGAGGACGAGAACGGTAAAGAATACGTCTGGTATTCGTGCAGGTTAGACATGGACAGCACCTGCGAGGAAGAACCAGAGAAGTACAGCGACTACGAACTATACGAAAGGGAGAACCCAAGAGAATTATGATCGACCAAAAAAAGAAGGTATATGAATGCTTGCGCAGACACAAGGTGTTAAGCGTTCGAGAGATATTCAACCTCTGCAACTGCAACAGCCCCACCAAGGTCATCTCGGAACTGCGCCGAGAAGGGAGGCAGATAGGGAGCAAATGGGTCACCAGAGATGGGAAGAGGTGGAAGGTTTACTTCATCAGAGAGGAGAAGACAGCATGACATTCAAGGATTTACAAGAGGCTAATAAGCAGATACAGACCACGGACATCAAAGGGAAACAGTACGCAGAGGTCAACCAGAGAATCAAAGCGTTCCGTATGTGCTACCCAGAGGGCTTTATAAAGACGGAACTGCTTGCAGATGCAGACGGGGTCTGCCTTATGAGGGCAGAGGTCGGATTCGGTGACAGGATTCTGGGGACAGGCACAGCCTATGAAAAGGAGTCGAGTTCCTATATCAACAAGACCTCTTACATAGAGAACTGTGAAACGTCTGCGGTCGGTAGGGCATTAGGTATGGCAGGGTTTGGCATAGACACAAGCGTAGCAAGCTTCGAAGAAGTTTCAAACGCTATCGCCCAGCAGGAGGCAGACAAGAAAATTTCTGTGACACACGCAAAGGCACTCGTCAACCTCTTAGCCGAGGAAGGAATACCTGCATCTTATGTCTGTGAGGGGTATAAGGTAAAAACCCTCGCTGATCTGACCGAGGGACAGCACCTTCAGATAGCGCAGAACATCAAGAAGATAAAGAAGTCGTATGAAAGCAAGGCTTAAGGATATATCACGGGATTACATCACAGGCAAGGCTCGTCTGACCTTCGAGGTCGATGGGGTCTTGCCAGAAATCCCCGACGGCGATCTGGACGTAAAGGTGAAGAAGTGGCGTGAGGCACGCTCAAATGACGCTAATGCGCTTCTGTGGCATTGCATAGGGGAAATAGCCAATACAGTAGGAGAAACGAACTGGAAGGTCTATTTAAGCCTCTTAAAGGATTATGGACAATTTACCTACATCTGTGTACACCCACAGGCAGTTGAAGCCGTAAAGAAGCAATGGCGTGAGGTGGAGGAACTGGGCGAAATCAGCATAAACGGGACTAAGGCGGTTCAGTTACTTTGCTACTACGGATCATCCACCTACAACACAGCAGAGTTTTCAAGGTTACTGGACGGGACAATGGAAGAAATGAGGCAGATAGGTTTGACACCACCTGCTGACGAACATATCGAAAGATGCTTGAAGGAGTGGGAACGACAACATGAACAGCAAGCGCAAAGGGAATAGGGGAGAGGTCGAACTCGCCAATATCCTGCAAGGCTACGGATACGACACCCATAGGGGACAGCAATTCAAGGGCGGTATAGACTCCCCAGACGTTTACGGGCTTGATGGTATCCACATCGAATGCAAGAGGGTCGAGCGGTTGAACATTGAGGACGCTATGGCGCAGAGCATTAGGGACTCAGAGGGCAAGGCGATCCCTGCGGTCTTCCATCGGAAGAACAGGGGCAAGTGGTTGGTAACTGTTGGATTAGATGACTTTATGAAGCTGTATGGAGGATGGCATGGCTGAACGCAGGATGTTCGCAAAAACGATAATAGATAGTGACGTGTTTCTGGATATGCCGCTATCGACACAGGCGTTATATTTCCACCTGTCAATGAGGGCAGACGATGACGGATTCATCAACAACCCGAAGAAAATACAAAGAATGGTAGGATGTTCTGACGATGATCTAAAACTTTTATGCGCTAAGAATTTTATCATACCCTTTGAATCTGGGATAGTGGTCATCAAGCATTGGAGAATACACAACTATATCAGAAGCGACCGCTACAAACCGACCGCATACGCTGACGAAAAGGCACGGTTAACAGTAAAAGAAAACGGCGCATATACGTTAAATACCCTTGGTATACCAGATGTCAACCAGATGGATACCGTTGGTATACCAGATGGAAACCAAATGGATACACAGGTTAGGGTAGGTAAGGATAGTTTAGATAAGGTTAATAATAATATGTCGGGCAAGCCCGACCTCGCAGGGCAGAGAATAGAGATCGTCAAGTACCTAAACAATAAAACAGGGAAGGAATTTCGCCATTCATCCAAAGCGAACGCAAGGCTTATAGATGCCAGATTAAACGAAGGTTACTCCGTAGATGATTTTAAAAAGGTTATCGACACCAAAACAGCCGAATGGAAAGGCACAGACATGGAGCAGTACTTGCGACCAGAGACCCTATTCAGCGCAAGCAAATTTGAAAGCTATCTAAACCAGAGAACCATTAAGAAGACCAGTAAGAACGAATTTAACAACTTTGATCAGCACGATTACGACATGGACGAATTAACAAAGAGAGCAAAGAGGAGAGGGTAATGATCTATAGGGGACAGCTAAAAGTACCAAATGTTCGCTTTATCAACGACGATTATCGCAATCACATAAATGCCATTGCAAGTATCGGCGAGGTTGTGGTCGTTACCGATCCTCCTTTTAACATCGGATATCATTACAAAGGTTATGCGGACAGGATGCCAGAACAGGAATATATGCAGATGCTTACGGAGATAGTGACCATGTTTCCGAGCGTTATCATCCATTACCCAGAGCAATTACACAAACTGTCGATAGCAACAGGCACAGCACCACAAAAGGTCGTTTCATGGGTCTACAACTCAAATACTGCGAAACAGCACAGGGACATAGGATGGTACGGGATAACGCCTACGTTCAAGAACGCATGGCAACCATACAAGAACCCAAACGACAGGCGAATACAACAGAGAATGGCAGAAGGTGCGAGGGGGGGGCGTATGTACGACTGGTGGAATGTAAACCAAGTAAAGAACGTAAGCAAAGACAAGACCGCGCACCCGTGCCAGATGCCACTTGAGGTAATGAAAAACATTATCAGCACATTGCCCGATAACAGCGTGATATTTGACCCGTTTATGGGGAGCGGTACAACAGCCCTTGCGTGTATCGAATTAGGGTATGACTTTATCGGGTGCGAGATAAGCCAAGAGTATTACAACATAGCAAAAGCGAGGATTAACGCATAAATGCAACGCAGGAAAAGGAGATTAAGAGATGAAAAGGACAATGATCAGAGTAAACGAAGACAAGATTGACAAGCTGATGGCAGAAGAGCAGATGACGTATAACGATGCGGAAAGAATCTGCGGATTACCGAAGAACTGGCGACCGAACATGAGAAGGAACGGCACAGCGGCAGAGGATACGATAAAGAAGTTAGCGATGCTGTTAAGGGTAGCTCCAGACGAGCTTATAGCGAAGGACGAACCAGATACAAAAGAGACCGTCCCTGCGGCAGACGTTAAGCGGCTGAGTGAGAAGTTAGACCTGCTCCACGGAGAAAACCTCGAGATCAAACAGAAACTGGAGTCCATGCCCGAAATGATCGCTTCTACTTTAGCAAGGTATTTAAGCGCAGAAGCTTGGCTGTTCTCGAAGCTGAAGCACAACAGGGACGGCATATCAGAAGTGCAGTTAAACCAGCTCGCTCAGAATAATGGCATATCTGCGGAAGAGTTAAAAATAGCAATGGACACCATAGGGGCAGACCGATACAAGAGGAACGGCAACACATGGCTGAGTCTGTACAGAACAGCATAAGGAGGCGGCAGATGTCACAGCGATCTGAATTTACTTTCCGCAAGCGTAGGAGGCAAGCGGCAAGAGCCGCAGAGGAACTGCACTACCCTGCGGAACTGGTGGAGAAAATCAAAACAGCGGAGACCGATGAGGAAATTGACATGGCATTAGCAAGAGGGAGGCACACGGAGGAATGAGTTACAAGAAAGAGGTTATTGACGCATTAGAGGTATACAAGAGGAACACGGTACACGTCCTAGGCGACGATAGCGACATGGCACGGGCGATAGACAGGTGCATCATCTTGGCTGATGAGGTGGAGGAAGAACAGCCAGAACGGGAGTGGATTCCAGTAAGAGAGAGGTTGCCCGAAGAGAGCGGTGAGTATCTAACAACATTATACCATGAAGGAGTTGACGGATATTATTGCTCGTCTGTGTTATTCCTTACTGAAAGCCCTAACTATAAGGGCATGAAAAATTTCTGGCTCACATGGGATAGGTTGGATACTGTGGACATGGAGGTCATCGCATGGATGCCGTTACCAGAACCTTATAAGGAGGTGGAAGACCATGACCAGAATTGAGAGATTAACGATTCAGAATGAGCTGGCAAATCTCCAGAAAAGAATTAACCATATAGAGCAGATAGAAAAGAAACCGGAACCAGAAAAGGTCGATTGGATGTTCGGCATGATTTGCAGTTATCGAGGATCTGGGAGCGCAGTATTCGATAGGAGAGTTGAATGATGGATGATTTGATTAGCAGAAAAGAAGCCCTGAAAGTATGCGAAAAATATAATGGTCGAGGGTTTATCTGGTCATGTATTAGGGGCGATATTGAGCAGTTGTCATCTGCAGAATCAGCAGAATTAAAAGCGATCAAAAAACAGGCATTGATTTGTTCAACTGAACTTTTGAAACTTGTGGCAATGATAAGTAAGGAGGAGAAGAATGAATGATGAATGATCTAATCAGCAGACAGGCGGCAATTGATGCGCTTGTTGGCATTACGATGTTTAAAACAAAACATGAATTAATGCAGAGAGTAAATGCAAGTGTACAAGACGAACAAGGGTGGCTTGGTGCGGTTGCTGAATGCCTTGACGAAATTGAGGACTTGCCATCCGCACAGCCAGAACCGAAGAAGGGGAAGTGGAGATTAGCAGACAGTCAAAACCCCGAAGATAAAGCTAATGGAAATTTCCTATACTTCTGTTCTAACTGTTTCCATGCAGACTTACACGCAAAGACGCAAGAAGTTCCGTATTGTTGGTATTGTGGTGCAGAAATGGAGGGCGAATGATCACAGTATGTTATTTGTGTTCAAGGGTAGGACGAACAGAACCGACCTACTGTCATAAGCACCACATATACGGAGGAAGGAACAGGCAAGCGTCAGAAAAGGCAGGATTCTACATCTACCTCTGCCCCAAGCATCACGCAGAGATCCACAGGAACTACAAGCTGATGGAGTGGACGCACAAGCAGACGCAGAGGGAGTTTGAAGAGACCCACACACGGGAAGAGTTTATGAAGATCATCGGGAGGAACTACTTATGACCGCCAAGGAATACCTGCGGCAACTGCGGAAGATAGACCGACAGCTTGAGCTACTATTCAAAGAGCGTGAGGAGCTGGAAAAAGCGCAGACCTTTATGCGTAGTCCCCAGATGGACGGGGACAGGGTGCAGACCTCGCCGAGCGGCGACCCTCCGTGGATGCCCTACCTCATCAAGTGGGAAGAGATGACCGCCAGAATAGGCGAGAAGTGGGACGAGCTTATCGACAAGAAGCAGACCATTATCGACCAGATTGGGAGGCTGTCGGATACACGCTATATTGACATTCTGGGGAAAAGATATGTCGAGTTCAAGAGCTTCGAAATGATCGCCGTGGAGATGGGCTACTCCTTCGACTACACCCTGCGGATACATTGGGAGGCTCTCAAGGCATTCGAACATATCATGTAATTGTAAAGTAATTATGTGCTATTATGATAGCGTGAAAAATGAGTCATAACTAATTGTTTCTCTTCATAACACACCTCCGTGGAACTGCCTCCGAGTAATCGGGGGCAGAACTTGTATAACGGAGGGGAGGGGACTATGGACAGAAGTAGCAGATGGAAATACATAAGGAAGGTAGCATGGGGTCGGGATAGAGCCGCACGGGCTAACTGCCATATCTGTGGGATGCCTATCGACTACAGCGTTGAGCCATCCTCAACGCCAGACGCTTATGAACCAGATCATGTTATTCCTGTCTCAATGAATAAAGACTTAGAATTAGACCTTAATAACATCTTGCCATCTCACAGACGATGCAACAGGGCAAGAGGCGACGGAAAGCGCAACGGCGAGAACTCATTAGGCATGAGGTCACGCATATGGTAACTACTACAAGGGCGGCAGGGGTGGGTACGACGGGGCGGTAGAAAAGTTGACATAACGTGCCAGACGAACAG
>Ga0326513_10000611_pt1 | contig 30664 bp, 47 predicted proteins | sample 2_2465_0518_D_FD_203654 | JGI IMG/M metagenome (GOLD analysis project Ga0326513, IMG submission 203654) | Bovine rumen microbial communities from UC Davis, California, United States - 2_2465_0518 | ecosystem: Host-associated > Mammals > Digestive system > Stomach > Rumen | place: USA...
CCAAGTTGGGTGGCCCAAATTTTTTTGAGTGAGGGGGGTAAAAAATTTTTTTTGCCTGACTTTGAAAAAAATTTTTGTGGTGAGGTTTGGTTGGAAGACAGAAAAAAAAATTTTTTCTGAAAATTTATCTGAATTTTTTTTTTCTGACAAATCATTGCCAACCCCCATGCCATCGCAATCAAAACAAAAGCATTCACAATTTATTTTACCAACCACCATGCCACCCCCCATGCCCTACCCCATCATCAACCGCAAACGGCTAATGAATTGGCATTGATTCAATCTTGTTGCTTGTCATTTGTTGCGTACATACCAACATACATGTCTCCACCATTTGTATTGTTGAACTGGTAGGTGGATGTCCTGCCCTACCTGCCATGACCCCCACAAACACCCACCCCCTTTGTTTTTTCTACCCCTCCCCCCCCCCCTTGTTTTCATATTCCCACTTTGTTTTTCTACCCCCCTTGTATTACCTCCAGCTATCATGGTTGCGTGTCATATCTACTTGAAGTTCTTTTCCAACATCGCTTGAAGTTCCTTGCTCATTGCGTCCATCTTTTCTGGCGAAACGGAATCATAATCGTCAATAGTCCAATGTACTTCTGGACAATATGCCATTGCCTTTCCATCTGCCCCAATCATGTTGTGGATGTCAATATAGATGTTCATTGTTTTCTTCATCCCCCTCTTTCTTTTCGCTGTATAGTTCAATCTGCTTTCCAAGTTCCCTTATCAAATCTTCCTTCGCCTGTGAAGATGGCATGTTGGTTTCAGCCTTCTCCAATGCGTCCAATAGCAACTATCTTTTCCTGTTCATTTCCTTGTAGTGCTTCGCAAGGTAGTCAATGGATGCTGTGAAGACGCACCTTGTCATGTATGAAAAGAGCGATCCCTTTTCGGGCTTGAAGTTCTTTAGGTTGGTCATGATTTTCATAACCCCATCAGAAACCATATCTTCCTTCATGTTCTGTCTGTACCTATTGAACTATCTTGACTCCATGACATGCTACGCCAACATGAGCATCTATTGTCCCAGGCGTTCTGATATGACGCCTGTTTCCTTCCAATGTTCCCATTCAACCATGAGGTCATCGTTCTTCAAGTACAAGGTTTTAGTTCTGCTCATTCTTGTTGTTCCCCCTCTTGATAATTCTACGCACCAAAAGAAATGTCAAGGAATACCCAATTGCCATTCCCAAAAGTCCTGCGATAAGTGTTGATGTTGTCATGTTGTTCTACCTCTTGTTTGTTGTTCTCTACGATCATTTACCATTTTGAGATTGGAAAGTTGGGTTGATTTCAGAAAAAGTTGAAGATTTTTCTACGCCATACATTTTTCTCGCTTCATCTTCCCATTGCTTCATCTGCCTTTGGACTTCATCCACTATCATCTAAACTCTTGCGTTGATGTCGTACTTGGAAACATCAACATATCGCTTCAATTCTTCCAGTGTCTTTTTCGTTTTCATTTTTGTCATACCTCATTGTTTGTTGCCATATACGATCATTTACCATTTTGAGATTGGAAACCCATTATCAAACAGTCAAGTTATTTCATTTTGGCCCTTTTTTTAAGCAGACAAATGTGGTAACGTATCGACCGTTGGACGAAATAAGGGCTGTTGATTCCCAAGGTGGGATGAAACCTTGTTCGTTTGACAATGGAGAACAACAATGAAAAAGCAGAACACAAACACGACCATGAAGACGAACGATGATGACAAGGTGAAGAAGGAGCGCCGCAACCGCTTGTTCTTCCTCTATGTTGAAGGCAAGGGCTTTATTCATCTGGACAAGGAAGTTGGGGCAATGCCAAACTTCACGGATGGCGAATTGCTTTCCTTTCCATCAAAGTCTGGGGCGAAATACGCAAGGGAGTTTTTCATCAATCTGAAACTTGCTGAAAAAATTGACATCATGGCAAAGGTTGCGTGAAAGGAAAACAACAATGGAAGAAGACATTATAGCCGTTGCGCCAGAGGACACTGGAATTGAGTTTGACTACAAAGGGTTTATGACGGATTTCAAGATCGCTGACATGTTTGGTGAAAGAGCCATACGCGACACATACCGCAGGGCGTTTCGTGGCTGGAAGGAGAATGTGGAATACTTCGCCTCGTTGGTTATGACACTGAACCATCAGATTTGGAATTGGTATAAAATCAATCCAAAAATCGCCAAGGTGTATAACGAACTTTGGGAAAAGGCTGATGTATATGGCCGTTCCCATTTCAAGGGTGAAGACGCCACATACTATTTCAGATTCCTTGACTAGCCAAACATGATTGACACATGCTGGCGTAAGTGCTATACTTACGCCAGTTTTTTCTAACAGGAGAACAAAGATGAAGTTGACCAAAAAGACAGAAGACAGAATCAAGACTTCCGTTGCGAAGTTCCAGAAGGTTCTAGCCATTGCCAAGGCAAGGGACTTGAACGAATCTGATACCGTCACCTTGATTGTTGACATGCTCAGTGAAATTTTTGGGTATGACAAATACCTTGAAGTCACATCAGAACTTGCCATTCGTGGAACTTACTGCGATTTGGCAATCAAGATGAACGACAAGTTTGAATACCTCATTGAGTGTAAGTCCATTGGAACAGAACTTAAGGAAGTACATCTTCGCCAAGCTGTAGGCTATGGCGCGAACAAGGGCATCCAATGGATCATTCTTACCAATGGCATTGAATGGAATGTTTACCGCTTGCGGTTTGAACAACCCATCCAGTGGGATTTGGTTGCCAAGTTCAGTTTTGAGACATTGAACTTGAAGAACGAGCGCGACATGGAAAGGCTTGTTATTTTGACCCGCGAAGGCGTAGAGAAAAACGCGCGGGCAGAGCTGTTTGAGAAAATCCAATGCGTCAACAAGTATGTGGTTGGTCAACTTCTTCTAAATGAGCCTGTTGTGTCTGTTCTTCGCCGCGAATTGAAGAAACTTTCTGATGGCATCAATGTGGAAGAGTTTGAAGTTGTCACCTTGCTAAAGGACAATGTTCTGCGCCGTGAATTGCTTGACAACGAAAATGAAGCAGTAGCAACCGCAGCATCCAAGGTCAATCGCTTCTACAAGCAATCCACCAAAAAGAGCGTTGCCAAGCCAAAGCCGGCTGAGGAAAAGAAGGTTGAAGACAAGCCAACCCAACAGGAACCAGCAAAGTCTTTGACCGACCAACTACTTGAAGAAGCAGAGAAGAACGATCCACCTACCAACGCTTAATTCCCAACCATCCTCAATATGGTCAAAAAGCCAACCCCACAAGGGTTGGCTTTTTTCATACATTATTATTCAACGAAATTCAAGGGTCTGGCGCAAGAGGTACAACTACCCTTGCCAACATACCCCCAGATTTTCCCCTATGTTATATCAAGGATTTCGTGCCTTCTGGCGCATTGTGGAAAATCTGAAAGAAATTTGGTTTTCGCCTTTACAGTTGGAAGAGTTTGTGGATAAAATTTGGTAAATGACTTATGTTGGAAAAGGAGTGGTTGCCTTTCCCAATCTCATATTCGTGGGTGAAAGCCCAATGGCAAGTAGCCCTCCTTCCTTCAACCACGGAAGGAAAGAGTATGAAAAGAACCACAACCACAGGAGATAAACGAATATGAAATATGAAGTATCAAACATTGTGTTCAAGAGCAAGCCGTCTGGAAAGAAGATGGCGAAGAAATATCCTTTCAAGAGGTTGAAGGAACAAGTTCATTTGATTGAAGATACAACCTATAACCTCTACAAGACATACAGGATAGGCTTGTCGTTGAAACCACATCCATTTACCAAAGATACATTGAACAACGCAACGGTTCATGCCATTGTGCTTGACTTTGACCATCTGACGAAAGATCAAAAAGATTTCATCGTGAAGAAGATTGAAGGAAATTCATCAAACATCTATGGTGACTATTCTGCTGGAACTAAAACAAGGTTGTATGAGAACAGGGACATACCCAACTATGAAAATCCAAAATGGGGATACAAGGTTTTCTATCCAGCAAATTGCCTTTGTACATGGAAGGAATTGAACGAGGCTTTCATTGACGCCGTTTCCTATTTCAATCCAAAGTTCAAAATTGAAAAGGTGCGAGAAGTCTGGGCAAAGTGGTTGAAGGCGAACAACAGGAAGGACAAGATTGAAGACCCAATCTTCAAGGATTGGATATTGCCAGATGTAGCAATGTTGAATTCGTATAGGACGCAAATCACCTACGGGGTAAAACCAGACTTGAAGGAAGATAGGGTTGTGAAGGAATTTCCAAAGGACGACATTTATACAACATTCGCTTTCCCATCTGGCGGAATACATGACTACAGTGGATTGGAATGGAGACCAGAAGAAGCAATTGAAGATGTAGATTCGTCAAAGGAAGTAATGGATGCTTGGGAGAAATACATTGAACCTGTATTGTTGTCCGAGGTTGAAGCCGCCATACAAGAGCCAAATGACTTGAAACTTTCCATCCCAACTTCAAAGTCAATGGTTGCCAGAAGATTGAAAAGACAATCGTTTTCGGATTTGGTATGGGATGACAAGCAGAACGCCATATTGAACGCAAGAATACACGCAAAGGTCATTGACTATGACCTGGCATCTTCCGTGTTGGTTGAAACATCGAGGACTTTGACAAGGGACTTGCTTGAAATGGAATATCAACGGAACATCAACTTCAACAAGAGAGATTCCTTGAAGAACAACATTCACGCACTGCTTCACGACATATTGGTTGTGGCGCGTCAAAGGTGTGGATTGAAACTACTTGAGAAACGAGGTCTTGATCGCGACATGAGGGAAAAGGTCTGTGTTGCCATAATACGCGCCACAAACAACTTCCAGAGATTTAGGACAAGATTGAAGTTGAAGCATCTTGAAACAGAATACAATCCATCCCATCTTTCCATTCTCAGACGATATTGCGAAACAAAGGACAAGTCACTGTTGGAGGAATACCACAAGGAACGCAAGGATTGGATTAAAAAGAACATTGAACTGGCAGAATCAACTAAAATCCCATACACCTACCGCAAGAAGGGATTGAAGAAATGGTTGATATGCGTTGCCAATGTGGATTTGACCAAAGAGGAACTTGAAGAATTTGGTTTTGAGCCTGTGAGATTGAAGGACGAAAAGGATTGGGTTGGTTGGTGTCATAACATGCTTGGAACGAGAAACGATGACTTGAACGATGTTTCCGAAGATGATCTCAAAAAGTGGTACAAAGACTACAAGAGGGAATACAACAGGAAATGGGGAATCATGGAAGTGAAGATTGACAAGAGAAACAAATATGCTGAAATGTTCAAGAATAAAACACCAGATCAAATAAGTGCCTTGATAGAAAAACAACCCATTTCCAGAATAATGAAGTATAGATTGAGGAAGAAATATGGATGTTAACCTATTATTGAGTATTGTATTACAGAGTCTCCACCCTCTATTCTCTCTCATACACCAATACAATACTACACAATAGGTTAACATCTACACAATTGCTAGGGACACAACCACATGACAAAAAAAATGAAAAAAGTTTCTGAAACACCATCAGTTTTCATCTAAAAAATTGTAAATTGAATATGTCAAGAGAAATAGAAGGTCAAGTGACATCCATTTCCAAGACAAAACAAACAAACAAACAAAAACAAACGAGGTAAACAAAATGAAAAACACAAATCAAACATCAAGAAAGGAGACATGGAAGGCAATTGCTGGTTCAACTACGCATGAAGTCAGCAATCTTGGAAGGGTGAGAAATATCCATACTGGAGAAATTTCCAGAACCTTCATCAACAAGACAACTGGATATGTCAATGTTTGCGTATAGATTGAAAACAAATCAGTTAACAAATATGTCCATCGTCTGGTTGCGGAAGCCTTCATCCCCAATCCAAACAATCTTGAATAGGTTGATCACAAAGATGGAAACCGCCAAAGGAACTGTAAGTCAAATCTCCGCTGGGCATCAAGGAAAGCAAACAATTCCAGACGCCAAGCCCGCAAGTTGAAATCTCTCAATGCCAAGCGAACAAGCCATACAGACAAGCTCGTAAAGGCAACCAACATTTCAACAGGCGAAGTCAAGTATTTCAGAAACGCAAACCAAACATCATAGCATTTGGGTTTCTCTCATGTGCTTGCCGTAAAGGTTCTCCGTGGTGACTTCAAGCAGGCGAAAGGATATGCTCTTGAATATGTGGACAGGAACGCCCCAGAAAACGCGGAAGCAAAATAGGCTTGTGCGTATAGGAGCAAGTCAAGGGGAACGCGCAAAAAGGCGGCAATGGCTATTAGACGCGAAGATGGCAAGAAACAGGAGAAGCAACTTGAATAGTTGGTAAAGGACATGAAGGAACATAGGAACAAAATCAAACTGATGAAGATGGAATTGCGCCGCGAGAGGAAGAAGGTTCTACAATATACCCTTGATGGAAGTTTCGTGAAGGAATATCCAAATCTCTACACTGCGCAAAAGGAAATGGGGTTGTGGAACATCGCGCTTGCTTGCCTTGGAATTATCCCAGAAGCAGGCGGTTATATGTGGCGTTTCAAGATACCGTAAATTTTAAGTTATAGCATCTTCTAGGCATGGGAGAAAAGGGGGTCTGGAATGGGTTTTTCCAGACCTTCTTTTTTTACTATTTTCAAACCCACCTTTACATTTATCTTCCAATGCGGTATAATGTAATCGTTGTGAGAAACATGGGGTTTTGAGCAACATATACAACCAAACAAAGGACAAACAAAAATGAAAAGAATACAGAACACGATAGATGAAAAGGTCTATAACTGGATGCTACGCGAACACCCAGAAGAGAAGTCATTTGGTCTTCCATTCTCGAAGACCGTGACCTTTAAGGATGTGGTGGAACGAATGGAAGCTGGTGAGGATTTTGGGAAGATTATCACATACGAGGATAGCTCGCAGCGTTGTAAAATCTTCGCCCAACTTGCTACTCTGACCGACACCGACTATGACTACTGGTTTGACCTTTGGCTCAAGAATGGGGATGACTAATAGAAAGCGAAAGGATTACCATAAAAAAGAGGAGTGGCTCGGCTTGCCACTCCTTCTTTTTTCTCATTGTGTCTGTTGGCTATTTCTTTTTCGCCTTTGGTTTCGCAAGTGTCTCTATTATCGCAATCAACTCTGGGTTGGTGATTGGGCATTGAAAATCTGCATCATTGAAGGCATACAACTTGCCGTTCTTGAGTCTCTTGATTCCGACCAGACCATCTCCCTCATTATCACAGTAGAAGATTGCGTTGCTTGTCCTTCTGGTTGCGCCATCAAGGTTGTGCCACATGACCTTGAATGGCTTTCCGTCCTTTGTCCAAGTCCCCTTGCCATCGCTTATCGCAAATGCCGTTTGGTTCAACATTGCGCTGTCATCATCGTCCTTTTCACCATAACTGTCCATTATGGCTTCAAGTTTCTTCATCATTTTCTGGTTCATCGTTTTTCTCCTTTGGGTTTGCGGCACATTATACCAGACCACCAATCCGCGTGTCAATCCAATCCCGTATTGCCACAAGTTCCTTTTTGCTCTTGAACTTCAATAGCGAGACCAGTTCATTTTTCATCTGCCTTGAAATGTCCATGTTCTGAATTGCGTCAAATTCTTTCTTGTCTTCATCGTTCATCAAGCCAATGAAAGTCTGAAATCCATCAGGCTTTTTCTTCCCTGTTTCTATTGGCACAAGTTTTGACAAGTCTAGTTTTTTCTTGTCCATGTCAGCATGTGCGTAAAGTTCCGTCATGAAGTTTGAGCCGTGTCCAGTGTAGCAATGGGCGATGGTTGAAATGTCCACCCCTTTGTTGAAAAGTTCTGAAACCAATGTGTGTCTGAAAGAGTGGAGACCATATACGCAATTGGCGCGGGAGTTTCCTTCCACCTTTTGCGTTGTTTCAAGTCCTGCTTTCTTGAACACCCTTTGGCAAAGTCTAGTCAAATGCGTTCCACTTCCATTTCCCCTGTTGTAGATTTCAAGCATTCGTGGCAATATGTATTCTTCGCCAACCTCCCGCGCCTTGCTGCGTTTCCAAAGTTCCATTACAACGCGCTGGTCAAGAATGGGAATGACCATCAGCTTGCCTGTTGAATTTATGGTCTTTATTGGTTTCCATTCCAAGGTTGCCTGTGGCTTGCCTTTGCTGTCCAAGGTGAATGTCAAATCGTCCCATTTCCAAGAAACCAAATCGTGAAGACGCGCTCCTGTATTTCTCGCAAGGTCAAAAAGCAAGGTCATATCTGGATCGTTCATCTTTTCAAGCACCCGCCATATTCTATTCAATTGTTCTGGCGTGAATGGCTTTTTCCCAACCACTGCGTTCTTCTTCATTGGCAAGATATATTTCCAAGGGCTTTCAGATGGCAGACGCGCTTTCAATTCTTCTGGCGCATCATATTTTGATAGAACATCCCAAGCCCTTTTGAAGAAGCGCAACACATCATTGAATCTTGTGGCACTGACTTTGCTTTCATAGTCGCGCATGAAGGCTTCAACATCTTCACGCTTCAACATTCTCATTTCAGTGTTGCCGCCAAAGTGGTTTATCAGCAAGTTGCCATATCCAATCCAAGCATCAAGTGTTCGTTTGGAGTTCTTCTTCCTTCTCACAATGTCGCATGAACTAAAGGCGGCAACCATTCTAAACAAGTTCAACGAGGGGTTTGTACGCGCTTCCAGAATCGTTTGTTCGTCCCTAGCCTTTTCCAACCTTGCCGTCAATGCGCGAACATCCCCAAGGGCTTCTGAACAAGCAGTTTTTTGATGTGCTATCTTCTTCGCTTTTTCATAGTCTGTTGTCCCTGTGCTTTCATCGTGACGCTTTCCATCAAAAGTCCAACGAACGCGCCAGCAACCTTGCCCCTTGCGCTTCTGATAGATATATCCTTCACCATGCTTGCCCATCTTTGCTTCTCCTTTTGAGGGTTGTTTTTGATGGACTAGAGTATAGCACATGGGGAACGGCAAAACAAGACGAAAATAACACCATTTTACCACCACGCCTTGATTTTATTGGGGATTTTCAATGATATTGCCAACTTAGCGTGTGCGTTGATGGTTGCTATATCAAAATATCTTGATATATTATTGCTGTTTTATAGTTATTATCTCGTTCATGGGGTTATTTTGGGGTTAGTTTTACCACCATTTTACCACCAGCCTTGACCTCTTGAAAACAAAAAGAGACCACCCTTGATGAACTACGCAAGGATAACAAATAGGTAAAACGAAAGGGCAAAACACAAAGCCCACAAACAAACCTTGCTACCGTTCAATCAAGGGCGGTCAATCTTTACTTACAATTATATGGATTTTAAGATCACCACTGCTTGACAACTTTTTCTATGTCAGCAACTGAATCATCTATCTCTTGCGAATCAAGTTTGTTGTCGTCAAGTTTGGATAGAATGTTCTTCAAGCAATCCAAGATGCGTTGAAGTCTGCCAATCCAAGTGTCCAACTTGTTTTTGGTGTTCGTGACATTCGTTGAATTGACTTCAAGGATTTCATTCACCTTGCCAATCAGATATTTTTTGATAGCCCATTTAATCATTGTTGTTTCCTCTTTTCTTTTGCCTTGTTAAGTTCGCATAGACTTGCCTTTGTTCCACGGCAATTGTCCTTTACGAGCAATGGAAATCTTCTTCTTCGTTTCTTCTGAATGGTGTTTTCCTTTTCTTCCGTTTGGTTTGCCTTTACGAGATTCAGTCACCTTTCGTATATGTTCTTCTGAATGTGGTTTTCCCTTTAATGCTTCTGATATTTTTCTTTTCGTTTCTTCTGACTGTTGAAAGCCAACACGCTTTTTACGAGATTCAGACATCTTTTGTCTTGTCTATTCTGAAAACATTTGGCAATCTCCACCAAGGTTCAAGTTGTATGTGTCGCTTCTATCAACCCATGTCTAATCTACATAGACTCGTTCCATATAGTTCAACTCTTCTTCATCTTCGCAGAACATCAACCACTCCTTGCGGAAGTTTTCTTTACCGTATTTCTTCAATGCGCGTAGTATAATTTTTCCAGACCCCATATAGCCATCATCAATGTTTGTGGTTGTATGTTGCCCAATGTACATCTTGCCATTGAGCAGGTTCGTTATCTTGTATATTCCATAGTAGGTCATATATCAATTATACCCTTGTTCTCAGGAGATCCATATTGCGCTATGCCTGTTGTTCTGCCACTTGTCCAAATCGTTTGTTGCTGGAATTGCGTATGTGATAGATGGTATTGAATCTCTAACTGTACGGAATCCCTTTTCACCAATAGCCCCAACTATGATTGCGCCAACTGCCAACACTGCGATAAAACTGATTATGCCAATGGCAATAGTCAACAACTTGATCAACTTCTAATTGCTGTCAACAACGCCCCGTAAATATCCATTGGTTTCATCTACCTTTGATTCAATCTGGTTGAACCTTTCTTCATATTTTTCATCGCGCTTTGCGAACATGTCTATGATGGTGTTGTCATTCATTTCCTTCTGTCTCTTGTTCTTGAGGTGTTTCTTCTTCGTCTTGTGGATTTATTGGAATGTCCGTTTCAACATATACCCTGTGTTCTGATTTCGGGTCAAACGCTTCAGCATAAAACCCTTCTGGACATCCACCAAGTATCATCATGCCTTGGTCTGAATATGCCCTTATGATTTCGTTTTCAAGTTCTTCATATACTACCATGTCATGTTCCTCCTTATGCCGAGAATGTTGTTATTGTCCAACCAGATGGAATGTAACTTGTGCCAGTTGTTGTGGTAGAACCATTGTAGTAGAATGTACCAGTTGCGGCAACGCCTCTTACCCAATTGTTGAATATACCAGTTCCAAAACCTCCAGTGTAGTTTATCTTGATTTCGTTCAAGCTGGTGCATCCATCAAACATCTGTACGCAAGAATTGTTTGGAAATGATGTTGCCTTGATGTATGGGGATTTCGTCAAGGAAGTACAACCCATGAACATTCCTGAATATATCCAGTTTGTTGAACTAAGTGTTGTTGCTGGAAGTTCCTTTGGTGCTTTCGTCAAGTTTGAACAACCTTCAAACATGTTGCAGTACGCCCAACCCCCAATTGCCGTGGCTGGAAGTACAAGGTTCTCTGCGTCAACCAATGAAGTATCGCCATAGAACAAATATTGGAACACCCTATCACGCCCAGAAGACAAGTTCAAGAGCGTGTTGTAGTTGTAGGTGTCAAGCAACGAGTTTATGTTTCCACTTATGGCAACTTGTCCTGTGAACGAGAACCTGTTTCTGTTGTTGTTGCTGCCATATCCCCAAGTTGTGTTTGTGCCTCTAAAGCAAACCCTATCTCCAACATTGGCAAGGGTGACTGTAGTTGAACCAGCCGTAAATGTACTCCAAGTATGTCCTTCGTCCGTGGAATATTGGAGGCTCAAGGCTGGCGCAGAAGCATCTCTCACAATGCTCACTGTTGAATTTGCTTGACGCGCTTCAACTGCGAAACCATCATACAATATCTTTGATGATGTCCACCCTGTTGGTATTGCGTAATCTCCAACCGTGGTGTCGCTTCCGTTGTACCACAAAGTTCCTGTTGAAGAAACGCCCTTGACCCAATCGTTGAAATGGTCTGTGTCGAAGTTTCCAACATATCCAGAAAGTCTTATCTCGTTCAAGTTGGAGCAGTCCATGAACATTTCATCAAAGCAACCCATTGAACTATATGTACTTGATTCCGTTAAAGTTGTGAAAGGAAGTTCAACGCTCGTTAGTCCAGTACATCCCTTGAACATGCCCTTGTAGAGATTGATGCTTCTTACCTATGCGGGCAGTTCGTCAAATTTTCTTGGAAGTTCTGTCAATCCTGTACATCCCTCAAACATGTAGGAACATGCTGATGTCGCATTTGCGTTTGAACTTATTTGTAGGATTGGTGCTTTAACCAACGCAGAACATCCAGAGAACAACTTGTAGTAGCAATATGATCTACTGGAGTTCAATGAGATAGATGTACTATTTCTTGTGTTCAAGAATGTTATAGAACCTTCCGCAGATATGCCACCTGTCATTGAGAACTGATGGTAGTTGCTTTCATCGTTTCCAAAAATCTGGATATTGGCATCTGGCTTGCGAATCCATACAGTATCACCAACATTCTCCAATGTCAGAACATCTCCTATCGTATATGGTGTCCATTCTCCACCATCGTACATGTATTCAAGGCTAATGTCTGTTGGGTTTCCTACCTTGTTCAACTGGATTGTAGAACCTGCTTCCACTGCCTTGAAACCAATTGCTGGATATTCCATTTGGATACTAGACGCAATGGATGACCAGTTGGTTGCTTCAACCCAATCCCAATATAGTTCGTTTGGAACAACTATGTGCTTTGATGTGGAAGTGTTGGCGAATGCGTTGGTGCTGGAAAGTGTTGGAATTGAAGTTGCCTTTGTGAAGTCGTACAAGGTGAGGGAATAGCAACCATTGAAAGCATCCTACCCAATGCTCGCCACAACCGCAGGGAAAGACAATGTGGTGAGGGAATAGCAATTCTAAAGGGCGCTGTCGGCTATACGCATGTTGTTTTGGTTTCTGAAAACAACTTCGCTTAAAGAATTACAACCATCCATAACATACTATCCATCACTATAAAGACCCATGTTATATGCCTTGGTTAGAGATGAACAATTCCTGAAGTCAGAATGGCCTATGTTGCCATTTGGACCAAGCACGATTTCCCGCAAAGATGTACAGTTCCTAAAATCCCACCAACTAAAATTGAACGAATATGGAACGGAGAATATTTCTATCCCACTTCCATCAAAATTATAGTTGCCGTTAACAAAAAATGTTTTAGGCATGACAACGCATCTCAAACTTGAGCAAGTTCTAAATGAGCTTCCATAAGTCTATATTGAGTTGTTTGGTATAGTTATGGACTTCAAGTTTCTACATAAGTTGAAGCAATTTAAGTTAAATCTGGTCATGTTTTGCCCAACATAAACCTTGTCCAGTATGGCGCATCTTCCAGCAACATTTGCTGTTGTGTCGCTTGGGGCGTTTCCTGTGAAGATGTTTCCAGCACCACCCAATTGATAAGTGCCGTTTGCACATGACATCTTGATTTCATAGGTCATTGGATAAGGGCCGTCTGGATAAGATTTTGTCAAAGATACATTTCCAGTCTAGTCTGTGTAAGTGTTGCTTCCATAGCCCCAATCAACCACAACGCCATTTGCGTTAGATTGGTTGAAATACAAGTACACATTTCTATATGCCTAATCTCTTATGGTGATGAACAAATGGGTCTTTCCATCAGTTGTCGTGTATGTCGCGCCAACAGTACATTTGCCGCAACTATTGACATTGGCTTTGACTTCTTCCAATGTGTAGTTCCATTCTTGGCATGTAAGACCTTCGCTTGACCTATTGGGAAGTTCTGGCAACGCTGACAAGTTCAATGCCTCTTGCGCGGTGTATGAATACAAGTTCTTTCCATCATAGTCAATGAAGTTCACATCCTTCCATTCTGCTTCTGAACCACCACCTGCAATGCTTCCAATCTTTGTTGGCATTTCAAGAGGTGTCATTGTTCCAGTTACACCCTTTGCCCTGATTGCGTCTGCTATATCACTAAATGTCTGTGTCAATGTAGTGTTTGCCATATCGTAAAACCTCTATTAAAATGCCGTTGAAAGAAGTGTTCCTATTTGAGCGTCAACATAGGTTTGAACATAGGATTCAACATAGGAAGGTGAAGCAATTACCTTGTCATCTTGACTTCCCAAAGTATATCCGTAAAGGTGTTCTCTTGTCGCGTAATATGGCAATGTTCCACCTATACCAGACAAATCCAAATAGGTAGCATCTTCTGGAGCAACGCAAAGAACCGTATCTGCGTTATGTCCTTCTCCATCAAATGTCTGTAATATCCATCCGCTTTGCTGTGGGACATAATTCAAAGTCCATGTCAAATCTCCAGTGTTGTAAACCGTCCAATCAGAAAAACCATCCTTGTTCGTTCCACGCAAATACAAGGTCGCATCTTCTTTTGTTGCGTATGTTGCTGAAACAGTTGAAGCAGTTACATACCCAGCATCATTGTTGAATGAACTTATGTTTGATGGGATTGCGGATGCCGTTATGTATCCAGCATCATTGTTGAAAGAACTGACATCACTTGGAACGGTTGGAATCTAATCCTCAAGAACAAAGTATTTTCTGTCCTCCACCCTTGTTTTACCTGTTCTTGAACATTCCAACGAATCGGAACTTTCATCAAATGTGGCAATGCTCAGTTCATTCGCGGCGTATGTTATGTCATGCGCAGTTGCGTTGACATAGAACTTATCGTCAAGGGATGTTATAATTCCAGCTTCATTCGCATTGGCTTTGATGTAAAATCTATTTTTCGTGTTTCCAGTGTTTGGATAAAGTGTAGTGGCAACCCATGCCCAAGAATTGATGGTTATGGTATGTTGACGGCGATTTAACATGAAAATTGTGTTTTCATAATATCCCCATTTCAATTCAATAGGCGTGTCCAATGTTGTGCCATTGTACTTTGTCAAATACCAAGAAGGATAATATAGGTTTACGATATTAAGTTTTCCACTTTGTTGCTCAATAAACACCTGCTTGGTGGGGTCAGCCGCTGCTCCTCGATTTCCTAACAACCAAATCGCGCTCTCTGCTCCCCTTGCCCATTTGCTAAATATTGGAGATGGTTCAACTTGCTGTTGTGTCACGAATGTTCCATCATTTGTTATCTGTGAAGCCATCAATCCACTTTGCTTCCCTTCATCTGGAACAAGGCGGGAAACATTCACCCACATCGGACTTGAAGAATATGCGCAATAGATTTTCAAAGATGTGAGAACACCAGCTTCAGATTGAATCCAATGTATGAAACCACTACTGGTTATTTCTGTTATTGTTTGGTCAGCAACTGTTTGTGTGGCAGTTTTTACAGGCAAAGCCCTTGCGTAATCTTGTGCCTTTAGAGTAAACTCCAAACCATCATCAGTTGTCTTAACATCCACTGTACACCAATAGTCAGTAGTTGCCTCATATTCACCACTACCAATTCTGACTTCAACATGATCCACATACCAACCAGATTGGACATACTTCTGGACAACTGCGTTTCCATGTTCGTCAATAATCACTCTGGTTGAAGGTTGGGATGCGAGACTATCAACAAGTTCCAATGTGTTCGTGGCTTTGTTGGCAACCACACTTCCACCAACAACGCTTGACTCCAAAGAAGAAACATTCGTGGAAACCCAAGCCTTGTCAGCAAGTTGGTTAGATGAAGTTGCTTCTGATGGAACACATGACGCAATTCCTTCTGCCATTGTTGTCGCGCTTGTTGCCACCGCATTTGCCTCGCTTGCCAATGACATTGCGGAACTTGCCAAATCGTATGCGTCTTGGGCAAATGCCATAGCCCTTGCGTCAAGCAAATGTTCTTCACCATTCTGCCAAATCACATATCCAGAAGAAGAGGTTGCTGGGTACATGTCACCATCATACTTTTCCTCTGGTTCTGTGTCATACAAATGGACATAGTATGAAGATGTGTCTGGGTCAACACTTCCATCTTCGTTCAATATCTCAATCAAGCCTTTGCCAAGAACATAGTTGTAAACATTGTTGTTTCTCTCGTCCTTTCCACTTGCCAACACAGTAAAGCCATTTTCTGACCTTCCAGACCTTGCGCAACCTTCAATAGTTCCAACCCATACACCACCAACCAAAACGCAATTGGCAAGCCTTACAGCGTTGTCTGGATAAACGGCAACAATTTGGACGGAAGTTATTTTCCAATCACCAATTGCCTTTGGTACATTGCGCAACCTTACACTTGTTGGGCTGTTCTTGTATGCTCTTACTGGGACAAGCGGCATTTGTGGATTTGCCGCTTGAATTTCAATGTCAATCGTTCCTATCATGTCTTTTATCTCCGTTTCAGAATGGAATACCATTCATGGGTTCAAGACTTACTTACGCATTTGATGGAACAAGATAATCGTCTGAAATCTCAAAGAAGCAAGATGCGTTTATGCCAGTATAGATTCTGATTACGGAATACCCTTGTCCTGATGTCAAAGTAGCACCTTCTGGATAGGTTATAGTTTTTAGGTTTGTCTTGTATGCCACATCCTACACGCCAACCAATGCCTTTGCCGTGGCGGCATCCATGTAACCTTCCACAACCACATCATCGCCGCTTTGGTGGAACGAGCAGTTGTTCAATGGATAAAATCTTGAGAACTATGTTGGTTCTGCTGGTGGCATATTGTCTCCATATTGCCCACTCAATTCAACATAAAGCGTACAGCTTTTTATCCACCTTGCGTCAACATTAAGCACCTTCCCAGAACACTTCATTGTCCGTTCATCTTTTCTCCACGCGCCACCATTCATATAATCCCACGCGCCGCCTGTCACCCACAGATAAAACCAGTCCCATTTATAGAGTACATTGTCGCTTGGGGCGGCTATTTCTTCCCAACTTCTATTTCCTTCATCGCCGTGTGTGGTTGAACTGCCAACTATTTCTGTCTAAAAGTTCGTCACATACCTTCTGAAATATTTTGGAGGGGTGTTCTTCATCCAATCGAACAAATCTGAAATGTCTGTCCTTCTCAATGGGTCTCCAACCTTGACATCTTCTGGAACTTCGCCAAATGAAATTGGGGTCACATCGCTTGAGTCTCCAGCATAGGAAGATGGAAGTTGCGCGTACATGTTAACCTGTCTTTTGAGGTTCCAGCACAACGCACGCAGGAAGTTGTGCCATCCTGAAACTGCTGGATATTCAGACATTTCTTGCTGGCCGTAGACATGGTAGTTGGACAACGCGCACCATGTCATTAGAACCTCGCCAAGCCAAGCGGGGTCAACGCCATAGATATGGTTGTCATCTTCACCCCTCAAAGGCATTATGTCGCGGGTGAGGTCAATACAATCTGGAACTTTTACGAATCTGTAGGTCATACATACTTCACCTAGATTTTCGGATGGTCTTGTACTGTCCAATCTATTTTAACGCCGTGTTCTTCATCGCCTTTCAAGTTGAAGAAAGCGGCGCACATCCAGTTCATAAAATTCGTGAAACCTTCCACGGTATAAACTGTCTTGTCCTTTTCAAACTTAATTGTTCCTGTTGGTTTTGCGTTCATGGTTATTCTTGATATACTTTCTTGGAAATTGTTGTCACATCGCTATTGCCATACCTCAATGTGCCATAGCAAGTCATTGGATTTTCTATAATGTGGTCTCCAACATCTATTGTTGCTGTCCACATGTTGTTTTCACCTTCAACCAGCGACAGCTAATCGCCACTGAATGTCTTTGTCCTCAATGCGTCTTTGAACTTTAATGAGACTTTGGTTGTGTCAAAATCTTCACCCATCTTGTTTTCAAAAGTCATCTTGACAGTTGTCACTTGGTTGTACTCTGTTGTTATGTCAAGGTTGCTGTCAACCACTAGGAAGTTGTAGAGGTTGTTTACGGTTACGGAAGTGCGACCATCATAATATATGCGCATCCAGAACATTGTGCTTTGGTCTGAATATGGCGTTGTGATTCTGTCTCCAAACACATCGCACTGATCTTGTATTTGCGCCCATTCATCACCTTCCGCCAGCTTCGTTTCAATCTTAAGTTCAGTTGAATCAAAGTTGGGGAAGTCTTGATAGAACTGGACGCGCCATGCTCCGCCAACGCCACCAACCACTTGCCAATATGGGGCGTACAAGTCAATGTTTCTGGTGTAGTTATGTTCTGGCGTTTGGGAAGAATTGGTGACTATTGGGGTTGTTCCATATCTCAATCTAACCAATCCCTCTTGCCATACTCCAGAATTGAAATGAACTTCGCTGTCTCCAATGGTAGTTGGTGTCATCGTTGTCCAAGTCAATCCGCCATCAACTGAATTTTCACCAACAATGTTCGCCCTGTCAAATCCATCTATTCCCTATATGTAGGAAATGCGAAGTTGCTGACCTTGTAGCCAAAATGAAGTGGCGCGGAAATAAGAACCTTCTGGTGGATCTTCGTCATAGTCCAAACTCAAATCGAACAACTGGTATGGTATTCTTGTCACATCAAGCGCGGCATTGTATTGGAGCTGGTCTTCACTCACTGTAATGTTCACAGTCCAAAGCCCATCTCCATCGCTGTTCATTGTGACATTGGCAACGCATTTGAACTCGCGCATTTTTGACCAATATCCGTTTTCGTTGTACCACTAGACGAACTTGCGCGTGTATTGGGCTAGTTTTGCGTCTTGACATGCCTTTGCCGCCGCTTCTGTCATGCCAACATAGGAATATTCTTTCGTGGCAAGCCTATGGAACTCGTATATCCGATTTCCATGATATGTTTTCGTATATGCGCCTGTGTATTGGATTTGAAGCGCATTGGTTGTTATCTTGTTTGTATTTGACCAACTGTAAAACATGTTTCACCTCGTTATTTCAAGCCCAGATTTTTAAGTTTATCTTTCATATCAATAATTGCCTGTTGCTATTCTCTCATTTCAGATTTTGACAACAGTTGCTGGCTCATTGCTTTGTCTGCTGCTTGTTGGAAATCGCTTATTGTCCATCCATTTTGTTGCCACGCACGAGCGAGTCCATTTGCGTAATCTGATGATGCGTTGCCAGTTGTCAAGTAAGTCTTGACTGCCTGTGCAGAAGCATCAACGGCACTGGAATGCTATTTGTTCTCTTGCGCGGCATCACGTATGCCTCGTTGTATAGTCCCCTAGTTTATTATTGTGTTTGAGCGGTCAATTCCATTGCCAAGGTCATTCACATTAACACTGGTGTGTACATTAACGCCGCTGACGCCCTCCTTTATTGCGGCAACCAGTTGTGCCTTATTTGCGCTTGAACCACCAGATTCTTCATTTTTTGCTGAATCTTCCAATGCCTGTTTGTATCTTGCACGGGCGACATTCAATGCAGTTTCAGCTGAATATCCATCTTCAAGCATCTTCGTGACAAGTTTAATCTAGGCATTGTAGTCAGCACCGTCAAGAATGGCTTGCGCCTTTAGTCTTTCAATCGTATCGTCAAGCTCAGCTTCTTTGTTTCTCTGTTTTATCTGTTCCTCAAGCTGCTCTTGCATCCTTGCTCTTGTGATATTCAAGATTGTCTCTTTGCTGTAGCCTTCGGCAAACGCCTGTGTAACAAGACTAGTAAATTCATTATATGACAGTCCATTATCAATAGCCTGCTGCTTGACAGCCAGCAGAATATCGTCAAGTTCTATCTTGCGTCCTTCTTGATTACTCTTGATTGCTTGAAGTTCAATATCTTTCTGCAAAGCAACATTTGCTTCATCACGTTTCAATTTAGCTTCTGCTTCTGACGCGGCACTTTCGTTCTTGATGACTTCAATGTTTCTTGTAGCCGCAGTCACAGCCCTGTTCGCGTTGGTGAGTTCTGTTTCAGATTGGGCAAGTTGAAGTTCCAAGTCATTTATCTGCTTTTGACCCGCGGCATGTTGGGCGAATACCTCTTTGTTCTGTTCTTCCAACAATGCCAACTTTTCACGCGCCCAAGCAAGGTGGTCTGTATTCTCTTTCGCTTTCTCTTCACTCAAACTTGATTCAATAGTCCAACGCTCTATGTTCGCCTGCAAGTCAGACCTTCTTTGGAGTTGCGCACCATACACCTTTTCCAATTTTTGTTGCTGTTCCTCGGTAGCAGTCAACGCTTCTTCTATTGCGTTCCTTTTCGTCAATGCAGCTGAACGTTTGGTGTTTGCTGCGTTCAACTCATTGTTTGCTTGATCCATCGTTGCGTTGTTCTTCCACACTGTAGCGATATACGCCTCTTGTGCCTCAATCGCCTTCTTGGATGCCTCGGTTGTTGCATCCGTCATCTTCTGTAGGGTTTCAACATGTAGTTGGGCAATCTAAACCTTTGCGGAATCAGCAACCTTTCCATTCAACGCTTTCAACATGTTGTCAGCTTCTTTCGTTGCGTCCGCCATGTCCTGCTTGGTTGTGTTCAATTGGTCAGATATAGCCTTGAAACTATCCTTGTATTTTCCACCCATCATTTGGGCAAAGGCGGTGCCCAATTCCTTTGCCTGTTCCTTCGCCTCCTTTATCTTGTCAGCAATATATCCAATGGCTGCTGTGGCTGCTGTTGCCATCGCGCCCCAAATACCACCACGCGCCATTTCACCAACAATTCCAATGGTGGATTTCAACGTGCCATTTACTTTCTCACCCATCGCACCAGCTATTCCATTGGCGACCTTCATAGCACCATCGCCCATGTCCTTCATGTCTTTTCCAGCTTTCTTGACGTCGGTATCAAGCTGCTTAAACATTTGCCCTGCGGAATACTTGCCGCCAATGTCCAATTCTATTTTGTTTGATGCCATATTGTTTAGTCCTTCTTTTCTTGGGTCTTTGCGTGGTCTGCCAATATGCTTTCCAATGTGCGCTTGTATTCTGCGAAAGATTTAGAAACCAAATCCTTCGCATATTCAGCTCCAAATCTATTGTCCAACTTCATAGTCTCTTCCACAAGCATTTCAAGTTCTGATACAGTCATGCTCTTCAATTCGTCTGGACTTCCAATCTTCAATAGAACGCCATTTCTCAATAGTCCAACCTCGTAGCAATAATCACCATCTGGATGTACTTGCTTCTTATGCTTTTTGGTCAATGGTTTAGGTTCTGGAAATTCACGCGCAACTTGCGTATCGCCATATTCAGCAAAGACAAGAGCAGTGGCAACTTGTCCAAGTGTGTATTGTGAAATGCGTTGTTCGCAAAATTCCTTTACGGCACTTTCTATCTTCTCACGACCTAGTGAAAAAGATGGAAGTTTCAAAGGGTCTGTTGCCAAGCAAAAAGCGCGTACCTTTATCCTCGTTTCGCCGTCTTCAAGATTGAACACATCAGATGATTCATACATCCATATCTCATGTCCAATCGTAGGCTCACGAAACGCAACATCCCCAAGCCAAGCCAACCTTGGCATTATGCGCATCTCTGCTCCTGACTTCGTGTAGTCATAACGCAATCCAAGAGCATTGAGGCGTATTATCTCCTCTGGGGTGAAAACAACCCCAGAAGAGATAGCGGCCTTTATGTCAGCTATGGCAGTTGGAGATACCATTAGTCACCAACATTTGAAGTGGATGGAACAGTCTTCACTAGATAACGGCGCAATGTGACAGTCCAAGTTGGACAATCGCTGTCTGGATTGGTTGCTTTTGGATTGTCAGATATGTGCCAACCTTCACCAGCCGTTATCGTTGGCTCTGTGTTAGAACACTGGATTATCTCTGCCTCGCATTCAATCACACCTTCTGAAACGCCAAAGGCAAGAGGAAATGCGTTCTTGTCCTTCGTTGGAATTTCAGACTTCACGGAATACTTCGCGCTTTGAAGATGACAACCAGTGCCAGAAAGCGTGAAAGCATCCCAAAGGATTTGAGCCGTTTCCTCGTTCTTCACTGTGACTGCTGGAATTGCGTAATAGCGCGTTGTCACCGCGTCATTCTACACTTGCTTTCCACTTGCCTCAATGGAAGGAAGCTCGCCAGCAGTTGTCTCAATGGAAATCTCGCTCAATGCGAACTTCTTTTGGTCAACTGTTGAAACGCCACCCAACTTCACGGTGTCATCCGCAATAGTCCAGTCGTTTGTCAGTTCAATCGTGTCAGAAGGTTCCATCTTCTCGCCATAAACGATATGGTCAATGAAAGAACCATCTTGCGCGTGGTATTCGTTGTATTCGTTTGATGCCCCATCATCGTTCTCGATGACTTCAAGAGGGGCGTTGTTTGCCGTCAACCCATAATGGTCAACCTTGTCTTGGAATGATGCCATAGTGTATTATCCTCTGTAGTTGTTAGTTCAGAACATGGGAAACAAACCCTGTCACTGAAAATTGAATTTGAAATGTCCTTTTCATATTTACGCGATCATACAAGGGGGACTCTCCACCATCAACCTTTATGCCGCCAATGGAAAGAACATTGTCCACAGCCAAAGCGGACTTCGCCTCGTTGTGCCTGTTCATGTTCCAAACATGAAGCATGTTTGAAATCTTCGTTGCCGCTGATAGAAACTTGCTTCCATCTTTGTCAACTGCTGATGAAACGGCAAGTTCCAACATCACTGGAAATGTCGCTTCGCAAACAGTGTATCTTGAGTAGGTGCGCGGCGCAACCACAACCGTCAAGATTGAATCCGTTTCATAGGTTTCCTCTGTTGGAATTGACCATGAACCAACCACATCAAGACCTTCTATCTACAAAGCCTTGATGGAAGCAATTATCTTGTCTTCTAGCAATTTCTCAATCATCTTCTCTTAACCTCTGGAAATGGTGTTGAAAGTTCCTTGTCCAAATCATCGCCAATCCTGTGCCTTATCAATCCAGCAATCTTGTTCGCCGCGCTCTTCAATGCGTTTTGTATTCCAGCCAATCCACCTTTCACGGCAGACACTGCGTAGCACAAGTTACTTTCAACATGTACGGAATAGTTGTCACCTGCGTCTTGACTTGCCACATACGAAAATTTGTTTGCCACCTTGCCCACATGCGCACCTTGCTTTTCAATCTTTGGCGGAAGTGTTGAAAGTTTGCGCATAGCCAATGTCAGAACATGACGAGCCAAACCACCTTGACGCGCCGCAATCTTTCCAAATCTCTTTTCAAGATATGAAACAACACTGTCATAGGTCAACGCCACAACATGAAATGTTATTGGTTGCTTGGGCCATCTTTCAGCGCGTTCGTTTGAAAGTTGTACGCGCCAGACCTTCGCATCTTGCCAAGCCTGCTGAGAAGGTGGAACAAGCTGGACGCAATGACTACCCAAATCAACTCTAGGCGCGTTGTGTGAATTTCTTGAACCAGAACGAAAACAACGGGTCTTTGATGAACCATAGAAGGAAGGGTGTATGTCGTTTCTTTCAACCAATTTGATGTCATCGCCGCCAATCCTCACTGTATCTTTTCCAACGAAAGTGTTTGTGATTGCGCGTATGGATTTCAAGGCGTTAATGGCAATGGCGGCAACCGCATCTTTGTGCGTTTCGTGAAACCATTTCTTGCGCTTCTCAATCATCTTGTTCAACACACTCAATGGTTGCTTGTTCCATGTTGCCTTTACTTCCGTGGCAATCATCTTTTCACCTCGCGCGCTGACAATTTCCAACTATCCCAAAAATCATGTACTTGCTCAATGGCAAACACATCTGTACATGGCATTCCGCCCCATGAAGTCACAGTTATCAAATCGCCTCTCTTGGGGTTGCTTTTCATGTTCCAACCACCTTCACCATGCTTGCGAACAAAAAGTTGTATTGTGCGTCTGTCTGCGGATGGCGAAACATCGCTCAATGGATCGTCAAAATCATCTTCAAACAGACAAGCCTTGACAACCGTGGATTGTTCATCACCTTGAATGGCGATTGCTGAATCATACATTGGTTCAAAGGCTAGATTGTTGTTTATGTTCCAAGGTGTTTTCATTTCAACCCTTACTTACAAGATGAAGAACATGAAAGCAAAAAGAAAGGTTGGTCTGCGTTTAGGCAGAACCAACCAATCTCATTGCTGTTCGCGTATTATGGATTAGCCACCAACAATTCCGCTTTCATCAGAAGCAGGTGTCGTGACAAGGCGAACAATCTTGGAAGGCTGAATAATCTTCGCGCCAAAGAGAACATCAGCGGCGAACTTGTTAGAGCCAGTAGCAAGATCCATGAACCTACGGAATCCAATGGTGAAACCATCTTCATCAGTTGCCGTGAATACTTCTGGATATGCGCCTTCAGTTCCTGGGGCAAGATAACGAGAAGCAACGCCAATTGCGCTGTCGCAAATTATCGCACCATCTGTTCCCTCTGGGAGGTTGCTTGTACAAACAAAACCCTTGAAGCCATACAGACCTTCAATCACGCCAAGGCGGATTGCCTCGCTTCCACCATAGACATTGGAATCAAGCATGGACAACACACTTGCGAACTGCGTAGGGGCAAGTGCCACAACGCAACGATCAACAGGAATGTCGTTCTGCTCTGCCACGGCGTAAAGCCCAGCATAGCCAGCCTTCGTGGTAGGCGTTTCAGCAGTCGTTGTCACATTGGTGCTGTTGATAAGACCAAACACATAGGCATTGACGCCGCGTGTGAGAGTGTCAGCCAATGCGCCAGCCGTGTCGCTTGCCCAACGAATTCCAGTTTCAGCCTCTTCAACATCCGTGATGGAAACAGGCTTTACAAGGTGCTGGTCAAGTGTCACCAACTCGCCACCAATCTCGTTCGTGCCAGTTGCGTAGTTGTTATTGGAAGCATTGAAAGCAGCCGCGTCCGTGAGATTATACACAGGGACGGCAATAGACTTGCCAGGCTGTCCATTCAATTCAGAGAAGTTCTTCGCAAAAAGGGAGAGCTTCGCAATGTTCTTATGAGCCGCCATTACTGCGGACTCGCTTGCGGCCTTTAGAGCCAAATCAGAGAATGCCATTTTCTTTTCCTCTTGTAGTTTTTATTGGTTGTTAGTTTTTCTTGACCAGTTCAGGATGTTCCTTCACAAAGTCAAAGAATTCTTTTCCCTTCAACGAACGCCAATCCTTGACATTTTCGTTTGGGGTATTGACGCTTGCGTTCAGCATGTCAAGCGCATTTTTCCTTTCCTCTGATTCAGCCATGAGCGCGGATACCTTCTCAGATAATTCGCTCTTGTCCTTCGTCAAAGTTTCAACGCTACCTTCAAGGCTGGTTATCTTCGCTTGCGCGTCAATAAGTTCCTTGCTCTTCGCGTTGAGCTGATTATTGAAATCTTCTATCTTCGCCTCATAATCTTTCTTGAGGTCGTTCATTTGCTTTGCCATTGCGGACTACATGCCAGAGACGCGCTTTTCAACTTCCGCCTTTGGAACAAACTCTTCAACGGAATCTTTCACAGGCTCTTCCACCTTCTCCGTTGTTTCGTCAACTGGCTTTTCATCTTGAACCTTGTCAGCAACTTCCTTCTCCAAATCATCAACATCTTTCGCCAACTGTTCAAGATGCTCTTCCGTTTTCACTTCCGCAGAAACTTCCTTGACTTCTTCAACATGCTCTGTTTCATCAAGCGCAACAGCATCTGCCTTCACTTCATCTTCAATCTTGTTTTCCATAATGTTTTCCCTCAATGCGTTTGGCGTGTGGTTGAACTTGCCAAAGAACTTTGGTATCTTCAATGATGCCGCAATCTTCAATGGTTCAGATGTTGGGATGACTTCCGCTTTCATCTTGAACAACTCCGCCTGTTCGCCAAGTATCCATGTTTCATCGTCAAGCATCTTCTTTATGGCTTCATCGCCAGCGTCAAACTTCGTGCGATAGATTGCGAGAAGCGCGTCACGGAACATGTCCAAATTGTCCGCTTCCTTGCGCATGTCGTTTGCGTTGCCCATCATCACTGTATATGGATTATGAACCATTAGGAAGGCGTTCGCGTCAATCTTCAATTCATCGCAAGCGCAAGCGATAGCGGAAGCCATTGAAGCGGCAATCCCTATCACATGCGCCGTTATCTTGTGACCTTCCGCGCTAGCTTGCTTCAACATATTACAAATGGCAAGACCAGCAGTGACAGAACCACCAAAAGAGGTAATGTCAATTTCCAGTTCTTCGCTATCGTCAAGGGTCTTCAAGAATGCGTTGACCTACGTTGGCGTGACATCTTCAAATGTCCACCTATCCGCATCAGTGTCAACTATTGAACCTGCTATCAGAAATTTCTTGCTCATGCTCTTACTTACACTCCATCATTTCCATCTGGTTCTGTGTCTGGATCAAGGTCTGATTCAGAAGATTGGATTGGTTGCGCCAAAACAACATAATCAACGCCATCAATCGTCAATGTGGTTGGAACATACTCTTTGCCATCAATAGTCAAAGTGTCGCAAACAACATTCTTGTCTTCAACTTCGCTTTCTGGGGTTGGGTTTGTCACCTCGTTCAATACAACAGTCACCTTACAATCAGCAACACGACCAATTGAACCACCAAAGAAAAGCCTATCAAGTTCCTTCGTGTAGTATGTGCCTTTGGGTATAGTAGCAAGGACTTCCCATACGTTCTATATCCTATGACCAACCTTCTTCGTCACATTACGTCCAATCGTTGCGTCATCAGTGAAGATGATTGGTTCATCATCTGAGAAGTATTCTGTTTCAGCATTTGGCACTGGTTTCTTCCAATACCAAAGTGTATTAAGCATTCTTACCACACGATATAGATTCGTATTGTTCTCAGAATTAGCATGGAAAAGATAAGTAGTTGTCACTCCAGACTAATCACCTTGCGCGTTTATCTCGTCCATGTTTATGATACGGAACATCACTTCATGCTTGTCTTCAACCATGTCAGAAGTCATTTCAAAAAGGAAAGAACCATCTTCCAAGGTCTTTGTGGGCTGTATTGCGCTTCCATTCAATATCATTTGGCAAGTTGGATTTGCTATTCTCATTCCTTCAGCAGTTGCCTTTACAGCAATTCCATACTTGCTTGACTTTGCTGGAACATTCAACACTTGCCTTACAGGCTTGCTTGTGTCAATGTTTAGGTTGTAGATTTTCATTTGCGTTTATTCCTCTTGTAGTAGTAGTGATTTGTCATTCGTCAGATTGCTTGTCAACCCCTGTTCTTTCTCCACCAGAAATCATGTTGAAAGAAGGGTGCGGGAGATTGTTTTTCTTGAACCAATCTATTTCATTCTTTATCTGTTCAAGTTTCTCTTTCCAGTCAGGCCCAAGGATTTCCCTATAACTTCCTGTCAAGTTTGTAAGTTGCTTTCCAATTGCGTCTTGATGGCTGTTTTCGTCAAGTTCCCCAATTGACGGCCAACTCCAATCAACAAGCCTCATGTCGTCAATGTCAATGGGCTTGTCCAATATGCCTTTCTTGCTTGCCCACAAAGACCAACGATAAACAACCCAATCTGATATTCCTTCCAAGAATTTCTGACCCTCTTGGAAAGCCATCTTTGAGAATAGTTGGTTTGCCTTGAAGTCAGAGCCAGAAGGGGCAAGTGTGGCAAATTCCCTTGTCAATCCAAAGGTTGCGGCACTCCTTCCAGCAAGCCAATCTATGAAGTCTGGCATGTTCTGGTTTGGGTGTTTCGTGTCAAGCAATTCAATCTTGAAACCTTCTGGCATGACTTGATAGATTGCGCCAGCCGCTGTCACCCTATCCAATGACATTGTTTGTTGCGCGGTCTCTTGCTCTTGCTTGACTGCCTGTTCAACCTCTTCGTCTGTCATGGATGAAAAATCTGTCCCTTCATCAAAAGCAGATGGGACTGTGGCATCTTCCGTTGATGGGTTTGTATCTTGTAGGACTTGCGCCAATGTCTATGCGTTCTTCTTCGCGGCGGCAAGTTCAAATCCACAAAGGTCTTCAAGGTCAAGGATTGTCCCCAAAGATGAAGTCAATGGAGAAACGCCTCTTCCCTGCGCAACACGAAACACATTCCTTGGCATCATCCAGAACGAATCAAACATTGATGCGTCTGGATCGCGGTGAAGGAAGTATGACTTCTTTGGGTCAAATATGCTTTCGCCTCTTTGGGAACGACTTACAACCGCCCCAATAAAGCGACCATTGCCATTATAGACACGTCCCAATGATTGACGAGCCAACTTGCCAAAGCGCAATTTGATAGCCTCGTCAGTAGTGTTGCCAATTTCATCTGGTTCATATATCAATAGTTTCCCTGAATCTTCAACAAGCCCATCGTCAAACATCAACACCATGTCACCGCCAAGCACATAGGTTTTCAATATCAATTTCAAGATGGTGTTGAAGGAAAGCCCATCAAAGAAATCTGCGTCTCTTGTCCATTTTGAGAACGCATCTTTTATCTGGTCTGAATTGTCAAAGTTGAATATGGCTTTGCCACCAGATGTTCCAACCACATTCAAGTCAAGTTGCTTCAATATGCCATTGAAAGTTGAACTGTTCCTTGTGGCGTTTCTCGCAAGGTCAAGCATCTTGCCGCGTCCATATAGATTGAATATTTCATCTTCGTTGTTCCGCTCAATCATTCCCGCTGCGCGTTGCTGTTCATCGCTTGTTTGAACTATCTTGTATCTTGCGCCACCTTGAAGCGCGTGAATCAATTTCCTAGTCACGGCAAGTTTCGTCCTGTTGTCAAGGCTGTTCCAATCTGGCGCAGTTGATTTCGTTGCGACCTTCCTTGTAGTTCTTCCCTTTGTGGTTTTCTTCACTGCCATTTCAAACCTCACGAATAAACTGTCAATATGGTTTTCCACAACGGACTTCCAACGCCACCAGACGAAACAAGCATGTTGCGATATTGGGACAATTCAGAAGTCATCGCAGAAATCGCTTCCGTTATCTTGGAAATGTCAATGCGCGTATATGAACGGGAACCTTGACCACTTGCCATTGACGCGGAAGCATAGCCAGTTTGGGCAAGTTCAATGCGGCAACGCTTCAATTCCTCAATGTCATGTTCAAGGTCTGCTATGCGTTGAAGCACTTTTCTTTTCTATGTTATGGTAAGCATATCGTCTTTTACTTACTTTGAAGATTGTTTCATGCCTTACTTACCAATCAAACAATGCGAATCTTGTTCTTTGGCTTTGGCAACTTGCGCCTCAACTTGCTGACTATTTCACCTCCTGTTGTGGCAAAGCCCATAGAACCAAATGCGGCAAGGGCTTGTCCAATGCTGTCCAATGCGTCATGGTCTGCCCCAATCTCCTTCCATGTATAGACTGTCGTTCCATCGCCCTTTGCCTTTTTCATAACCAACTTCTCCGCGCAAACTTGAACAGCCCATGTTGAATGATCGCCACCTTGATACCATGAGATTGAACCAACATTTCCCAACGCCTGTAGAAATCCCTTTTGCGCCTTTTCGTGATACAAGTCAGAATCAAAGAAGGTGTACTTTCTCCCGCTTCCAGCAACCTTGTGTTCATCTTCGTTTCCGCAAAGCAAGGTTCTATTCACTTCTTCCTTCAACCTTGTGCGAACGAAAGAGCGGTATTGGTGGGAGGCTTTACCTATGAATGCGCCAGCAGATATTCCACATATCTATTTTGACTTCTTCACGAAATCAACCACGGCGTTGTATGGCTGTCCATTTCCGTCTATAACCCATGCGTCAATCCTTATCCCAAGTTGCTTCAATTCCTGTCCATGTTTGGCAAGCAAGTTATAGACGCGCTGATAATAGTCTTGCTCTGGAATGTTGACTGGAATTGAGCAACGACGGAACTTGTGCCAAATGATCGTTGCCGTTTGGTCTCGCATGAAAACAACTATCGTGGTTGTTATGAATTTTGACAAGTTCAAATCCGATGAAGCGCAAACCCAAAGAACATTCTCCTTTGGTATTTCAAGCTCCTTCAAGTTGGAAATCCTTGACGCGACAATCTGCGGAGATATTGGCAAGGAAAGTTGAAGGTGGAATGGACGCATTTGATATTCAGCATCAAACGCCTGTTCCCCTATCAAGTGTCTGCGGCAAAGCAAAGATTGGATTCCAGATATTTCACCATCGTCTTTCTTGTATCTGTCCGCGAAAGTTTCTGCCCCTTCGTTCATCGCGTCAAAGTGTTCCTTGTAGAAAGCAAGCGATTCTTCATGCTTCTGATTCGCAACCAATTCGTTGTCGTAAATCTTGAAGTATTCGCCCCAAAGACCATTCTCGGCCTTCTTCATTTCAAGAGGATATTTTATTATGGCAGGATATTTCTCCGTCTTCCAGTTCTTGTCGTTCTCAATCCTTGCGGTCAAGTCATCTTCTGCGATTGGCGTTGAAGTACAAATCACAGCCATCTTTCTTCCACTTGACAAGTTCAATATGTCCCTTGTGAGAATGTCCCACAACTTTTCAACTTGCTCTGGGGAATGCGCCGTTTCATGGGATTGAATGTCATCAACCAAAACAACATCTGGTCTTATCTTGCCTTGACGCATTCCACGCAAGCCACTTGTCACGCCTCTACAAGTAATCACAGAACCAAAGGTAGGAAATTCCTTGCCTTGTTCATCAACCAATCTGGGCAAGGAAATCGTGGTTGAATTGCGTTCTATTCCAACATCGCGTCCATGATACATCTACAAACGCCTTGTGCTTCCGTGACATAGAATGAATGGCAAGCAAACATGCGGATAGTCTTGCGCAAACTTTGATTCCTTGTTCGTCAATATGTAGTAGAAGTCCTTCATCATCAGTGAAGCAGACCTTGCGCTTTGGGAAACAATCACCGCAAACTTCCTCTTGCCTGTTGCGATCAAATACAAGAGCATTGCGGTTGCCACCACTGACTTTCCAGAACCTCTTGGAAGCATGACTTGGAAAGGCTTGGAATCAGCAAGAGCATCAAACATCGACTACATGACTTGACGCATTTTAGATGAAGGTGGAACTTCAAACAGACTGTCCATCAAATATGTCTCCACGAAATTAGACAAAGACAGTTCCGCTTGATTGCGTCTGTTCCAATCAATGTTCTACAACGCCTCGTCCATGTCTTTGTCAATGGAAGCAACCTTGTCCAAATGCCTGCGTTGCTTCTCCGCATTTGAAAGAACATGGTCTTTGTTTATTCTTTTCTGTGCCATAATTTTTATCCAATCGTTAAAGGGTTATGCTGTGACAAAGGAACAC
>Ga0326513_10000612_pt1 | contig 30662 bp, 35 predicted proteins | sample 2_2465_0518_D_FD_203654 | JGI IMG/M metagenome (GOLD analysis project Ga0326513, IMG submission 203654) | Bovine rumen microbial communities from UC Davis, California, United States - 2_2465_0518 | ecosystem: Host-associated > Mammals > Digestive system > Stomach > Rumen | place: USA...
TGTACTTTGGTTTCGCTATGCTGTACCTCCATTTTAACCCCTTACTTTTTAGCAAGAGGTAGTGTTTGGCGAGCGTGGTAACTTACACTCTAAGAGCGTCGCAACTAAGCCTTTTATAGACTTGCTCAGGTCTTATATTTTGTACTACTTTCTTTTGAAAGAAGTGTTTCTAACAAAATGGATTTACCCTTTTCACCACAAAAAAGAACCATTTTAACACTTCTTTTTAAAACCATCTATTTATCTAAGTAGTTTTAAGACTTGCTCAGGTCTTATTTCTTTACTCATCTGTTTTATTAGTAGGTGTTTCATCATCTTCCATATCATCCAGTATATCTCAAAGTTTATCTATGAATTGACGGATTTTTAAGAACTCCATAAACTTTTCATATACACTTTGTTCTGACTCGTTTGTCCCTTGTATTTCTTCATCATACATTTTTGATAAATTACGATATAAAACTATCTTCTTTTCTTTTTACTTCATCACTTACAACTATCTTTGTAGTCAAGGTCTTCAAGTGCTTTTCTTAATTCTTCCTTTACTTTACCATCAGCAAGTGAAGATTCCCCTCGCTCAAATAATTGTTTCAATGCTCCAATGATTCCCTTGTTTCAAAAACATTTATGGTATCACTCGTGCTGTCATCTGTTAATCTCTAAAAGATTATCAGGATCTTCCGTTCATCACTCACTATAAGAATTAAGATGATGAAGGTCTGTTTCGTTTTGTTTGTCTTTATTTCTTCCCATTGTTTTGATTACATTTTAAACTCAGTTTTTTGGATCGTGTAGTTCCTTATCTGTTGTTCAGAAAACACACGCTATCTTGTTTGTTATTTCTTCGATAGTATCTCCTATTGATTCAAGGACTACTTTTACAACGTTTTCATCCTTTCTCTCGATACTGCTTTTGTTCATTTCTTTCCCCATTATATACACATATAGATAAAACTTCAGATGATCACTGTCATCACGATAATCGCTATTGCGAAGATTATCTTGTCGCTTGTTCTCATTTGTATTATTTAAGAATAAATAAAGATAGCACAGGTTATGGATGGATTTATGGAGTGTTTTTTATCTTGTTTTTGATTTATTTTACTTTTTTATATCAATATAGATGGATTAAACATGAATCTTTTTTGCTTTGCTATCTTTGTGCTGTGGCATCCATAACCTCCTACAGCAAATAGGAAGTAGTTTTATGTCTTGCTTAGGACAGGCTCTCGCCTTTGTTATATAAGCACTGCAGTTTATAGCGACTTGCTTAGGTCAGTGTGAATCTCTGTTTCACATATTCCGAACATCTTTGTCATTTTACGATTCTTGATGGTCAGTAGAATTTTGTACCTCATGTATAAAGTCTATGACAAGTTTCTATTTGGAATTTCCAATCCTCCCAAAATCTTCAATCATTGATTATTTCAGGATGGAAATCTTTATCTATCATACATAGTCAGAAACTTGGTTCACGTCTTCCGTTCTTTACAACATCTGATTGACGGAAAGGATTCCATGTTGAATTTTCGCATTCCATTAAGGCGACGAGATCCCATCCTCACAAGGTATAAGCATATTGTATCATCTCGTTCCTTGAATCATTTTCAGCGTATTCTTTTTTCTTGATGGTTAGTTGTTCAGATTCAGATTTTTTTTCTTCTTTTTTAACTTCTGTTTGTGGTACAATCTGTTGTTTCTCCTTTCTTTTTTCTGTACTTCATACTGTAGGAGTGTTTTTTGTTTGAGTGTTTTCTACTCACTCAACAAAAAATTTAATTTATCAAGGGATGAGATATTTTTACTTGCTAATAATTTCTCTTCAATTTTCTCATCAACTTTCTCATAATCATTTTTCAAGAAGTCTTGCAACTTGTTTTTTAGTTCAATGATCTGTTCATCATCCAATCAACAATGAGAAATCCCCTTATATTCCTCAATCGCCTCTTGATAGGAAAGACTGTCTAAACAGTCCTGTTTTCTATCTTTTAAAATAACAAGTTCTTTTACTACTTCTTGGACGTCATCTGTCTTTGTTGTACTCCCACAAGCAAGAATAAAACCAATAAGTCCGATAAGAGCAAGTCCTACTAAAACTATTTTTATGATTTTTTTATTAGTTTCGTTCATGTATTGAATTTAAAAGGTAAAATTTATAATTGAGCCATTTCTTTGATCCCCACACAGAGATCACAGATTTCTTGTTTTGCGTCTCCATCGAGAGATCAAAGTAATTTCCTTCATTCATCAAGGATCTTTTTTACTTCTTCTTTATTTTCAGTATCCAATTTCTCACATTTTGCTTTGAAATCATTTAGCATTTTCTCTTTTTCTTTCGTTGTTGGATGTTTCTCTTCATTTTTATTTCAATCTCCTGTGACTGCATCGAAACTATCTGACTCACAGATATCGTATGCTGTGATGTAAAGATATCTTCTTGAATACGTTTGCATTCATCCGAGAGCTTGTATCCTATTACATCATTTTAATTCTATATCACATGTTGGTACAGAGTATTTGATTGTTTGTGTTGGATTTTCACAGTTGATAATCTCTAACACTGCCTCTCACTCTCCGAAAGTGATATGATTAAAGATCCCTACTTGTTCGCACTGTTCTATTAGGAAGGGGAGAAAATCTCCTAATTCATAATAGGTAAAGTGAGCGAATCCATTTTCTCATGATTTTTTCAAGTTTGCTTTCGCAATAGCGGTTTTTACTTGATTTATTTTGTGGAATAAGTTATTTTGTTCTGTCATTTTTCATAGATTTATAAGATAAAATTATTTTGTTTTTATCCATTCATCGAACCCCATACATCTTGCATTGAGTTTTACGGATTCAAGATATTCAGCATATTGATGAGCATAATCCCAAGCCTCATCACTTGTACAATCTTTATATTTTTTAGCCTTTAAAGCCCATTTTGTTAAAATTTTACTTTTTTGTGAATTTGTCATCATCATTATATTTACAAAATAAATAGATTTAGTTGGGGACTATCTCCAGTCCCCTGTTGGCGACCTGCTATAATATCAGTCATCTCTTATCTCCTCCCCTACTTAAAAGCACGTAAGCAAGGGAGGAGGAAGTAATGTAGCAACCCTGATCACTACTGTTTGGAAGTAGCAATCCGCAAATCCCTCTATGAGATAAGTAGTTTTACGACTTGCTTAGGTCGTGTTATACAAGCACCCACCATTAAGGATTAGATTTAAAGACTGTCCTTATCTTTAGAGAATTTATCATAGAGATTTCTTAAGACTTGTCTGTTTACCCTTAAGCCTTGTTCTCTTCTTTCTCTTACAGCATTTTTGATCTTTATCCTTAGTTCTTTGTCATTGATAAGAAGAATCAACTGTTCTGTCTCATCAAGTTCTTTTCTAAATGCTTTTTTGATAGAGTTTTTATTGAGGAAGGTATCTCATAGTTGTATAAATGCTGTGTCATTGTTTAAGATTTTGTTTACCTTATCGAGATCATCTTCAAGAGTAAATATCTCTCAATCGTATGTCTCTAAATACGTTAATTGTTTGTATTGTTTTATGTCCCCCATTGTTTTATATAACGGTTAAAACTTGGTTATTATTCCATATTTTTTCGCATCTCTTTATCAGTGTTCATAAGTTGAAGTAGAGTTTCTTTGGATTAGCACATCGTCATCAATAATAGGTGTCTCATTTTACTGTCTCTATTATTGTTCTGACTATGTCTTGCCGTTGGTATCATTCTTCAACTCGTTTTGTCTCTTTCAATTTCCTCACAAGAAGTGTTGAATAATTGATCTGTTCGTCTTTTGTTCAGTCAATCACTCAACTGTTTTCTTCTTTGATGATCTTCAAACATTCTTCTCAATCAATGTCTTTGTGGATCGTTTGGAGTTTTGTTTCAGATTTTTCTTCTTTTTCTATCTTCTCTTTCTTTGGTCTCCCTACTTTCTTTCTCTCTTGCATTGCCTCAATGACATTTGCAACAAGTTTCTCATATTGTTCTGCTTGTTGTTCAGTAGGGAGTTTTTTTATCAATTCAGCCGTTTGTTTTAGCAAGTTGATATCCATGTTAATTTGTTCCGAAGTAAAAGTCTTTTCATTCTCTTAATGCCTCTCCGTATGGGATCAATCCTAATTTGAGAGAAAGTTTTACAAGAAACATCTTTCAAGAACATTTGATAAGTTCGTATGCTTTACCGTTTTTGTATCCGATAAAGTTTTTACCGTTTCATTTGTCATAAATTTCGTACATCATCATTATATTTATGAAATAAATGATCCCTACTCCTCTATTTAGGAGTTTCTGATCCTGCAGTAAACAAAAACTCCTATATGGAAGGTTTGGGAGAAATCGCGTAGACCCAACCCTACCATATAGGAGCATTGAAGTTTTTTTGAGCGATTTCTTCTGAAATGATTTTTTTCTTTGTGTGGAGAACCTTGTTTTGTGTGTGGTAGATTCTGAATAAGAAAAAAGCCAATTCAGCTCCACTGAATCAGCTTTTTTTTGTGTAGGTATTGCACTGTGTATCTTGTGCAATCCTAAGACATTCAGAAGCTAATTCAATGTTGACTCTATTATAATCCATTTTTTTTATTTTGCAAGACTTTTTTTGATTTTTTTTATGCAAGTTATGAACTAATAAAAAACAAGAAGATTTGAAAATTTTTTCAGAAATTAAATTTTATTTTTTCAAAAAATCGGATCATAAAAAAAAAGAAAAACGAGAAAATCTGCTTTATAACTACCATTTCTTATTTGTTCAAAATTTAGAATAATAAGAAAAACAAGTTGTAAAGTCAGATTTCTTTATTTCTTTTTTTTGAAAAATCCTTGTAAAAAAATATCTAAAAATTATTTTAAAAATTAAAATCGTTTTAAAAAGAAAAGTACCAAAAGAAAAATATTACTGGAATAACTACTAGATACATTTATATACGTATACTTACTTATATATAAGTATATATATAGTAGAAATTAAAAAAAATAATTTTTATAATTTTCAATGAGTTAAGAACTAGTAAAACATACTAAACTATTTTTTAATTTTTGCATAATTATTTCAAAATTATTTCAATAATTATTTTCAAAAATAATTTCGTAAATAATTTTCAATAATTATTTTTTGATAATTTTTTAAAATTTTATCAGATCATCCAATAAAGACTGTGTTTTCTTTGCATTTTCACTCAAAACTGTCAAATATTCCTCCGTTGTTGAAAAATTTTTATGTCACAATAATTTTTGAATGTAAAAAATTTCTGCGTTTTTCTTTAATAACATTGTTGCGAATGTATGTCTTAATCTATGAGGTGTAAGTTTTTTTATTCCACACTCCTCTCCTGCATCTCTCAGCATCTTTTCAACTGTATTTCTTGATAATTTTGTTGTTTTTTGTGTTGAATGTGAGACAAAGAGATAAGGAGAACTATCTGTTCTTTTCAAATTATACATCAAAATATTGTTTTGCAACTCTGCATTGAGATATACTACCCTCCTCTTTCATCATTTCCCTATCACTTGGATTCAATCATCTCTTATATCGCTATATTTTAAATTTGTGAGTTCTGAGACCCTCAATCAAGTGTAAACAAGCATAGTTACAATGGCAATATCTCTCAATTTTATTCTTTCTTTTTTAGAAGATCAGACTTCTCTACTTTTTAAAAAATTTATAAGTCTGATTGTTTCTTCTTCTGTAAGACTTTCTATTTTATTATCGTATTCTCTCATTGTTACTAAACTTCTTGTATCTATTACTTTTTTTCATTGATTCATACAATAACGAAGAAAACATTTGATTCATGCGAGATAATTATTGCAAGTCTTACTCTCTTTGATTTGTCTTTCTTCTGCTAATCGTGTCTCTATATCATTGATCGTAATCTTTTGACACTCCTCTACTCTCTTCCCTTTCTTTGATAGATATTCATTAAACTTCTCTATACTCCTTATGTAATTATCAACAGTACATTTTGAGAAATTTCTATTGATTTCCATCCATTTTTTAAAGTTTTTTATCATCATTTTTTAAATATTCTTATAAAGTAAAGTTCCGTGACTTTTTCTTATAAGAATCTACCACACATTGACTTTATATCTTTTTACTTTTTATTTTGTATTGACTTTTTGAAAAATACTCTAACTTTTAGTTATCACAAAATAAAAATATGTAAATATTACTTTTATTTTTTTGTAGAAAATCGTAAGTAGATTTTTAAAAAAATATTAACCATTGTAAAAAATTGTATTTATAATCTAAAATAGAAAAAAACTTGACTTTATAAATTTAAACAATAAAAAGGAGAAAAAAAGAAGTCGCGTATCTTTGTGACTTCTTTATTTTTTAAAAAGAAAAATGTTGGAGAAAACTAAACCTAAAAAAAAGAAAGATCCAAGAGGAAGACATACGGTATTCACAGCAGAGAAACTCCGTAAATTGTTTAAGGCTTTAGAGGATTGACGGACTGACGAAGAGGCTTGTTATTATGCGTGAGTTTGAAAAACAGCGTATTATGATAAGAAAGCAAAAGATGAAAAATTTGCGGAGGAAGTTACTAAAGCTAAAAACTATATACAGAACGACGCTCTGAGAGTGGTAAGGGAAAAGATCCGCGAGGATGATGAAAAAGTCGCTATGTGGTACTTGGAGAAAAAACATAAGGACTTCAAGAAAGAACCAACTACTATAAAGACCACTTCTGAAGAGACATCAGATTGAGATAAATCTTTAACGATTGAAATAGTATGAATAGAGTAAAAATTCAATTAACTGACAATCAAAGGAGAGCTTTAAAGTGTCTCTTTGATGATAAATATCAGAATGTAGGTTATGGTGGTGGGGCTTGATGAGGTAAAAGTTATCTCTGAGTTGTATGGACTTGGATGATGTGTATGAAATATCCTTGAATTGTGTTTGCTTTTGTACGTGATACTATCAAGAACTTAAAAGCAACAACGGTGGTAACTATGGAAAAGTTTTATGCTGACTATAACATCCCACAAGAATATAGGGGGATCTTGAATGAACAGAAATCTATCATCCAATTTAAAAACGGAAGTGTCATCAGACTTTTAGAAGGTTGTTTTTATCCCTCTGATCCATTGTATAACAGATTCTGAAGTTTGGAATTGACTTGTGCTTTTATAGAGGAAAGTGCAGAAATCCCTTATACTGCTATTGAGTATGTAAGATCAAGGACAGGAAGAATGAAAAATAAGGAGTATGGAATAAAACCAAAAATCCTTGAAACATTTAATCCTAATCCATGACATGTATACGAGAGGTACTATTTAGGGAAAGGATGAGAAAACAGTATCTTTATAGAAAGTCTAGTAAATTCCAATAACTTTATCTCTGAATACTATGTAGAAAATCTTAATCAATTATCAGAAGGTATGAAAAAAAGACTTTTGAAATGAGAGCGAGATTTCGATGATAACGTTTGGATGATGTTTAAAGCAAGTGATATTGAGGCTTTACGAACGAATGAAGAGAGCGGAGATACTTATTATATCATTTGTGATGTGGCGAGATTCTGAAAAGATACCACAAGGATCAGTTTATGGAAAGGGAACACACGACTTAAAGTTCTAACTTATGAGAAATCAAGTGTTGAAGAAACTAAAACAGCGATTCTTCTCCTTGCTGAACAATATGGAGTGGATCATAGAAACATTATCATTGATAGCGATGGAGTATGAGGATGAGTAGTTGATGGAATCAGTTATGCAACAGGATTTGTAAACAATGCAAGACCTGTTGAAATGTGAACAAAACAAAACTATGGGAACTTGAAGTCACAATGTGCATTTGAACTAAAAAGGAGGTTAGAGAATCATGAGATAGCAATAAGGCGAGATCATGAAGAAAAAGACAAAGATTGGGAACTCTTAAAACAAGAAATGTTGAATACTTATATTGATGAAAAGAGTATCGATGGGAAAACAAAGATTGAGGCGAAAGAGAAAATGAAAGAGAGAATCGGAAGAAGTCCTGATTTATTAGATACTCTTATTATGAGGATGTATGGATATTTGAGAGGACTTAATGATATAGATGCTTATTTATCTTCTATTACAAGGTAAATGGAAAAAGAAAAAAAACTAAAAATAAAAAAAGAATTAAAGATAACAGATGAGATTGTCCAAAAAGTATTAGGAGAATATCATCATGGTTATACTGCGAATAGAAGTAAGAACAGACACTTTGAAAACCAAAGAGATCTCTTCGCAACAAATAACGATAAAGAAAAGCTAAAGAGTAATATCTTTTGGAGTTGTTTGAGGACAATTCAAGCAACTTGCGTAGTAAACAGACCAGACGTAAGATGGGAAGATGAGGATTGTTTACGAAAACAAGAGGCAAGAAACTTTTCCAATATGTATAAATACGATTATATCAAAAACAATTGGGACTTCCTTATGTATATTTGAGTGGAAGACATCTCAAAATATGGGAAATCTGTATTTCTCTTTAATGGGTGGGACGATAAAAAGAAGATCCCAACGATTGAGAGAATTGATCCAAGGTATGTTTATCCATACAATGAGGGAGGTTTACTTGTAGAAGATTATCCTTTCTTCTGATTCGATAGAGTGTTGAGAAGAGAAGAACTTGAAAAGATAGAATTTGCAAACAATGAAAAGAAGGATCGAGTATTACATAATTACGATGATTATATCGCATCCATAAAAACAAACGATGCTTTTTACAGAGATATTTGTACGTTCTACGATAAAGACAGTTGAAACTGTACTCTTCACTATCATTACACGTATATTGATGAGGAATTGTATTTATTCCTTATGTTGTGAGATTGTATTCTTGACGTGTATGATGTACCTGAAACCAACAATAAAATCCCTATTGCAGTGGCATGATTCAATTATATTGCAGATGATCGATGGGGACAAAGTCTTATGGATATAGTGGAAGACTCTCACAGAACAGAACAACTCTTATTGAATCTCTTTAAAATTAAAGTGGTAAGAGAGGCAACAGGAGGGAACGTCTTCATTGATGAGGAAATCTTCATGAAAAATGCTAATTCCTTTAAGAATCAGTCAATAAAAAACAGACGATTCCCTGTAAAAATGAGAGACTTAACTCAACCTATTCAAAATATGGTTTACGAGTTACCTCAAAATCAAGTATCATGAGATATCTATAATCTCCTTGATATGACAAAGAATAAGGCAATGTCTGAATCATTTGTAACAGCGCAAGGACAAGGACTAGGACTTTCAGACAATAGTAATCCTTGAACAGCAACAGAGAGCAAGATCCAAAAGATGAATGCTAACATGATAACATCTTTACAAAATAGTATTCTTGCTTATGGAACAGAGGAATTTGCAGAACTTTATAGAGACTTTATTGTTTACTATTGGAAGGCAGGAGAAAAGAAAATCAGAGTAATCACTAAAGGACTAAGTGGAACATATAAGAAACTTACTAAAAAAGATATTTCTTGAAACTTTAATGCGGTATTATTTGATCCTGTACAGCGAGACATTGAGGCACAAGAGAAAAAACAAGCATTGTTGGAACAATATAACATGTTAGTAAATGATCCACAAACTCCACCATTCCTCCTCAATAATATCAGAAAACTTATAGGATATTATAACGGATTGGATGAGAACGAATTAGACGAAATCAATATCTTCGATGCTGAAGAATATCAATGTAGAATGGATATTGAACTTCTCAATAACAACGTGGATATTTACATCCCACCTCAATGTGATGTACAAAAGAGACTATGGTACTATAACAAGGCAGAAGAGACACCAGCTAAATTTAAAGCATTGCAAGCGTTGAAGTATATGATCCAACAAGGATTAGGACAGCAAGAAATGAATACAGCAATGCAACCTAAAGTAGATCAGAGCATTAAGAACATGAACAATGAGGCACAACCACTAAATGTGAATGGAATTGGTAATATTTAGTTTTTAATTTCTAATTATAACAATGGCATTTAAAAAGAAAAACATTGAAACGGATACAACGGAAGAAGTAAAACCAGTTGAAACCGTTAAAGAAGAAACACCTAAAGACGAGAAAAAAGTCATAGGAACTATTTGAGGGACAGCAGTAAAACAAGGGCAAGGATTTATCAAAACAAAGGTATATCGTGGGACTATCCCTATGTATATTCTACCAGATGAATTGAGACAGTATCTTCAAAACAAAGGATTCTGAACAAATGTATGGGAGAAATCAAAGGAATGGTTAGAAAAACATCATGCAGATATGGACAAAATCAATGAATTAAAAAAGTTTATTTCAGATAGATACCACTAATGAGTTGGCAAGTGATGGATGAGATCGAGTCAATGTATCATTACAAGGAGAAGGAAGAAGTAAATGATACGGAAATAAAAAGAGCTAAAGAGATCAGAAATACAAGATTATATTTCGATAATCTTATAAGGATCTACTGTAGAGAAAACAAAAAAGCAGTATTTGAGATCACAAAAGAAGAAGTCTCTGAAATTACAAAAAACTATACAGCACTTCAAAAAGAACTCTTCATCAAACAACTTATAAAGAATATAGAAACGAACTTTTGAAAACCTATTAAAGTCTTGCAAGAGACAAAAGATATCGCTTTATTTCATAAATAATATTACAAAATGATGAATTTTGAAAACCTTTGAGATATTTCTTTCTTCGAGAGAATGGAAAAGAGAGAAAGAAACATCGATAAAATGTCAGAAGAAGAAAAAAATCTTTTGAGAAATCCAGATGATGAAACGATCTTACAACTAAGATCATTGAGAGAAAACGAAACCTTTAATAAATTGATGGACATGGCAGAGATGCTTTTCGAAGATATGTCTATGAATGTGTTAAAATCTGTTATGGCTTACACTTCTAAAAAAGCAGATGGATATACAATCCTTGACCTTAATGGTGCATTCCTTTCTGGACTTAATGTTATGTTTAAGATGGTAAATCAATTCACTTCACAAGAGATCGAAGAAAAGAAAAAAGAAGTGAATGAGGCAGAAATGGAACAGATCGAAGGTAAAAAAGAAGACTAAACAAAAACATAAGATTGGTGGCTTTACCACTTCGACCAACGAGTGTTCATGTCGTTAAAAGGACTCCACTTTTCCTGTGTAGAATCAGGCTTTTATTCTATTTATTATCCAAACATGGACGAAACAACAATTGAAACTACTGAAACTTCTCTTGAAACTGAAGGAGGAGAAGAAGAAAAACCACTTTCAGACTTCGCTAAATTCAAGAACAAGATCAAGTCAAGGTATGAAGGAGAAATCTCATCATTAAAAGAGAGAATCAACGAGCTCGAGGGTAGAGAATACGACAACAATAAAAAGTATTTCTCAAATACTCTAAAGAATCTTGGATATGATTGAGACTTTGATGGATTCTTCAACCAACATGATGGAATGGATATTGATGATATGGTAGCTCTTTATAGAGGACTTAATATGTCAGACAATCCAAAAACATCACAGAAAATTGAAGATGACTTCGATGCTCCTATTTCAAAAAGTGTTTTATGAAAAAATCCTACTACTAACAAGAATGACGCAGTCATTGTATCGTATGAAGATTTTGAAAAAGCACCTCTTGATAAAAAGAAAGAGTTTTTAAAATCTCACCCTGAATTGTTTAGTTAGTAGGTAAACTTTTATTTACCAATCTATCAAACAATGATTAAAACAAGTAATCACTTATCAGGTTCTATTCCTTTCTTGGAATCTCTTTTAAGAAGTTCTTTCCTTGAAAATGGAGAACCATCAACAATCTTTATGAAACTTTGAGAAGCTCCTATTTCTCAAAAAGGTTATGAGTCAGTAAGACGACCAAGACTTAACCCTATGAAAACAACTTTATCTCAAGCAACTCTTACAGAAGGAGTAGTTCCTGATGGACACGATAACACTGTATCAGTTGTAGAGGCAACTCCTGTATTACTCGGAGACTATACAAAAATCTCTGATCTCATGAGTATGGAAACATTAGTTGATATTATCTCTGCACAAGGTAAAGAACTTTACAACAACGCAAAAAGAATCATCGACGAACACATCCAAGACACTCTTGAATCAGATACTAATGTACCTGTAATGTATGCAGGAACTGCAACTGCTAGAGATGAATTGACTTCAAGTGATGTTATGACACTTGATCTCGTAACAAAAGGAGTAACTTTCTTGACTGTACAAGGAGTAACTAATGAAAAGTTTAAAGTAATCATGCACCCTTCTGTATTTAGAGATTTCTGTAAATCTGGAAGTACTAATGAGTGGCTTAATAGAGTTATTTACGATAACTATCAAGGAATCAAAGAAGGATATGTAATGTCAATTGAAAACTTTGAAATCTATCTATCTTCTAACGTTAAAACTGTAGAAGTTACACCTTCTGGAGGTACTGCTTTCAAGATGTATCCAACTTATGTTTTAAGAAGAGGAGCTTATGGAACTTCAAGTCTTTCTTCATTACAGACTTACTTCAAACCATACGGAAGTGCAGGAACTGCTGATCCATTGAATCAAATTGCAACAATCGGATGGAAAGCATATTTCGGATGTGCATTATTAAATCCTTTCTTCCTCGTAAGATTGGAAACAAGAAGTACAACTGACTTCGCATGGCAAGAAACTTTAGACTAGTTTAAAGTTTTATAGGAGGGGAAGGGGAACTTTCCTCTCTCATTAAAATTTTACATTCATAAAGATTAAAAATGAGAGTTAGAGATAGATTAGAAAAATGGAGAAAAGGAGAATTAAGAGGAGCAAGTCAAACCAATGATGATGTTCTTCTTATTCGATACAATGAGGGATTGCACGAATTCCAAAAAGCATTATTGGAATATGTAGCAAACAAACTTCATATTACAACAATTTATACCAACTTAAGAGAATGAGTTGATACTTATAGTCTTCCTTTCGGAGAAAATAATATCAATGATTTTTATAGTATCACGCAATTAAGAGTAGCATATAAAGAAAATAGATACAGAGTAGCAATTCAAATTGAGAACTGTGATTATAACATCAGACCAAATGGAAGACAAAAGGGGCAACCTTATATCAAAAGGAGAATTACTTGTTTTACTCCTAAATACTCTTTCGTAGGACACGACCAAATAAGGATATTCCCAACACCAAAAGAAGATATAACCAACGGATTATGTCTGACTTTTAACTATTTTTTAAATGATGTAGAACTTACAACGGATGAGGAAGATCTAAAACTCCCACGATATTTCCTTGATGTGATTGATAAGTACTTGTCTTATAAACTCATAAAGGCAGAGAATATCGAACTTGCAGGACAGTATTATTCAGAATTTAAAGAGACACTTCATAACAATATCTATTGACTTTATAGAGATCAAAGACCTATTGAAGAAGAAAGAGCTGATTTATCTTATTTCTATTGCTGATAATGACTGAAAGATATACTAAAGATATTATTTCAAACGTTTCTCGAAGAGATGGACTTTCACAAGATCCTTATTTCTGACTAGAGAATAGTTTTCAATATTCAGAGAATCTCAATGTGGATGATGAACGACATGGAATAAAACTCTCTCAAAAGGTACTAACCGCAAGTAATGTCTGTAAAGATTGTCAATTGATAAGTGCAGGAGATCATATTTTCGCTATCCCTATGAAGTGATGATGAACTGTAAAATTTTTCAATAAGGATAACTGGGATAGTCCCTCAAGTACAAGTTGGACTATCCCTAATTATTCTTCTGTAAAAGCGGTAAGAAGTACTATCTTTCAAGACTATTTACGATGCTGATTAAACTTCACTACTACTGAATGAATGATTTGATGATTTTGGAGAGGAAGAGTTACAGGGGCTTGATGAAGAGATATTTATGCTCCGCAAGATCATATCGAACATACAGATGAAAGTATTTCAACGTATGATGAACACTACTGACCTTCTCACACTATGCCTTGAAACATTACAAGTATTTTGAATTATAACAATACAAGACTTGTAGTAGGTGCATGAAGGGAGCTCCGAGTATACTATCCTGAACTTGATATGACTTGAACGGTACAAGATGGACATACAGTAGCATTATGAGAGACTTGATGGAAGAAAGTACAAAGTTTTGAGACTTGAAGTAATATTATCGCTCTAACTTGTGATTTCCAATTCTTAAAAGTACGAGTACAGGATGAGGGACGAAACACGAAGATGTTCTACTATCAAGGGAACAACGATTTGAGAAATACTTTTGTTTATAACCTTGTAGATCTTACGAATACAAAAGTATTAAACGTTTATCCTATCAACTGAATTGATTATTTTACCGCAAGTTTAGATGGTACGGATGGATATGTAACCTTTAATAAAGTAGTAGGTACAACGATTGTACAATTATTCAGACAGAGAGCAGGGTTATCTCCATATGATCCAGCAACCAAAGGATGATATTTTGTCTGACCTACGGCTTTAGATAGTTCTTACTTGGATTGAGCATTTTATGTAGCAGATTATTATGGAGTTTTCAAGTTCTTATTCGATCCACAAGGAATTGATAAAGGATACTTGAAGTGGAAATTCAGAAGTAGCAATGTCCCAAACACCCAACCAACAGGACTTGCAATCTGTCAGAACTTCTTATATGTTTCTGATCGAGAAGGACTAAAGAAAATGAGGCTCTATGATACGTGAGTTGATGGATACCAAGAAAGAGGGATCTTGATTTCAAGAGAACTTGAGGGGAATACGTGATGATGTTTCGCTAAAATGCTTGATGAAATAAGATGTCATTTTGAATTTAACAACTTAACAAACAGTAATCCTTGAAGTATAGAAGTCTATGTTTCTCCGAATAATACACGAGAACTTTATGATCCTGAAGTAGATGATAGTGGATGGTATAAAGTAATGGAGATCGATAGCGAAAGCAGACATACAAGATTTGAACAAGTAAACGCTTTAAATTGCTTTAATGATTGAAAACCTGCATTTGAATTTGACCGAGAAACTATCACTTACTGTGTTATTATCAAAAGATGAACAAGCAGTGCTGAATGGACTCCAACCGTTAGAGAAATGAGACTTGTCTATCATACAAAATGAAAAACCAACAACATTTATGATATTAACTAATAAAGAATGCAGTACGATATACCAAGTGATGATAAACTCCATCCAGATATTCATTATAACTATGATATCATAACTAAACAACGACCCATAGAAAATATGGATACTCCAAGAGAAATCACATGACAATTTATCTCATTGAGGGATACTTTCATTGATAGCGATAAGAAATACCCTTGAAAAAGATGAGCAACGTTGATTGTGGGAGATGCTGAGAGGAGTATAGAAATCAAATATAAAAACAGATTCAAAGTTTGATTTGAACCAGATTATACCACATTAAATGTTGATAATGAATGACCTTATGTAGAATATGATTCAACCTATGGAACACTGTGAGCAATCATCAAAGAAGATGGGAGATATAGAGTTATGCACAAAATGCAAGTACTCCCTAATCCAAACACCGAGCAGATTATCGCATATTGTGATTACTATGCCATCCAACCTGATTGAACGTATCCTTCAGAATGATTAAAGATAGCGGTGTTTGATCTCAAAGGTAAATTTTCAAAGACTTTTACATGAAGTATTAGTTGAACGTGTCATTGAGAGGGATGATGAAGTGTTACGTGAAGTTGCTCCGTCAATGTAAATTTTAAGATATGAGATATTATCCAAAAGATCACTGCATTTTGAATGATAGAAAGAGATATGAAAAGATGAGATAAACTCAATTTTAAAGCAGTAGATGAAAATGATACTAATTTAGTACTTCAAGCAAATTCAAACTTTTATTCAGTAGAATATTTAGATCTTAACAAAACAGAAAATGGCAGTAGTTAAATTCCAATCATCAGAACAAACGAATTTTCAAAACCAATTACAAAATTCTAATTGATGACAAATCTCTAATCCGCAGATTGCAAAAGTAAACAATCTTACTCCTGTACAACAAAAACAACCTTTAAACAGTACTTTTAAAACAGATACTACGATATGAGGGAATAATTTTTATATTCCTAACGGATGACAAGGACAACAAAACGCATTGGTAAATACTTGAGCGGTGGCATGAATAAAAGAGAATAATCTTTGATCTTTAAATATTCAATGACAACAAGAACAACCTCAAAAAAAGATCACTTGAAAAGCGTTAGATATAGCGAAAAAACACAATCAAAATTATTGTCCAGTACCTAATTTAGATACTCCTACCACTGAAACAACAGCTCCTACACCTACTCCAACCCCTACCACAAAGACATCTACTCCCCTATCACAACCTACTCCACAACCTCAAGTAGAACAACCACAAGAACAAGAACCAGTGGATGAATTCGCACCTGACTTTTATAAACAAGAACAACCACAAGAAGAACAAGTACAAGAAGAACAGAGAGATAACCCTGAAATGAACTTATGAGAAAATAAAGAAGGACTTATCTATGGAAGAGCAAGTGGAGAGGCACAGCAAACAATCCATACCAATGCGAATGAATACAATCCTGAAATTGCAATCAATCAAGAAAGACAAGTGAGTTATCAAAACTTACAAGGGATGAGTTCTTACAATATCGCCGTATCAATGGCAAATGGATATACTCCTTTTGGAGACCAATCAATGAGAGACCTTCAACAATATGATCCTCAGAAATACCAAGAAATTCAAGACGAATTGAAAAAGATTCAAGTAGGAGAACAGATCAACCAGATCTCTACAGGTGGTAAAATAGACATTACTTGACAAACTAAAGCAGAAACGGATACTATCAACAATAGTATTGATGATTGGGCTAAAAAGAATTCAGATAGTCAGAGTTATGATAGCACTTTAAACAGTCTTACAAGTAAACTTGCAAGTAGTCAAACAGCACAGAGCGTAACTCAAGAAATGATGAATATCAATAAAGATATCGCAGAGATCCAAGAAAGGATGAATAATCTTCCTAAAGAGGCACAAAAGGCTTTTAAAGGAGATGTCCCACAGTATCTTGTAGATGCTTATATTTCAAATAAGGCACAAGAATTACAATCAAAACTCAATACGTTACAAAGTAGATATACAGGACTTTCTGATATGTATAAGGCTGAACTTTCTCAAAAACAATTTGAGGCTGAAATGGAATTGAAAAGGCAACAAATGGATATGAACGAGAGAGAGTTCCAATGGAACAAATATCTTCAACAGCAAAAATTCCTTGCAGATCAAGACCAGCAATTACGAGAAAGAGATTATAATACTAAAAAACTTAATTACAGCAATATCCAAAATATAGGTTGAGAGGCTTACGTTAGAGACGCAAATGGACAACGGTCAAAACTTTCAGATGATGTTGCTTACCAATCTTATCAAACAAAAGTTAATAATACATTACAAAATTATATGAATCTTTATCCAGATGGTACAAAATACGGACAATGTGAAAAATTTACTAATGATATTGTACAAGCTATTACATGATTAAGAATGAAAACAAAAACTAAATTTTGAGGTACTACAGCACAAGAAAAAGCAAATTATGTAAATGATCGAGAGCCAAGAGTATGAAGTGTTGCAGTTTTTGATTACGGTATTGTACAAGATGATTGAGTAAATTATGGACATACAGCAATTGTTACATGATATGATCCTAATACTTGAATTGTATCTCTTACAGATGCTAATTATAATTCAGATTGAGTGGTACATACGAGACAGATCCCACTATCACAGCTTAATAATGCAAGTTTCAAATGATTTTGGAATCCTTACCTTGATAAACAAAGCGAATCAATCAGACAGCAACAACCATCATGAAGTTATACTTATGCACAAACTCCAATGACAGAAGCTTTCCAAGTAGCACAAGAAGAATCAAAAGACGCAGACACAAGAAAAGCAGTAGGAAATGCTTTTGAATGATACAAAAAGCTTAATGATCTTGTAAATAAATGAGCAATAGATGTTATTTGTAATAGTTCTGATTTCGATACTCTTATCCAAAGAGTAAATGATAATAAATTTCTTGATGGACAAGGAAATATTGATTGGAGTGCTATGGGAGAATATGCAAGGAATAGTCTCAAAAACGAGGATCTAAGTCTATGAATCGATGCACTAAGAAGAATGATTGAAATAAAATTGAGACGTGAAAGTTGAGCCGCTATATCAATGACAGAATGGAAAGATCAATTTAGTAGATATCTCCCACAATTATGACAAAGTCCAGAAGAAAAGAGAAGAAGATTGATTGAACTTGAAAGAGATGGAGTTGTGTCTTTACTCCCTATTAAATATCAAACAAATTATATTCCACTTATATCAGAAGTAAGCACTTTACCAAATGAAATATGGGATGATTAAAAGTAAATCTTTCCATTGAAAAAATCAAAATAAACAATAAAAACAAAAAAAAGAAGTCGCACTATTTTTGTGACCTCTTTTTATTTTTAAAATCAAAAAATGAAAATATCTTCCATCTATCTTGATTTACAGAAAGCAGATAAAAAGAAAAAAAATGGTAAAGATGTCCGAGTCCTTGAATCAGAAGCTTTTAAAGATCCTTTAAATCTTCAAGTTGTTTTTGATGAAGATGAAAAAAAGTATTTTGATAAGAAGATTGAGGAACAGAATAAAATTCTGACTGAAATGAAGTGAGTCCTTGATGATATGAGAAAAGAGAGAGAAATCTTTGAACAGTATAAAATCAGAGTCGAACAAGAAAGCAACGAGAAAGATAAACTCATAGCAGAACTTGAAAAACAAATCATTATAGCAGATAGTGAAAACAGTGAGCTTTTCGCTGATATCGAAAACCTAAAAAAGAGAATAGATTGAATCGATCTTGATAATGAAAATATGGTAGTCAAAACAGAGAAAATCAAAGAAAAACTTGAAAGGGAGACTTACTTATTTAAAGGATCAGATTTCTTTTCTTCTTCTTGAATCTCTTACTTGTGAAGATACGAAATTATGGCATGAAAATATATAGAAGTCATAAAAACAAAGATAAAAGAGAAGAACGAATATTGTACCAATGAAGATTCTATCACTTTCAATATCGTATCTCTCCCAAACGTTTATCTCCCACAGTATGAACTAGGATGAACAACAAAACTTGATACTCCAACAGCAACCATAGACTATGACATCGTTTTAATCCCTATCCAATAAGATGTTCGTCTATGTTCTGAACAATAAAATCGTTCTGAAAAGCAAGGAAAGAATCGTTGAGATGTTACCACAGTACAAGGAGTATCAAGTAAACTATACGGAAACAGATAGACTCATCTTTGAAGACAATCAAATCAAATTGTATGAGAATAGTAAACAATATTTAGAAGATATTAATTACTACCATCTCCAAACCGAGAACGAGAAATTAAAAAAGGAGAATAAGCAACTCGAATTCATCGCACACGAGAAAATACAAGAGGATCGTGAGATGTTTACAACAGATAAGCCTAACGATTATCAAAAAAAGATTTATTTATTAAAGAAAATAAAATGCTCAAGACAATTATCATGACAGGGAGTCGAATAGAACTCCCAATAAATGCAGGAATCGAGAAAGAAAAGATTTCTGATAGAATTACAGAGAAAAACAGAGTCAATGATGGATATGGTGCAATGTATGACTCCATAGCTATCACTGCAGACTATGAAAACTCCTCAGCCGTTTTAATTTCTGATTATACCGAATGAAAACAAGAAGTAACCTCAACATCAGCAGATTACATAGAACTGAATCCAGGGGGACAGTTAGTAATCCCACGGAACAGAGAAATCCAAGCCCTAAACAGACCTATGGTTTGCTGAACAAATGGAGATGTGCTAAAGATAGTAGCAAGATAACAACTCATTTAACTCATAAAAATATAAGATGACAGTAAGACTTACAGATCCTTTAAATACCTGATTCACAGGAGGGACAGGAATAGAAATCACAGCAGATAAAATCATTAACCTCCTTATAAGAGATAGTAACAACTTAATCAAAGTTAATGGAGATAACGAAATATACACGGATCTCCAAATGGCAAACAATCCAAGTGTATCGACTACTTTTGATGTAGGAATCACAACAGGATATGTGAACTCATCACAAGGACGACCTGCATCATGACAACTCGTAGTAGCGAAGACATCAGACTGAAAGCAACTCGGATTATTAAATGGGAATGATGGAAGACTCCGATATGGAAACGACTTCCAAGATCCTGATAACCGAAAATATACTTTGCTTTCATCAGACCTTGATGACTTAAAAGCTGAGCTCAAACAATGGATTCTTGATTTATTGGAAGAATATACAATCTTCGTAAGAGTATCAACAGCAAGAGGAGTAGAAAACAATACCTATATGCTCAAAAGTGTAACGACTTCTTCAGATGCAAGTAGTGCTCAAATCAACATGATCAGAAGAGATGTAGCAGGAATTGTTTCAAGCGATGTGCTAAGCAATGTACAAATGCCTGTAGCAAGTGAAACAACAGCAGGAGTGATGACAGCGAGTGTTTATAATCAAGTACAAAGCAACTCAGACAGAATCCTCAACCTTGAGGGATTAGGAGAATATCTCGGGCTCTTTGAAACCTTGAATGATAGACCAACCAATGTGTCAGAATTTACTGATGTCGTACCAACTAGAAACGATTTCATCAAGATCGCAACAGACTCATCAAAAGGAGGAGTACTCTCACAGTATAGAATCGTAAGAATCGCACAAAATGGAGATATTACCTGGGACAATGGAATGGTATATTCAAGTACAGAGAATTATAGAGTCTATGCGACGATCCACGAAAGAGATGTGGATGTGAATCTTTATGATGGACTTCTATGATATGTACAAGCAAATAAAACAACTTACTACTACGATGAAGATACAACATCATGGAAAGAACAAAATCCTGACAGAGTAGAACAAAAACTCTATCTCCTCGAAACAGAAGTACAAGGAGAAACAGTTTACTCATTATCTACAAGTCAAAGTACAGCAGATAACATTCAATTCACAGCGGTTACAAATTACTTAAACAATGATAATATCGTAATAGTAGCAGTTACAGAGGGAACAGCAGAAAGTATCCTTGATTTAGTACTCGTAGCACCTGATCAATATGTGTGGGAGGGATCAAGTTATGCAACGGTAGAAGACCAAAGGAAAGTCAGAGTAAAAATGGATGTACTCAATACGGTAACAAAAGCAATCATCGAAGAAGATGCATACATCACATGGGATGATGTAGATACAGCGATGTCAGATGTATCAACTAATCCTGTACAGAATAACACGATTAAAGATTATATCGATAAAAGAACAACCATCGGAAATGACAGCACAAACCTCTTAAAAAGAGTAGACAATCAAGACTATGCTAACATTGAATCTGATGCAACGATCACGATAGAAAACAAAACGGACAAAACCGTACCTTACAAGAAAATCGGAGTAGCAGTATCAGAAGTAACAGGAAACTGTATCGAAGTAAAATCGGATGGAATTTATACTCAAGGGACAAAAGACTATGATGAATTAATCAACACTCCACTCTATCTCACAGATAAAGGAGAAGTAACTCAAGCCGTGAATGTAAATTCAGATTATCAAGATTTTTTTGATAGTCTATGACAAATTATCCAAGTAGCAACACTCCCAACAGCAAGTGCAACAGAAGAGGGAAATATTTATCAATACATCGGAGCAACAACAAGTGTAGCACCAATTTATACTAACGGATACTTTTATAAATGCGTAGCAGGACAAACAGCAGGAACATATGAATGGCAGAATATCGATGTACAGACAGCAAAAACAACTCTCGTAGATCTTGAAGATACAAACATCACTAATCCTCAAGACTGAGATGTCATCAAATACGATGCAACAACTCAAAAATATGTGAATGCTCCTGAGACATGAGGAATCCAATACGCACCAAACTCTCCTTATAAACCAAAATACGAATGGGTGGGGACAGAAGAACAGTATAAAGCACTAACTCAATACTACACAGAGGAGGAGAATGATACCAAATATTTTACTATCTAATGGAAAGAAGATGGCAATTTATGTTTATAATGAAATAGAGCCACCATTTGAACGAGAACATGAGTATACTTATACTTGAAGCGACCAAGTCCTCACTATCCCTAGAAACTGAAAGTACTTCCTAGAAACTAAATGAGCAGGAAGTAATAGTGGAGCAGGAGGATTTGCTAGTGCATACTTCAATCTAAGAGAATGAGATAAACTCGCAGTAATGGTAGGACAGAAAGGATGAAGTAACTCTACAACTTACGGTTTCGGAGGGAAATCAAACTATTCTTCTTGAGGATGAGGAGCAGGACTCACAGGATTCTTCACAGGAGAAACTACTATTACAGCAACAGATAGTGCAAGAGCCTTAATCATCGGATGAGGAGCAGGAGGGACTATCAAAGCAGGAGATGGTTGAGCAGGTTGAGGGACAACAGGAGCTAATGGTTATGGTAGCAGTTGCGGTACAGCAGGATGAGGAGGAACTCAGACAGGAAGATGAAGTGGAGGAAATACAGGAGCAAATCAATTCAATGGATGAGATGGAAGTGGAACATACGGAGCAGGATGAGGATGATGATGGCGATGAGGGAATGGAAGTGCATGAGATAGTAGTGGCGCAGATGATAGAGGAGCAGGAGGAGGAAGTGGATACATCTCTTCTGAATGAATGGATGGAACAAATACTCAATGAGGATGAAGTGCAAAGAGTACAGATGGGCGAGCAAAGATAACCTTTATTGAGGATTGGACACCTCCTATCGAGCCATAAAAAATATTTTATCTTTCAATAATAAATCAATGACTTTCAAAACAGAACAATTCTTCAAAAACACGGAACTTGATGTAAAGAGTACCGTGCAAATGCTGATGCAGTATCCAAACAACACAGAAGAAATCGTGAGATTCATCGCTTGTAAAATCAAACACTTCGCTGAATTTGAAGTAAAAATGGAGATGCTGAAGAAAGAGTACGACCAAAATGTGATGGAACTCTACGCACACTACATGAAAGAGTGAGAAGTTTTAGATGATAAGAAAGAATAAAATGACAAGTTATGAACATAAAGTAAAGAATATTTATCTGGGAGAACCGTGATGGAGTCCTGGAGAGAATACAATCGCGTATTATAAGTTTGATTGAAATCTGAATGATAGTAGTGGGAATAATAGGAATCTGACTGCGAGCGGCACACCTACTTATTGAACAAATTATATAACATTAGATAGTTCTAAATATTTATCGTGTGTGAATTTTGATAATTTAACTCATGATCGGACATTAAATCTGTATGCGAGAATAAATGGGTTTTATAGTTGAAATGCTTGTCATATTTTATCTATTTGATGATGAGCAAGTAATAATAGAACAATTTTTTTATGAGTATACTCATGAAATGATCATGCTCAAAGTGAGTCAGGAAGACAGATACAATTCGCCTGGTGGAATAATGATAAACACTCAACAGATACAATAACACTGGGACAATGGGAAAACATAGTATACACATATAGTTATAGTGATAGAAAAGCTAAAGCATACATAAACTGAAATCGTGTAATAGATAGTACATTCGATGCTCAATATTCACTACCAAGTAATACTTTGTATATTTGAGCAAACTCTACAGATCTATCAAACACTTGATACAAAATAAATTGAGATTTATCAGAATATATCTTTGAATCAAGAGCCCGAACAGCACAAGAAATAACTGACTACTACAACCAAACAAAAAGCAATTATTGATTATAGAACGATGGGGACAAGACAAGTGATAACCCATGTAACTAACAAAGAATAATAAGAGGCTTGTCTTAAATTATCACTCCTCTTATTTTCTCATTTTACTTCAAAAGAAAGAAGAATGAAAATAAAAAAAGTTTACTTAGGAAGAAGACAAATACGACCAACTAATAAGCGAGAGCCGTGAACAGATACATACTGTTACTGTCCATTGCAAACAGATTACTTAGATTATAGCTGAAACAATGTAGCAGTGACGTCTGATTTAACAAGCTTTCAGACAAGTAATATGTTCCCATGATGAGAATGAAAATATGTATGTATACCACAAAATGATGTTGTGGTAGCGAGAAAAGACTGGACAATACTTTTCCGAGTATGTCCAACAAAAAAGAATAATAGTAAAGTGTCAACAATAGCAGAAGCGTGCAACTGGAATTCGCACAATTTTAATAGATGATTATTAATTGAAACAAAAGACACAAATCCAATTGAGCGAAATACATTTGGTACTATTTGATGAACGTGGTGACAGTGGAATCTAATAACTTGTAGACATCTTGCTAACTGATATTTAGAGTTGTGAATAAATTGAACACAGCCAACCGTTTCTAATAAGAAATATGGTGTTGACAGTGAAATACAAACTCTAAATTTACCTGTATATTTTTGAAGACATGTTGTATACACTTCTTGATACCAATATTGATTGTTATGAAAAATGAGCGATATAATCATTGAAAAAAAATATCGGAGCAATGATGAAATCTCAAACTACTACAACCAAACAAAATCAAAATACGGATTATAATCAGACTTTTATCTCTTTTCTACAAAAATGAACAATATCCTATCAATGTTTATGAGTGGGATGATACAGAATAAACTGCAACAGATGTGAATCCCTACTCAATGAGTCAACTTCAACGATATGAATAGTCTCAATGATTTCGCACAAAAGATCCTACCTTGAATCTTAAAGAACAATCCACAAGCAAAAGAGATGATAAAAAACAGCATGGGGAACTTTGACCCAAAGCAAAAGGAGGAGATTGTGAAAATCATTGATAACCTTTAATCTCTAAACAAAAAGTATGGCTTTATCTAATGAAACCCTTGAAATAATGTTAAACGACTTGAAGAAAAATCAGCAGGAACTGAAAGAAGATTATACAAAGAAATTTGAAGATTTATGAAATAAGATTGATAGATTATCCGAAAAAATCGATAGTCTACCGAATAATTATGTAACAAGGGGAGAATTCGACTATTGTAAGGACAAAGTGAAAACAATGGAAGAAAGATGGAACAAGATAGTATGGATACTTATCACGGCAATTATTGGTGCAGTTCTGAGTTTAGTTTTAATACCAAAATAAATCTTTTATTCATAACCAATTATAAAAATGTTATTAGAAGTATTAATCGGAATCGCAATGAGCGTTATCACGCAAGTAGCGAAAAAAACAAAGATCGATGGGAAGTACATCATCGCTATACTTTCCATAATTCTCGGAGGAATCTACTTCTTCGTGAAAAAGAATCATCCTGAAATCGTAGAGGAAGTGATGACCTTCACAATTGGAATCTATGGAATAAGCCAAGTCGTTTACAATTACATCATCAAACGATTTGAAAAGGATAAAAAGGAGGAAACGAAATAATCCTCCTTCTTAATCAGAATTTTATTTTTTTAAAAACACGATGACAGAAAACAACGGATGCTTAGGAGATGGATATACAAGAACAGACTATCTCCTCTCTGCAGAAGAAATCAACGCACTCCCTGAACTCGAACAGCAGGATGATATCATCTTTGAATACAATCAAGGGGACTCAAATGACTGTACTATTTACTCTGCTCTCGGAGCATTATCAGACCTTTATAACCGTGAAGTTACAAAGGAACAGATAGAAGAATGCAACGAGGAAAGTTATAAAAGAGGAAGAATAAAATGAGCGTGATGGTACACAAAAATGGCAGTGGAAACATGCTGTGACAAGTGGATGATACGATACCCAACGGACAAAGTGTTTTTTTATGCTTTGAGAAACCGAAACAACGAAGAAAACTTCAAGAAAATCCTTGAGAAATGATACAGCATCTGTACCTCTTTCAATGGGAACAGATCCTATCAAAAAGACCGTGAGGATAACGGACAGATTGATAAAGCAGATCACGGAGAGAGTACCTACGGTCACGCAGTAAATCTCAGAAAATACGGTAAATGGGACAGAGCAGTAAAAGACTCCTACAAGGGAAGAAAAACGAACATTTACGGATTGATCCCAACGATCGATGAACTGAACAATGCAGGAACACGGCAAAACTGGTCGTATGTAATCCTTAAAGATACATCAGCAGAGGAAAAAATCAGAGAGGACATCAAAAGGCTCAACAGGATGAAAACACGCCTCACTGGGATGATCGAAGACAACTCAGCGATGTGGGAAGACACACATGATGAAGAATACAGAAAAGAACTTCATATCATCAATGAGATGAACAGGAAGAAGAAAAAGGACTGCAATAGAGAACTTGCTAAGTATATGTAAAAATTATTTTGTTTGTTTATAAATAAGATAGATTATTACAACTATCAAAATAGCGATTGCTATCCAAAAATGATTTAGCAATAATCGAACTATAGGTCATATTATAAGGATTGACAATAAAAGATAGATAAGATTTCATAACAGTTCTTGTCTGTCTTTTTTATCTTCATTTTCTCTTCGTTTTTTAAAATGTTCTTGAAATCCATCTTCTTTTTTTGTTGTTGCGTTTTCTTTCTGCGGTTTCATGATATGAAATTAAAACATAAATTTATAGTTAAATAACAAAATATCAACTTTTTTCAATTGAATTTTTAAAAATAAACAATAAAAAAGAAAAAAAAGAAGTCGCACTCCCCTACGATTTCTTTATTTTTTTAAAAAAGTAAAATGGCAGTAGACATTTTCAATATTCTTCATAAGGATAATCAACAAGTTTCTAATAGTGGAACTGACATCTTTAATAATAATTCAACTACTCTTTCTCCAAGTGATGTTGATAATAATCAATCATGATTTGCTGATCTTAATAGAAATATGTTGAATAGACAAGTAGAAATCTGACTTTGAACAAGGCTTGAACATCGTATCGATGACGGAGCAAAAATGGATTATATGAAAAGTCTATCAAACGAAGATAAACAACTTATGTATCATTTTAGAGATGAGGGATATGGATTCAGAGCAAGTAAGGCACTTTTAGAGAATAAAGATAAACTCGCTGATCCTATGCAGTATTGAACAGCAAAATATAAAGACTATGAGAGAAACAACCAATTCTATACTCAAGGATGATATGATAGAAGAAGACTTGAAGATAGTGTAAATAAAAATCTTACACGATTTGGAGACAATGCGGATCAATACCAAGATTGGATAGAACAAAATAGGGATAATTGGAATATCTTCCAAAGAGCAGGAGCAAATGTTGTAGGAGGTATTGCAAGTGGAGTCGGTAATCTTATGGAAGGTATCGCATGAGTAGGAGATAAAATCGGAGCATGACTTGATGCTTTATGGGACAATCTCTTTTTATGAATGGACACAGACGCAAGTTTTTATAGACATACTGATCGTAGAGTCGATGAAGATATTATCAGAGCGGTAGAATGAACGGCACAGGCTTGATTTGAGGCATTATGAGTAGCAACCGCACCAGTTACAATGGCATGATTTGAACTCTTTAATGAAACAGGAGTATGAGAGCGAACTAACGAAAAGATCTGACAGTGAATCAATTATATTGTAACAAACACACCTTGATTGAAAACTTACTATAGGAGTCTTGATGATGAGGGAAGAGAAGAACTTGAAAATGCTATCGCTATGGGATGAACTATGGCAGTAATGAAAGGAATGCACAAAGGAGGTAAACGATTGAAAGAAAACACAAAGGCTTGAAGATGGGTAGCAGAACAAGAACAGTATTTCAATAAAATGAAAGAAGTAGCAAAAGAGTCTTTTAAATATGCTAAAGAATGAGCAAAAGAGCAAATAAAACAAGAAGTAGAAAATAGAAAATGAGCAACAGATCTTTATGATGAGACTTGAAAAAAGATCTGAAAGGCTTGAGAATATGGAGAAACAAAAGGAGCAGTTGGAAGAGTGGTAGATAGAGCTATCACAGATTTTAAAGACTTTTGGAGATTTGGGAAAGATTTTGTGGATACTTTCGAGCCAAACAATCATAATTTAAGAACGGTAGGATATGGGGCTTATGAACAACAAACACAACCACAAAACCAAGTACAAGGGGTAAATACTGAAATCCCATGAGAACAAGAGCAGAAGTCAGAATCTTCTTCTTTTAAAGATCAAATAAAAGATAAGGTAAAAGATAAAGCAGAATATGTGTGAGATGTTGTTGAATGAGTGTTTACAGGACTTTCTCCAGAAGAAAAAATGAGAGTAAAGTACTCCCCATTCGTCAAAGAGAAATTTGAAAAACTTATGAATATGGTAGAAAAGGACGGAGCCCCTATGGAAGACAAAATCTTATTGTGATGACTCTATGAAGAACTATGAGACAAGATTATTGATGTTTTCAATAAAGTAGAATCTCAATTAGACGACAGTATCCCAGCATATCAACAATTAAGAAAAGATCCAAGAACGTATGATTTTTCTTCAGCACCAAAGATTGTTGAGGATGTTTTGAGTAAATGGAATATCACGGTAAACGATGAGGGAAGACTTATCTTTACTGAGAGTCCTTTCGCAGATACAGGAGAAATGACAATCATTCAAAGGGCTTACGATATTGTTAAAAGACTTTCTTTTGAAGAACAAAATGCTAATGATTTCTTGAATAAAAAATCACAATTAAAAACATTCTTGAATAAATATCAAAACCAACAAGACAAAACAGTCTTTAAACTCCTTTCACAGATCAATCATGCAATATTCGTAGAAGAAGGACATAAACTTATCCCTCATCTTGCAGAGATTGACGCTATCAGAAGTAAAAATCTTAATAATATCAATGAACTCAAAAAAGGACGAGTTTATAAACAAGGAGATGAAAAGGGACAATTGAGAAACAATTTCTATTCTATCGTAAAGAATCTTACAGGAGAAAACAGAAAAAAGATGTTACAAAGGATGGAAGAGTTTTATCCTTGAATTGCTGAAGAGATCGAGGCAATCGAACTTGCATGAAAACTTTTGAAAAGATATAAACAAGCACCAGAAATGGCAAAAAATGTTTGATTTGGTGGTGTCACATGATGATATGCTTGAGCATGAGGAGGAATTGTTGGAGTTATGATCGGAGCGATCATAGGAGCAGTTGCTGAAAATATGGTCGTAAAACCTATCACAAGAAAAGTCAGAAGAATGATGATCGATAGACTTATGCAAAAACTTTCTCCAAGAGCTGAACAAAGATTACAAGAGATAGCAGAGAAACAGAGATATGCAAGTGAACTCTCAAAAGCAGACAGAGAACAACTTGAAAGAATCACACAACTTATCAAAGATGAGATGGAGTGATGAATGCTTGATCCTGAAAAGATCCAAAAAGAAGAAACGAAGAAAGTAGAAAATGAACAAAAAGAAAAGAGAAAAGAGGCAGTCAAGAAGAAAAAAGAAAATCCAGAAGAATATGAAAGAGAAAAGGAAGAGAAAAAACAAAAGAGGATCGCAAAAAGAAAAGAGAAAAAAGAAAATAAAGAACAAGTACAAGAACAACCAAAAGCACTTGAATATTTTTCAGATGTAGAAACTCCTAAGACTTCTGTTCTTTCTTTAGTAGAGCCAAAAGCACTTGAAAACAAATCTCCTAAAGCATTAGTATTTAAAGGACAGATAGGAGATCCTAAAAAGATGGTATTCGTAAAAGAAGATGGAGAAATCAAAGTAAAAAACATTGACGAAATCACAAAAGAAAAAGAAGTACAAGCAGAGACGAATAAATGAAATATCATATCCGCAGAAGAACGGGTAAAACAGTTACCAAACATAAAAACAGATTGAATCAATATGGATAATGTTTCAGTCAAAAAGTTGTCATGAATACTCAATACTTCGAGAGATTATACCCTTTCAAAAGACAAGAAAGGAGAAACTATTGTATCTTATAATGGTACTAAAACAAAAGAAAAAGTAAATGGAGACGAAGCAAAAATCCTTGAAAGAGTAAAAGAACAAAAGCCTGAAAGTACTCCAAAACCAAGAGCAGAACAAACATTGACGAGATTCAAGGATCTTACGGTTGAGGAATATAAGGAGATGACAGATATGATCTGATTTGAAGATATTTTAAAAGCAAAGGGGAAAGATGCTTGAGAAGTAGGAGGGGTAATTCTTAATATTGAATATGCACTTCAACAAGCGGATGGATTTGAAAATTTTGAAGGTAATATAAGAGAAAAATTTAAAGAAAGAGTAACTATTGGAGAATTAGAAAGTTTTATAGAAGAACAAAATCTTTATAAAAAAATTATAGAATGAAAAAGTCTCACAAGAGAAGAGAAACTTAGATTGTGAGTAGATGATATGTCAGATGCAGAAATAAAAGAAAATGCGGATGCTCTCTTTAGTGATAATGTACTATTAGAACGAGTAAATGATACGTTCTGAACAGATATAAAGATGGGAGATATTAAAACAGATAGATGGGACATGTCAGGTCGTTATAAAGCTTTCCAAAGACTCAATAAAAAATATGGGGATCGATGGAATATCAACAGTTATTACAAGAAAACACCAGAAGAAATCAGAGAAGAAAAAATCCAAGACATGAAAGAAGTTGAAGAACATTATAACGAGGATAAATTTC
>Ga0326513_10000613_pt1 | contig 30634 bp, 50 predicted proteins | sample 2_2465_0518_D_FD_203654 | JGI IMG/M metagenome (GOLD analysis project Ga0326513, IMG submission 203654) | Bovine rumen microbial communities from UC Davis, California, United States - 2_2465_0518 | ecosystem: Host-associated > Mammals > Digestive system > Stomach > Rumen | place: USA...
TTTACTGCGCATGATAAGCGCAAGGTATTTTGCTCAAAGAGATGCAAGGATATATCTTCCAGACTTGCGCGTGGGATTGAATGTAACATAAACATTGAACCATATCATAAAACATGTGTAGTTTGTGAAAAACAATTTGATACATATCGAGAAGCAACAATAACGTGCTCTTCGGAGTGTTCAAAAGAACGCGACAGAGAACGCAGAAGATTGTACGAGAGGAAGCGTTATGAGCTTTCGTGGGATGAATATGTGGCAAAAGTGAGGGCTGAGGCTGAAGCTCGAAACGAAGAGAAACAACTTGTTAAAGCAAGAATAGACCTCATTCGACATATCAAGGCTTATGCGAACAAGAGGACGCCGAAAGAGTGCGCCTTTTGTGGCGGCACCTTTTATAGTGAATATCCTAATAAGAAATACTGCTCGGACGAGTGCTCACACAAGGCGAAGAATCGAAAACGAGACAAGCGCATACCTAAAGACAAAATCGTGGACACTGACATCGAATTGCAGAGATTGTTCAAGCGTGATAAAGGCGTTTGCTGGATATGCGGATGCCAATGTGATTGGAACGATATGCGAGTAAGTGAGAGCGGACACAAATATCCCGGTGACACCTATCCCACAAAAGACCACGTTATCCCAATTAGCAGAGGCGGCACGGAGTCTTGGGATAATGTGAGACTTGCGTGCTGGAAATGTAATTGTGTTGAGAAGCGCGACAGCCTATACCCATACGTTCCGCTTGAAACGGAGTTTGCATATTCTTGTAAATCTAAGGGAACACAACCAAAGAGAACGGCTCAATACACTTTAGACGGCAAGCTTATAAAAATATGGGAGTCAACGGCAAGTATCCGCAGAGAGCTTGGCCTTAATGATAAGCACATACAGAACGTGTGCAGAGGATATAACAGTAATACCGGGAACGCTTATGGGTTCCACTGGGAATACATAAAGGAGGCGTAATGCCTGGCTTAACAGAAATAGCGGACAATGGCACTCGCCTTGAACAACTAAAGGAATTGCTCCGCATACTTGCGGATGAAATAGACGAGAAGCCGGGTGCGAGAGATCTGGCCCAATTATCAAGACAATACAGAGAAACGCTGAGAGAGATCGAAGAGATAGAAGATTCGGAGGAGAACGATGACGAAATCGCTGAGATCCTGTCAGAGCGGAAAACTGCTGGGAAAGCAGGACCCGTCCGTTAGAGTCGCACCAGACTACAAGCAGAGCGACGGAATGGATGCGGCGAGGATCCTGAGGTCCGGCGGACTCATTCTGGACCCATGGCAGGCCGATGCGCTATGCGACTGGATGGCAATGTCGCCAGCAGGCAGGTGGGTCTGTCGCACATGCGGTGGGAGTGTCGCAAGGCAGAACGGAAAAAGCGGTCTCGTAGAAGGCCGGGCGGAGTCCGGGATGCTGATGTACGTTGAGCAGGTGCTCTACACGGCTCATTTGCAGAAGACGTCGACTGAGACGTTCGAAGAGATGGCGGCATTCTTCGACACGCCGAAACTGCGAAAGCATATCAAAGACATTAAGACCGCTCTGGGACGGGAACAGATAATTCTTAAAAACGGTGCTCGCATCAAATTTCTGGCGAGGACCAGAAACGGCGGGCGCGGACAACATGGAGACCTGCTTATTTTCGATGAGGCGCAGGAACTGGACGAGAACCAGCAAGCCTCGTTCCTTCCGGCAATATCGGCAAGCCTCAACCCGCAGACGATATACGTCGGAACGCCGCCAGATCCGGAAGCAGCCGGAACGGTGTTCAGAGGTATCAGAGACAAGGCCATCGCTGGCGAGACATCGGCAACGGCATGGTTTGAGTTCTCTGTGCCGGAGATCGGTGACGTAAGAGACAAGAGGCGATGGGCGGAAACCAACCCGGCGTTGGGTCGCAGAATACTGGAAACGACCATTGAGGGCGAATGTGAACAGATGGATGCAGACATGTTTGCCCGTGAACGCCTCGGATGGTGGTCCCCTGTAGTGGCTCACGAGATAGATTATGCGATCCCGAAGAAACTCTGGGACGCCTGCGCTTCATTGGATCCAAAGCCGGAAGGGAAGGCAGCATACGGCGTCAAGTTCTCAGCGGACGGCGCAATGGTCGCCCTGTGCGGCTCGGTGATTCCGAAGACCGGCCCGGCGAGAGTGTCGCTGATAGACCAGAGGCCGACCGGTCACGGCATCCAATGGCTGGCGGACTGGCTCAACGAGAGACACGACAAAGCGTCCTGCGTGGTCATAGATGGACGGAACGGTGTGGACGTCCTTGTGGATAAAATCACGCCGTACTGGAAGACAAAAGGGTCGGTAGTCAGACCCGGCGTAAAGGAAATGATCGCATCGGTCGGAATGATGACGGATGCGCTTAGTGACAGGTCAGTCACATGGTACGAGAAGCAGACTGCGCTCAGAGACAGCGCGGTCACAGCAACAAAGCGTAAACTGGGCGGCGGCTGGGCATTCGGTGGAGAAAACTCCATCCCGATCGAGGCTGCTGCGCTTGCATTGTGGGGCGCGAGAACAACAAAGCGAGACCCTGCGAAAAGGATGAGGATTGGTTAACATGGAATTATCGACTTACATTCCGAGACGGATTGACGGACTGAGCGATGACGCACAGGCGAAGTTTAAGAACCTGCTCGACGTGTTCGACAAACACGCATCTGCCAACAGAACAAAAGAACGGTACTACGAGGGACGCGTCACTCTGGGCGAGGTCAATCTGGGCATCGCGCTTCCGGAGGGCATGCAAGGCCTGGAGATCGGATGCGCTTGGGGAGCCAAGACAGTCGATGTACTGGCATCTCGGTCAATGTTTGACGGGTACGTCTCCGAGGACGGAACGGATGTCGCGGAGCTGGAGCAGATCGTGCGGGACAACAACCTGATAGCAGAGTATCCGAAAACATGCCGGGACGAGCTGAAACTCGGCGCATCGTTTGCGACGCTGTCGGCAGATGATGAAATCGGCGTCAAGGTCAAGTTCCATTCGGAGAACACGGCGGCAGCTGTATGGGATGGTGAAAAAAGCCGGATCGCATACGGTATGGCAATCGTGGCGACGGAACAGGATGCGAACAAGCAGTACAGGCCATCGGTCATCAATCTGCACACCGATACGGATATATGGGTGCTCCGCAAACTGACGGATTCAAAGTGGGCTGCTACGGCTTACCCACACATCATGGGTGAACCGTTAATGGTGCCTTTGATCTACAACCCGACATCAGCAAAGCCGTTCGGGCAGTCCCGCATAAAAGAACCGATTCGGCGGTTGATTCAAGGCTACGTCAGAACGGTGGCCAACGCGACAATCGGGCTGGAGTTTTCGACTGCTCCGCAGAAATATCTGCTCGGAGTGACCGACGAACAGTTTGACGCTGTGGTAAACCAGAAGTTCCGGCAATACGTCGGGTCGCTGATAGCATCGACCACAAACCCGGAGACCGGCGAAAAGCCATCGTTTGGACAACTGATGCAGGGAACCATCACTCCGCACGTCGACATGCTCCGGATGCTGGCGACTCAGTTCAGTGCCGCCACTGGGCTGACCGTCACGGACACTGGAGTGGTAAACGATGCGAACCCGACCAGTTCGGACGCGATCCTGGCTCAGTCTCAGACGCTTGTGCTTCTGGCAGAGCAGCTGAATGCCGGGAATAATGAATCACTCCGCAAAATCGGCATGATGGCAATCGCTATCAAGAACGGCACGACACTGGATGAACTGACTGACGAGCAGAAGAACATCACAGCGCACTTTAAGAATCCGGCAATGCCATCGGTGGCGGCAACAGCAGATGCGGCGGTAAAGATCGCCGGTGCACGTCCGGGATTCGGTGACACTGACACGTTCCTGCGGATGATTGGGTTCAGTCAGGCAGACATTCGGCTGGTTAAGGCAGAAGAACAGAGGTCAAGAGGTCTCCAGCTGCTCGGTGACCTTGAGGAAGAGTGATGAAAACCATATCAAGACGAGCATGGAACCGATATATAGACAAACTGCGACAACTGGATAACAAAGCCGCCGAAGAAATGATAAAGTACCGCGCATCTGTCGTTGCCGATTATAAAGCCGGGGAAATTACGGCATCGGCTGCGAGAAAGTCCATCGTTGACTATGCATTTGGTATCGCTACCAAGTACGGAGAGGCATCCGCGTCACTGGCCTGTGAGATGTATGACGCAGCGGCGAGGCTGACAGGGGCAAACGTGCCACCGGCGATACCAGCCAAGACTGCGACATATTCAGAAACAGCAAAGGCTGTATACGGAACCTTGAACCAGAACCCGGAGATAATGCCAGCGGCGGTCGGTCGGCTCGTAAAACAGGCGGGAGCAGACACCACGATGCAAAACGCCATCAGAGATGGTGCCGAATGGGCATGGATCCCGAACGGAGACACCTGTGCGTTCTGCATCACACTGGCGTCACAGGGGTGGATGCCGGCGTCAAAGGACCAGCTGGACGGAAACCATGCGGAGCATATCCATGCAAACTGTGACTGTACTTTTGCGATACGGTTTGACGGTACCAGCGGTGTTGCCGGATACGATCCGGACAAGTATCTGGATATGTACAACGGAGCGGACCCCGGCGGAAGTTGGCGCGATAAAGTCAATGCGATGCGCCGCGAGATCTACGCGAAGAACGCAGACGAAATCAACGCCAAGAAGCGTGACGCATACGAAAAGCGCAAGGAGCGCGAAAGTTCTGAAGTGGAGGAACTGAATGTATGAAGTTTTTGATACACGCGTGTCCAAAACGTGAATGGTTCGTCGATGGGTACATCATCCCAGAGATGGTCCGTCAAGGAATCGACCGGAATGACATTAATGTCTGGATGGACCGGAACGGAGACGGCAATCTCAGAAGCTGCGTGAAAAGTTTCGCGTCATGCAAGGGCATCGACGGTGGCACATGGCATCTGCAGGACGACGTCGCTCTGGCGGGAGATTTCGCAGAAAAGACTGAGCGGTATGATGACGGCATCGTCTGCGGATTCGGTCGAAAGGAGTGGCAACCGATCGGGCCGTTGAGCGGAGATGTTCCGATGGTGTTTATGTGGAACAGTTTCCCATGCATCCGCATCCCGAACGACATTGCTGCGGAGTTCTCCGAGTGGGTCACCACGGACGCGGCGTATCGGGACGCATACCGTGAAGCCGTGGAACATAACGAAGCAGACGACACGCTGTGGTTCGATTTCATGACAGAAAAACATCTGGACATGCACGTCATCAACCTGGATCCAAACATCGTCGAGCATATTGACGACCTGATCGGCGGGTCAGTGCTTCACAAGCGCGACGGCCTGGTCCGGTCATCTTGGTGGCAAGACGCGGAAGCTGTCGAGAGGGTAGAAGCCCAGATAAAAGAATTGCAAAAGTTGGCACCTTAACGGGTGCTTTTTTATTGGCAACGCGTGCCATAAACGCGGTTACTCAATGGAGGTTTAAGTTATGGCTGAAACAAACACAGGCACACCGGCACCGGATACGCAGCCGGAAAAGACGTTCACTCAGGAAGATGTCAACAAGATCGTTGGCGATAGGATCGCGAGGGAACGGGAAAAATTTGCGGACTACGATGCTATCAAAGAGAAGGCGGCAAAGTTCGACGAGATGGAAGAAGCTAATAAGTCCGAACTGCAAAAGGCTCATGAAAAGGCGAGCGCATTACAGGCAGAACTTGACGGAATGAAAGCAGCTGAACAGATCCGGAGAATTCGCGATGAGGTAGCAAAAGAAACAGGGGTGCCATCAAATCTGCTGACTGCCGACACAAAAGAGGGCTGTGGGGAACAGGCTCAGGCGATCAAGGCTTACGCCGAGAGCAACAGACCCGGCTATCCGTCGGTGAGGGACAGCGGAGAAGCAACAACAAGTACGAAAGGTACAACCAAGGAACAGTTTGAAGACTGGGTGAACAACCTTGGTTAGAGAAGCAAAGGAGTAAAAATCATGGCAACTGGAACAGCAACCAACAGAACAAACATCACTCTTCCGGCTGACGTATCCGCTGAGATTCTTCAGAAGACACAGGAAGCGTCCGCAATCATGTCTTTGGCAAGACAGATCGAACTGCCGGGCAGAGGAACATCCATCAATGTTATCACTGGTGATCCGCAGGCTGAGTGGGTAGGTGAGACCGCAGCAAAGCCGGTTTCAGATCCTGACGTTTCCACAAAGGTAATGAGCGCGTACAAACTGGCAGTCATCGTTCCGTTCTCCAAGGAGTTCAGACGTGACGTCCCGGCTCTGTACGATGCAATTGTCCAGAGACTGCCGAACGCACTGGGCAACAAGTTCGACGCTACCGTATTCACCGGCAGTGCTCCGGGAAGCAATTTCGATGTACTGAGCGGATGTACCGCACAGGCCATTGGGACCAACACCTACGCGGGTCTGGTAGCAGCTGAGGCTGACATCGCGGCTCACGGCGGCGACATGAACGGCATCGCTCTGTCTCCGGTAGGCAAGGGCGTACTGCTGGCAGCGACAGACGACAACAAGCGTCCGCTGTTCATCAACACAGTAGCTGAGGGAGCCATCCCGTATGTGCTGGGTGCTCCGGTCAGAATCAGCAAGGGTGCGTACAAGGCTGGCGCAGCCACCACAGGAACAACCACGGCAGTACCGAATATCGTCGGCGCAGCCGGTGACTGGACGCAGGCTATGTACGGAACAGTCAACGGCGTCGAGATCTCGTTCTCTGAGGACGCAGTCATTCTCGATTCCAGCAACAACCCGATCTACCTCTTCCAGCAGAACATGTTCGCAGTAAGAGCGGAAATCGAGGTCGGATTCCGTGCCGACACTGACTGCTTCAACCTGCTGACAACGGCTGCCGCTTAAGTGGTAAAAATGATAAATGCGCGTCTCGGAATTGACTTTTGGGTCACGGAAGACCGGGTAGACGAATATCTGGCGGCGGGGCACAAGCTCGCCGCTGATGTTTCTCCCGAACCCAAGAAGAAGCCGACCGCGAAAAAAACAACGAAGAAAACCAAAAAGTAATCGTAGGAGGCCAAGCAAATGGCATACGCAACTATAGCAGATATTCAGAATAGAATACCCCGCACGTTATCCAGTGAGGAAGCGTCTCTGTGTGACGCGCTGATCGAAGACGCTGCGGTGCTGATTGATTCGGCCAAGGCGGACGCAGACGCCGACATCAAGCGCGTCGTCACCTGCCGTATGGTGATCAGAGCACTGGGCGACGGGCAGGACGCCGGCATCCCGCTCGGAGCGTCGCAAGGTAGCGTGTCTGCGCTTGGCTATTCCCAAAGCTGGACGTTGGGCAGTGGCGGCGGCGCCGGGGAACTCTATCTCGGGAAGACTGAGAAAAAGCTCTTAGGGGTCGGCAACCGCATCGGCTCATACAGCCCTGTGCAGGAACTGGCGGAGGTGAGCGAGCAATGAGAGGAATCGAAGTTATCCTCTATGAGAAGACGCAGACCGGAGTGAACACATTCAATGAGCCCGTGTTCTCTGAGAGGCCTGTTTCGGTTCACGACGTTCTCGTTTCGCCTTCAAGCGCTCAGGACATCCTCGATGCAACGAACCTTTACGGGCGGAAGGCGGTCTACACGCTTGGGATCCCGAAAGGGGACACCCACGACTGGGAGAACCGCAGAGTCTCGTTCTTCGGAGACGACTGGAAGACGTTTGGGATTCCTTCTAAGGGAATTGACGACCTCGTCCCGACGAAGTGGAACATGAAAGTGATGGTCGAGCGTTATGAGTAAAGACTTTCGTTTTGAACTGAATGGCACCGGAGTCGTGGAGCTTCTCAAAAGTGACGAGATGCAGACCATTCTTGGAGACTTAGCGGCCTCCAAGGCAAGAGAAGCCGGGGACGGATACGACGCAAGCGTACACGTATTCAAGAAACGTGCCGTAGCTCATATCTATCCGACAGACTTCGTAAGCGCCAAAGACAATTACGACAACAATACTCTCGTTAAGGTGGTGAGCGGATGATCGAGACAGCAGTATTAGAATTTATGAAGGAACGGATTAACGCGCCGTGTTATCTTATGAGGCCTGAGAACGTCGGGGATGCATTCGTCATCATCGAAAAGACCGGAAGCAGCCGGGAGAACCACATCGACCATGCGACGATCGCGTTTCAGTCTTACGGGGCGACGCTCTATGACGCGGCCAGACTGAACGAAGACGTCAAGGCAGCTGCGGCGGATCTCACGGATCTGCCCGGTGTGTCCAGTTCCAAATTACAAACAGATTACAACTTTACGAACATCGCCGACAAGCATCCACGCTATCAGGCGATATTTTCAATAACTTATTACGAGGAGGTATAGGCATGGCAAATGTTGCAACCAACGTAACTGCCGGAAAACCTGCGGTAACCGGAGCGGTATACAGAGCGGTGCTGTCGGACGATCTCACAATCCCGACGGATGCGACTACGGCTCTGGACTCTGACTTCAAGGCACTCGGATATGTGTCTGAGGACGGTCTGACCAACAGCAATAGCCCGGACACCGACATCATCAAGGCCTGGGGCGGAGATCCGGTGCTCCCGATCCAGAGCGGTAAGGAAGACACATTCCAGTTCACGCTCATCGAGGTGCTGAACGCAGAGGTCCTCAAGGCCGTATACGGAAGCACGAACGTAACCGGAACCATCAGCACCGGCATCGTCGTAAACGCTAACTCAAAAGAAGCTGAAGAAGCGTGCTGGGTCATTGAGATGGTTCTGCGCGGGGGCGTCCTCAAGAGAGTGGTAATCCCAGATGGCAAGATCACCGAGATTGGGGACATTGAGTACACCGATGATGATGCGGTCGGCTACGAGATCACCATCAGCGCATCTCCGGACAGCTCCGGCCAGACGCACTACGAGTACATCAAGGCAGCTGCTTAAGAGAAAGGCGAGAAGCATGAAACAGATTGCGACCAAATGCGGGTTTACCCTCGAGATCGACGAGAATGCGCTGGACAACATGGAGGTCATCGACGCACTGGCGGAAGCCCAGGACGACAACCCTCTGATGTTCAGCAAAGCGATTCTCCTTCTTATAGGGAAGAAACAGCGCAGTGACCTGTATGGCGCTATCAAGGAGTCCAAGGGAGGCAGCAACGTCACCGTAGAAGACATCACAGGAGTGTTCGAAGACATTATCGAACAGCTCGGAGACAGCGCAAAAAACTGATTGCCCTCGCCAGCGTGATAGCCAGATACGAGGACGCTATGATCTGCGATCTCGCTGAAACGTATCATATCTACGACTACAGACGGGTGCCGGGAAGACTTCTCGGTACCCTTGTCGCTGGCCTGGGGGCAAATTCAAGGGTTTACCAAAAAATGAGCGGGCAGGTCGTCCCGACCGATACGCTCTTGCTCGCTATAGTGATAGATGAATTGAGAACTATCATCTATGGGGCAAACGGAAAGAAGTCTCCGGAGAAGATCGCCACAAAACTCATGGAGGGCGCAAAGCCGGAGCGAAAAGAGAGATTGTTTAACACAGGCGCGGACTTCGACAAGGCCCGTGCCGCACTGATAAAGGAGATAACAGATGGCGACTGATTTAGGGAAAGCATATGTCCAAATCGTCCCGTCAGCTGATGGGATATCAGGATCCATCTCAAAGGTTCTGAAACCGGAGGCGTCAAAGGCCGGTTCTTCAGCTGGCACGACTGTCTCAAAATCAATGGGCGAGAAGGTCAGCGCTCTCGGCGGCAAGTTCGTAAAAGCCGGAGCCATCGCAACGGCGGTATCCGTCCCGATCGTTAAGGGGATGGAGGAAATGCTGTCCGCTTACGAAGTCCAAGAATCGGCGGAACAAAAACTGACCGAGATCTACAAGACCCGTATGGGCGCATCAGAGGGCGCCGCTCAAAAGACGATGGAACTGGCAAGCGCACTCCAACAGCAGGGCATTATCGGAGACGAGGTCGCTCTGTCAGGCGCGCAACAGCTTGCTACGTTCGCCAATTACCCTGACACGATCAACACGCTGCTCCCTGCGATGGAAAACCTGCTCGCCCAGCAGAAAGGCGTCAATGCGACAACGGATGACGCTGTCAACATCGGCAATCTGATGGGCAAGGTCATGCAGGGGCAGACCGGAGCTCTTAAGAGGGTCGGCATTTCATTTACATCGGCTCAGGAAGACGTGCTCAAGTACGGTACGGAACAGGAACGGGCCGCCATGTTAGCCGAAGTCATTACCAGCAACGTCGGCAACATGAACGAGACTCTCGCCAACACGCCGTCAGGACGGATCCAGCAGTTAAAGAACAGCCTCGGCGACATGAAGGAAGAGATCGGCGCTGCGCTGGCTCCGGTCGTCGCTAAACTGGCCCAGTACGTATCAGCCAATATCATCCCGCTCGTCGAGAAACTGATAGGGTTCATCCAAAGCCATCCGATCATCGGGAAGATCGCGGTCGGTATCGCAGGGCTGCTTGCGGTAGGCGGGCCGCTGCTTATCATGCTTGGGTCGATCATGACGATAGCGCCGTTGCTGGCGTCAGGGTTTTCAGCACTGCTTGGCCCAGTCGGACTCGTTATAGCAGCTTTGGCGGCAGCGGTGGCGATCGGGGTCGCTCTGTATAAGAACTGGGACAAAATCAAAGCGGCGGCATCCAAGGCGTGGGAGAAAATCAAGAACGCTATAGTCACCCCTGTCAAGAATGCCTTCGCGGCGGTCAAAGACTGGTTTAAACGGATGCAGATGGCTATCGGCATGAGAGTCAACCTGATAAAGGACAAGGTCAAGAACGTGTTTGCGTCTATCAAAGAGGCTATCGTAGCCCCCATAAGAGGAGCGAGAGACGCTGTTAAGAAGATCATCGACAAGATCAAGTCGTTCTTTGACTTCGACTTCAAACTGCCTGAGATCAAGCTCCCACACGTATATGTGGATCCGAAAGGCTGGAGCATCGGAGACATCTTCGACGGCGTTATTCCGTCGCTGGGCATCGACTGGTATGCAAAGGGCGGTATCGTCAGCAGACCGACCGTGCTCGGTGCCGGTGACGTAAGAGGCGGCGAAGGTATTGTCCCGCTGACTCCGTTCTGGAATCAGATGCAGGCGATGGCGGACGATATCATTAGCGGAGTCGCTACAGTAGCAGCTGCATCCGCCGGAGGATATGGGGATATTTCCTTAGACGTATACCTGTACCCGAATGGACCGAAGATGATGGAAGAGACAGTAAAGGCCTACGACAAGGGCAAGAAGATCCTCGGATAGGAGGCTTATATGGCATTAACGAGTCAAAATTATATAGCGATCGACGGGGCAGAGATCCTCAGGCCTCCCGGCTTCACTCCTCAGATCGAGGATATCTACGCTGGAGAGTACACGACCTGCACGGGCAAGGTGGTCGGCGACAGGATCGGGTGGAGATACTCCGAGGCGACTCTGTCTTGGGACGCACTCCCGCAGAGCATGGTGGATGTTCTTATAGGAATGGCAGGGGAATGCACTCTGACGTTTATCGGTAACGACGGAGCCGAGACGAGCGAGAGCGTTATCAGAGACTCCCTTGTACAGCTGCAGAACAGGAACACGATCAGGGGAGAGACATGGTGGCGGGATGTATCCGTCAAGATCCGCTTCATCAACGCGCATAATTAGGAGGGCGGCCCATGCCAAGAATTGATATAGAAAACGCCAAGCAGATCCGGGCCCCGATGGACGTCCTGATTCAGGTCACACCGGAAAGCGGCGATCCGATCATCATCAATAACGAGAACCTGATCGACGCAGTCGTGTCGCTCAGGGCAGACCTGTCTATCATCGACCCGACCCTTCCTGAGTCGGAGATCGAGATCCACGCATACTATGATACGGATATATCCGACACACTGTCGAAGATTCCGAACGAAACACCACTGACCTATCAGGCAGGGTATCCGGGCGATATGTCTCCGGTGCGGATGTTCTATATTGACGATCAGATCACATGGGAAAACAACGTCATAACGATCCACGCTGTCGATGCGGTGCATAAGCTGGATAAGGAATTCTATGCAATGGGACTTGGAAGTGTGCGGAGTTCAGCCCCGTCTGGCTTCGACCAGTACGCACCAGGCATAACATCTGCAGTAGGCTTCACGTTGGGTGTTCTCGATTACTCAGAAGTCGATTACTCATTCCCTTATAACAGTGATTTTGTTGGTGTGTATGGCGTACACGGAAGGGCCTGTCTTGTGGATGGGATGGCAGTCAGGGATTTTCTTGCCCTGATTATGTGGCTTTTACACATCGACCTGCCCACCGGATATTTACCGAACGAAACTGCCTTTTGGCCGACTTATGTAGATGCTGGGATACCATCTTTTACCGTGTCGAAACCCGCGCCAAAGTGGGCTGTTGCCGAAGAAGATTGCGTTGTCACTAAGAAAAAAGAGCGCAAAATCACCGGAATCGCTTTGACAACGGGTGTGTTGTCTGTGGCGGGGCGAACCGACGGATTTGTCTTTAGCGTTGGTTCTGGCGACTGGGTCAAAGGCGAGGGCATTTTCTTGAACCCGGACGATTACGTCTTGGAGTATACGCCGAGGTATGTGACCGACGAAACGGGCACAGCTGTAACGAGCGTAGACAAAAATGATCCATCAAGTTACCTCGCAAACCTTGTCAAAATGCCTGTCACGAAGACCTCCGTTTATTCCTACTACGGAGGGCTAAAGGTTTTTATGCCGGATTTGCCACAAGGCTGGATGAGGGGCAACTCTGCGGATTATTACACGCAGGTGCTTCCGTGGACTACAACAGGGAGTACCATCACACAAAAAGCTGTCTGGGACAGTTATGTGCACGACGACAGAACGTCTGACACAATCGTGATGGATGGTGAGAAGGCGCTCAAAACCAAGACAGCGAAATCTTACGGAGATCAAATCGGCTACAACGTGGAGTTTGATCTGTCGGATATGATTTCCGGCATCATGTCGACAAAGGGGAAGATTGATCGCCAAAACACACCTGAGCTCAACCTGTTCCCCGACGGAGCTATGCAGTCGATTCTCGACCGCTCAAACGTCACAGGATCCTTCGTGTGGAAGGGCGATCCCCGAATGCAGCCGAGAGACGTATTCAACTTTATTGGCCTTTCGTATGATCTTGCCAACGAGGACGACGACCTGATCACCGACGAAAACGGAAACATGCTCGGCGGCGGAAGCGTTACGGAGTGCACGATCGAGAGTATCACGCTCACACACGAAGGCGGAGGCACGACCGCTGAGATCACATACAGAGAGGGAATCTGCTAAGGAGGAACTATGGCAACAATAAAAGAGAAAGACCTGACGCAAGTCGCAAGTCTTGCGGACGCAGACTTTATCCGCGCCGTATCGAGCGCAGGAGAGAGCGAGATCGTTAAGTATCAGACGATCAGACAGAGGATCGTCAGTGAGGTACAGGAAGACCTGCCGGCTTACGCGCCGGTGGGATATTGCTACTGCAATTCGATAACAGCAACCACAGTTACGACCCAAAACGCAGACGTCAAGCTCCCGATCACGGGGATTAATCTTGCCAACGGATTCACCTATGATTCCAGCAACAAGGGTGTGAAGGTGACGAACTCCGGCGTGTATGCCATATCCGTGCAGTCATCGTGCACGACCGCGACCAGCGGGGATATGATGGGTATCGGTCTGCAGAAGAACGGCACGTCCATCGAGTCCTACGAGTACCACAGAATCAACGGAACATATGAGCGTGTCCAACTGCTCCCGACTATCCTTGAGCTGAGTGCAGGCGATGTGATCACTGTAGTCGGGCGCAACAATTCGGGGGCCAGAGGTTCATTCAACACGTTACGATTCGCTGCGTGGAGACTTGCATAAGGAGGCACACATGACACAGAAAATCGACGTATCCATCACCCCGCAGTCGTATCTCCCTGAGATCAGGGCAAGCGAGAACGACAACACGCTGCGGGTCATCACCGTGACCGTACTGGACGATGAAGGGACGCCCTATGAGCCGGAGGAGAGTGTAACTGCGACTTTCGCCGGAACGAAGCCGAGCGGACTCGGGTTTACGCTTCCCTGTACCATCGAGGAGGACGGCAAGGTCAGCTTCACGTTGACCAGCACAGCGACCAACGAGGTCGGCAGATTCCCCGCAGAGATCCGCTTCATGAACGGCGAGGCACGCATCGGAACGTGTAATCTGATGATGAGAGTGGAGCCGAACCCGCATCCGGACGATGTGACAGACGGCGACAGGGAACCGCTGATCGATGAGATCACGGCGCTGCTGGAGGAGATAACCGAACAGGCAGATAAGGTAAACGCCGCCATGGACGCGTGGCAGAACATGGCCGTAGAAGCGACCACGCTTCCAGCGGGATCTGATGCTACAGCGTCTTACTCGGAGGGGACGCTGACCCTCGGCATCCCGGCGGGGGTGCAAGGCGAAACCGGCCCTCAAGGCCCTCAAGGCGAAGTCGGCCCACAAGGCCCTATCGGACAGACAGGCCCGCAAGGCCCCAAAGGCGACACCGGAGTGACCCCGGACTTTTCCATCGGCACGGTCGAAACCCTCGCACCGACCGAACCGGCAACGGCTACTATCACGGGGACAGACGAAGACCCGGTGCTCAATCTCGGTATACCGCAAGGCCTGAAGGGAGATAAAGGGGATACGGGGGATGTCAGTGCAGACGGATATTACCCCGACCTGTTCGCAGGGAACCTGACCACGGACAAAGGTACCCTCGACACCACCCCATACCTCACACGCTCCATGCCTGATGTGGGTAGTTCGTATAACAGAGAAGACCTGAAGGTTGTCGGCGGTACTGTGGGGTGGAATCAACTTGTGGAAAATGGCGATTTTGCAGACACAAGCGGATGGTCGAATACAGGCGGCGGTGGTTTATCTTTTTCAGCGAGCAACAACACAGGAAAGCTGACCATAACCGATAACACAAACGCCAACAGACCGAACATCTATAGGTCAATTCACCCAACGGTAGGGCATAAGTACATTTTCATTTGTGAGCAGAAAATCACCACGCAGAAAAGTCTTGCGTCAGTTTATTTTGCTCTTTTATTTGGTATGCTGATTTCGCTGACCAACAACATAATAACGAATGAGTGGGTTAGGTATGAAAAAGTGGTGTCCGTATCAAGTGTAACATACGACAAATTCTACCTGTACCTTTCTCCATTGCAAATCGCTTTTAACAACGGCGACACAATAGAATATAGGAACGTTCAACTTGTTGACCTCACCCAGATGTTCGGCTCCGCAATCGCAGACTACATCTACTCCCTTGAACAAGCAACCGCAGGAGCAGGGGTAGCATGGTTCAGACGGTACTTCCCCGAAGACTACTATCCGTATTCAGCCAACACTCTTGAGTCCGTACAAACATCGGCACACAAGACGTATGATGGCGATGGGAATGTGATAGGAAATTATGCTCTTGATTCTTCGCTGACCTTAAGGGGTATTCCGAAACTGGATGCAAGCAATAATTTGTACTATGACGGTGATACTTATGCGAGTGATGGAAGTGTGACACGAAACACCATTCTGCGAGCATATCAGAGCGGTGACGAATCGATTGCTAATGCAATCACGGACGGAACAAACACGGTTGTCTATTCAGCCAATGCGTCCACCGAAACCGCCCAACCGTACACCAACCCACAAACCGTAGACCCAAGCGGTAGGGAAGAGTTTGCATCGAGTGGCGTTGTGCCAGTGGGACAGGAGACCATGCTGTTAACTGACCTCAAGGTAAAGCTCGAAGGTCTGCCGTCCATACCCGAAGCGCCGTCATCGAATGGCACGTACACACTCAAGGCGGTCAGGACAGCGTCAGGTGTGAGCTACAGCTGGGTAAGTGAATAATGACCAAGCGAGAATCTATAGCCCTCGTCATCCTGATAACACTCATCCTGTCCATCCTCCTCGTATCTCAGGCGGATGCAGACGTGAGCAGGGGCTTCGATGCGAGGGCGACGGGTATCATCAGGACGGGTGGAACTGTCAGGACGCAAGCGTTCAGCCAGTGGGAGATACATAAGTGGACGGAGGAACAGCTGCCAAAGAAATACCCGTTCAAGTATGCCCCGTGGCAGACCTATGCGAACATGGAGAGATACGTTATTGTCTCGTCTGACAGAGCCCACAACACGTTGATCGTCAAGCCTGAGCTTTACCGCCTGATTCGTCCTGAGGCAGAAGCAAACCGCACTAAAGCAAAGCGGATTCTCCGTGCTTATAAGGTGCACGGCAAAGGGAAGACGGCGGTCAAGAAAATCCGGAAGTACGTGCGAAAGGGCAAATACAAGGCAGGCGTAAAATCTGCTTCCGGCTTTTTCGATTCGCACTCCGGTGACTGTGCCGCTCACGCATCTGCGGTGTATGTCTTATGCAAGGTGCAAGGCGTTCCGGTCCGGTACTGCATCGGGAGCATGGATGGGGAACTTCATGCGTGGAATCGGGTGAAGGCCGGGCGTAAGTGGTACTGGGTCGATGAGACGCTGGATATGCCTATGAGCAGGCGCTTGTGGGATGGATATAAGAAACCAATGGAAATGTGGTAGGAGGGGATATGAATTTTGGCACAAAGTTAAGAACAATACTTGTCATAGCAACGTGTCTGAATACGGCACTTATGGCAACAGATATCACTGGATTTGCATCACCTGTTTTAGACCTGATCTATAAATGGGCAAGCATCACCCTGAATTTCATCATCGTGGCGATCGCCACATACTTCAACAACGACTTCACTGAGATTGCCTGTGAACATACAGGAGCAATGAGGGCTGAGAAGGAATACGAGAAATTCGGCACAGACGGCGAAGACTTCTATGAGGACGGTGATGAATCATGAGCTATATCACTTATAAGCAGGCTGACTCCAGGTGGGGACGGAAGAACTACAACGGCTCATCCTCTATGGCAACAGCCGGATGCGGGCCGACATCGGTTGCGATGCTCGCCTATGCGGTAGACGGCAAAACGAATCCGTGGGATGTAGCAAAATTCATGCAGTCGCACGGATACGCTATCAGGAACAACGGGACTGCATGGGCCGGGATTCCGGCGGCAATGAAGCACTTCGGATTAGAGAATGTTAAGAATGTGGCGGACATGGATGACGTGTTCGCCTTTTTGAATAAGGGATACTGCGCCGTGTTCCTGTTCCGTGCTGGAAGCCGTGGCGGTGTCTGCTGGACGACAGCCGGACATTATGTGGCTGTGACGGATTACAAAGTCAAGGACGGCAAGCACTATCTCTATACGAGAGATTCCGGCGGACGCAATCACACCGGATGGTACGCATACGAGACGGCCATGAGAGGACTGATACCTCAGGTGTGGATCGGGAAGGTTCCGGCATCCAGCAAGAAGAAGGAACCTGACAAGCCGACAACGCTTCCGGTATTGCCTGATAGAGGATACTTCCGCAAGGGCGACACAGGAGCAAAGGCGGTACAGGATATTCTGATCTATCTCGGATTTTCGTGCGGAGCATCGGGAGCTGACGGCATCTACGGGAGCATCACGGAGAGAGCCGTTAAGAAATTCCAAAAGAAGTACGGATTGAAGCCGGACGGGTACTGGGGAAGATACTGCAACGAGAAGGCAAAGTCGCTCCTCGGCATCGCACCGAAGAAGACCACACCTAAAAAGACTAATGCGGAAAAAATCGTAGAGACCGCAAAAGAGGTCGCATGGGCTTATGGAACCAAGTCGTCCAAGTACAGATATCCGAGCGGAGCACCAGTATCAGCCTATAAGAAGGCACTGGATAAAGCCTATCCTGACAGGAGCCATTGGGGAACGCAGACCCGTAAGGGAGCATCCTGTGATGTATGCGCCGGAACTATCATCAGAGCATCCGGCGTGGACAAGAAATTCCCGAGAGGACTGGACGATGATTATAAGTATCTGCCGAAGTCAGATAAGTTCAAGAAGGTATCTGTAGACGAGAAATCCGACTTAAAAGCAGGTGACATCATCATCTATCGGAAGAAGTCAGGTGGCGGTCATATCTGCATTTACATCGGATCAGGACGGATCGTGGAAGCCGGATATGTCACTAAGCGTTATCCGTGCACCATGAAGTTGGCGGAGTCGAGACTGAAGCCATCGTACCGTAAGAAGAACTACAACATTTTCGGCGTATATCGTGCCAAGTAGGAGGGGGAAAATGCAGAAAGCAATCGACATATCAGCATGGCAGGGCAACGTCTCTGAATCAGGATTCAAGAAGGTCAAGAAGGCGATTCCATGCGTCATCCTGAGGTGCTCCTATACGACGTGGAACGGTTTTAATCTCAAGGTCGATAAAGTATTTGACCACAATATAAAAGCCGCTCACAGCGCAAATCTTAGGCTCGGAGCATACCATTACTCACAGGCAATATCAGAGACCGAAGCCATTAAAGAAGCAAAGTTCGTCATCAAAACTCTTAAGCCATATAAGTCATGGATCAATCTTCCTGTCGCCTTCGATTGGGAGTTCGGAGGTCGGCTCAATTCACACGTAGCGAAGAAGATGGGCAAGCAGAGGTGCCGTCAGATATGCGATGCTTTCTGCCGGACGATAAGAAACGCAGGATATGACGTGATGGTATACGCCAATCTCTCCACTCTTACCGCATATATTGCATCAGATATCTACAAATCATGGAAGATCTGGGTCGCCCAATATGCTCCCAGATGCCAATATAAGCATGCAATTTATATGTGGCAGTATTCGTCCGGCGGTAGTGTCTCAGGACTGTCTGGAAGAATCGACATGAACAATCTCTACGAAGAGGCAAAGAAAGAAGAAGAGAAGAAACTGTACTGCGGAATCCTGCCTGTATTGCCACACAGGGGATGGTTCAGTTCAGGCGACTCCGGCAAACAGGTCAAACTCTTACAGATATTCCTTAACTGGTACTTTAATTATGATCGATTGGAGGTGGATGGCGAGATAGGACGTAAGACCATCGATGCCGTCAGAGAGTATCAGGCCATTGAGAAACTGAAGGTAGACGGAGGCTTCGGGAAAGAATGCCTGAAGAGGGCCAAGGAGGTGAGAAGATGAGCGAAACAGCAGTAACGCTTCTGGTCGCCATATTCAGCTCCAATGGATTATTCTCGCTGATCGTCCTGGCAATAAACCGGCATTACTCCAAGAAGGAACAGAATGAAGAGCGATGGAAGCGGCTCGAGCAGACTTTAGCGTCCGTTACTTATAACCAGCTGTCCGATAAGATTGAGAAGCTGCTGGATCAGGGATACGCCACTCCGGATCAGCGCCGGGAGCTGAAGATCAGCTTCGATGCCTACAAAGCGAATGACTGGAATGGTGACATGGACGAGCGGATGGAGAAGGTTTATTCACTTCCGACGAAGGACCTGAAGGCCAGCCGTGATATCGCAGTGAAACTGCCTTGAACCCCCGTGCACATAAACCATAACTTCGATATAACAAGCAAATAAACCCTTCTATTGGCAATTTTACGTGCACCGCACGGGAGTCAGCCCCAGAGCAATCTGGGGCATTTTTTATTGCTTTTTATTATTCTCGATCTCGTTCATGTATCCGGCAGTGATGATACCGGCCGGAAGCGCAACGATGGCGATCCCCATAAAAGCTGACAGCATCGTAATGAATCTACCAACGTCCGTGGTGGCGAAGATGTCCCCGTATCCGACAGTCGTGAGCGACACGGTTGCCCAGTAAATGGCATCATAAAACCGCTCGAATGTCCCAGGCTCAATCTGAAACATTACGAGGGCCGATACGAAGACGTACCCGACAGCGAGACACCCGACAGCCATAAGGGACTGCTTCTGTGTGCGGAACACGTTTATGAGGATCTGGATGTTCTTGGAGTACCTGATGATTCGGAACACCCTGAGAGCGCGAATGAGCCGGAGGATCCTGAACGCCTTAAACGCCGGGTTGATAAGAACGATAGACGGCAGTATCGATAGCAAATCTATGATCGCCATAGGCGTTGCTGGGTACAGGAGCATCGCACGGGCCGCAGATTTGCCATCAGAGAGGCCTGAAACGAACCATCTGAGCAAATAGTCGATTGCGAATATAATAACGGTTATACGGTCAACCGCTCGGAGCACATCGTTCTGATGCCGGAACACGAGCGGCAAAAGGCTCGCCAAAATGATGACGATCATTGCAGAATCGTACATCTTATGGTTGAGCACGTTATGGATTCTCTGTCTCATGCTGCTAAATTCCTATTGCCTTATAAAATATATTAGGTTATAATAAATTCAGTCGGGAGGACAACAATTATGAAAAAAGTGATGTCTATCACGATTGAGGAGAGCTTATATGAGCTCCTCAAGCAGATCGCCGAGAAAGAAAACCGTACAGTCTCAAATCTTGTAGAAACAGCGATTATCCAGTACATCGGCGAATAACACGTAACTGTGCCATGCTATCCAACTATTCCCTTATAATAACTATTCCCAAAATTAAGATTCTAGTGAATAGTTCCGAAAACGGAATAATTGAATAGGGTAGTATGGCACCATCAGAAAGGTGGTGCTTTTTTAATGAAACAAGTTGCAGTCATCGAAGAAAACTCGCTCATTGATTATGCGAATTCTTACAACGAGCTCATGAACGAGCTGTCCAGAACCGAGGTCGAAAAGGTGGAGAACGTCTCTCCAACGTCGGCGCTCGTCTACTACGACACACCGGATGAAGTCGAGAAAGCTATGGAAGCGGCGTTTGATCCGGACTATCGAGTCGAAATCCCAAGTGAAAGAGAAACGGAATACGAGACCATCGTGATCGAGGTCAGAGTTCCGAAAGAGAACGGGCGCGTGTGTGCAGAATGCGAAAATTACATCTGGGGTAAAAGTTGTCCCTACCATGAAGGGCACGTAAGACACATGGACAGCGCTTGTCCGATGTTCAATCTAAACATTTCGAGGTTTTAAGAGAGGAGGCTGTTATGTTCACAAAAAAAGATATAGCGGAAAAAGCCGGCTTTTGTGCAGCATGCATCATCATCATGCTGATCGGGGCCCTCATCTTTAACACGGAAGTTCCGGCGTTCCCGCAGTAATGAGTTACTTTAAGGAATTGCTGGCGGATGAGAAGGCTGCGGTCAGACAGTTCGAGCATGAACAGGAACAGATCCGGCTCGCTCTTACCGGAAGCAGATGTCCGAGCCGGGCAGAGGTGATCTATCACTTAAACGATATTCGCAGAAAGGAGGGGAACTATGGCATATGGAATGAACGTGGCGCAGTGCGATCTGAGGACAGAGAAATGTCTGGGAAAGAATGACTGCTGCTATGAGTGCCAGTACGGACGGATCTGCGCATCCAGATGCAGAGACGATACGTGCAGACACGTTCAGATCATGGACAGACTGTATCCAGACAAAAAGAAAAGACTCCAGCGCACGGTAGCAAATGCCAGAGCCTAATTCCTATCAAGTTGTATTTACATTATACAGCAACAGTGATAGGCGAGTAAATACGTAAAACGAGCAATAGGAGCAAAACATGAATATCAGAGCAGAGAATATAACATTCGACGATCTGGACGAGATCTTGTTCGGGCCGGATGAGGACTCCGTTCAGGACGAGATCCAGGAAGATGTATTCGATGAATTGATGGAGGCAGCAAATGTATGACGATGATTATCTGAGGACTCTTACGATCCTCAAGGAAATGGTCTATGTCCCGGATTACGTCGATGTAGACGAAGACACCTACGCCTTCGGCACGCTGGAGGCCATGAACGTGGTTCTCGATGGTGCGATCGAGGCAGTTAAGAAAGACATGGAAAAGTCAAGAAAGAACAGCGAGGCGTTTTACAGAGCTCAGTACGAGCTGAACGAAAAGAGACGGAAGGAGAATGACGACGATGATGAATGAGATTTCAGATGCCGCAATAAACAGCTACTACGCGAACATCTTCGAGAGGGCACACGGCTATGATCCGTATGAGGGCCCCTATGAGGACGAAGACAGAGAGGAGGAAGAGGATGGCTGACCACATCCACTGGAAGAAGACAACCAACCCCGATTATCTTGGAGCGTATGCCTTCGATGAGGGCAAGGACATGATCGTTAAGGTCAAGGATGTCCGGATCGAGACGGTCCAGAACCAGCAGGGGAGGGAAGACAAGCCGGTATTGCATTTTGAGGGAGATGTGAAGCCCCTGATACTGAACACGACCAACATGAAGGCAATCGAGAAGGTCGCTGGGTCCCCTTATATGGACGAATGGGTCGGGAAGAAGCTCCAGCTGTATGTCACGATGGTGAGTGCTTTTGGGACAACGACAGAGGCAGTCAGAGTCAGAGAGTTCGCACCGCAATAGGAGGCGCCAATGGAATTAACAAAAGACACGTATTTCGGTAGAACAGCGAATAAGGAGTACATGTCCGTCTCCCAGTTCAAGCAGTTTAAGGCTTGCCCCGCAGCTGCTATGGCGCAGATCCGGGGCGAGTGGGACAGGCCGATGACAACGGCACTCCTGGAAGGTTCATATCTGGACGCACATTTCTCCGGGACGCTGGCAGAGTTCTTGGACGAACATCCTGAGGTGCTAAATAAGAGATCCGGCGAGCTCAAATCCGAATACAAAAGAGCGAGGGCAGCCATCGAAGCAGCTGAAGCAGATCCTGGCTTTATGGCTTATATAGAGGGCGAACCGCAGCGGATCCTGACCGGCGAGCTGTACGGAGTCCCCTGGAAGGCAAAACCTGACTTCACATTCCGGGACAAGCTGGTCGATCTCAAGTATATGAAGGATATGCACTCGATATGGAGCGAAGGAGAGAAGAAGACATTTATCGAAGCATGGGGCTACCACATACAGGGGTATGTCTATCAGCAACTGGAGCTGCAGAGAACCGGCGAGTTGAAGCCGTTCTATCTTGCGGTCATCACGAAGGAAGACCCTTCCGACAGGGCCATTATCGAACTACCTCAGTGGCTCCTCAATTCAGCCGGGAGCATCGTCAAACATTACGCTCCGATATTCGGTGCTATTAAGAGAGGCGATGCGGAGCCGGAACGGTGCGGAGCATGTTCTTATTGCCGGAGCACGAAGGTGACAAAGGAAATCACTAAGTACGAGGATCTTCTCGAGTTGCTCTAAGCGTTTGGACTCCAAAGGGGCATCGTGAGAGCATATCACTTATTGAAGCGTGTTCCTGGCTGATAGCTGGGAGCACGCAATTACGGAAAGGATGACAATATGTTGGGAATCAATCTTAGCGGAACAGCAGCGGCAACAGGACGGAGCATCGAGCCGGGCGGATATATTATCCGTATCACAAAGGCTTATAACAATACGAGCAAGCTCCGTATGGAGTTCGAATTCGATATTGACGAGGGACCGCTTGCAGGATTCTATACGGACTTCGCTGATCGTAACGGATGGTCGAGAGCGACGTTCTATAAGTATTACACAGATAAAGCGCAGCCGTTTTTTAAGACGTTCATCAACACCGTGGAAGACAGCAACAGGGGCGCTCCGGGACTTGTTGTCGAGATCACCGGCCCTGATGGGGAGTCTCAGGAAGACATCGACGAGACTAAATTCGTCGGGCTCCGGCTTGGGCTGGTATTCGGCATGGAGGAATACTTCAGCAAGAAAAAAGGCAGAGTATATCAGAGGGAGGACTTCTACAATGCGGATTTTGTAACAGTAGACACGATCCGCAGCGGTGATTTCGTTGTGCCGGAACTGAAGAAGCTCGATAATGCTCCTACTGATCAGCCGTCAGATGTAGTCGACACAACAGCCGGATTCGAACAGTCTGAGGCTGAAATGCCCTTCTAAGAGCCATGTTTATCATCGAAGACACACGGCAAAAGGAAGGCAAACATGACATGAAACACCGTTATTGGGTCCAGACTGGAGTGGGGCGGGCGAGATCCGCCCTGTGGTTTGGCGACTACTGGGCAGCTCCTAAGGTTGCTGTAGATACCAAACAGGATATCAAGGAGATCGCCGTCAACCTATGTGGAAACCGGAAGGAGAAGAATCGGTTCCGGGAAGAATGCGACAAGGCGAAGACCGCAGGGTGCAAGTTGGTGTTCCTGATAGAGGATAAGAACTACGAGACCATAGACGACCTCTATGGCTCCCGCATCTGGATCCATGACGGAAGGACGATATCCGGAGACAGCATCGCTACGGAGATGCATTCCCTTATGGAGCGGTTCGGAGTTGACTTTATGTTCTGTGAGCCGGAGGAGGCCGGAAGGGTGATTAAGGAAATATTGGAGGGTTGGTGATGTCAAAGAGCGCAGGCGGCTGGATTAAGTGGTACAGGAGGGCAGAGCAGAATGATGTTCTAAAGGATGACCATTTTGATAAGTATCATGCTTTCCTGTACCTGGTTGAAAAAGCCAATATCACGCCGGTAGATATCCCAATCGGGAATCAAACGCTCCACATGGAACGAGGGCAACTGTTCACCAGCGTGCGAAAACTGGCAAAGATTTGGAACTGGAGCCTTGGAAAAACACACAGATTCCTTGGAACACTTTGTGGAACACATATGATACATACCAACAGTATCATGAACGGAACGCTTATAACCATTGAAAAATACAGCGATTTTCAGGGTTCACGGAACACCAACGGTAACACCTACGGTAACAGGAGCGGTAACACCGACGGGTTACAGGATAAGAATATAAAGAAGAATAATAAGAAAAAGCGCCCGAAAAACGCATTAAGCGTTTCGGGCTTTCCAGAAGAACCAGAGACGGAGGCTGATGTATGGCCAGGGAGGAAGACAAAATAATACTCGGCTCTTGGCTCATCGGCGAACATCTGGAAGACGTGGAAACAATGCCGGTTGCAGCCTTTGGTGATCTGGCCCCCGTAGCGAAGCAGATCCGGCTCGGAGAAACAAGCTATGTGAAGATTGCCAAGGCAGCAGGCATCCACATCAGTGAGATTAGCGATATTCTGTCACATGCACAGTACGAGAATGTGTATGAGTCAATCATGGCGGAGCACCACAAGCGGGAACTCCAGTCATGGCTGCAGGAACACCCGAACGCTGAACCCGAGGAAATTCTGGAGACTATTCAGAAGCATACCAGAACCTATACAAGGAGCCTCCCGAACGGGGTGACGATGTCAGATGCTATCCTCCGTTATTACGAAGAGTTGGATCGCAGAAAGAACCGGGACATGGTCTACACAGGAATCAGGGAACTGGACGACTCGATGAACGGGATCATGCCGGGAACACTGACTGCCGTAGGGGCAAGACCGTCAACAGGCAAGAGCGCGTTCATGCTGCAGATAGCGGTCAATGTAGCGGCAGCCGGAGCAAAGGTCATGTTCTTCCCACTGGAGATGTCCGTAGAAGATACGACCGAAAGAATCATCATGAGGTACACCAGCGGGTTGAGACAGCGGGAGATCAAGACGGGCCAGCTTGAGCCGGATCAATGGGATCGGATCTACGATACTGCGAGGGATCTGGAAGACATCCAGGACAACCTGATGGTCTTTGAGAATGTCAGAGACATAGAGACCATAGAGGCCCTGACTCGAAAGCATGCGCCGAATGTTGTGTTCATAGATCAGCTTCAACAGCTTGAAGCAGCGGAACGGTTCCAAAGCGTTCGCGAGAGGTTTGGACACATGACTAAGAACCTGAAGAGGATTTCGATGGAATCACAGACCTCAGTTTGGTTGGCATGTCAGCTGAACAGGAACGCAAGGGGGACAGACGCAACCATGGCGGATCTTAAGGAAGCTGGCAATATCGAAGAGGACTCCGATAACGTGATCCTACTGAGCCGAGACGAAGACGCTGAAGAGGATCGGGTAGATCTAAATGGAGCCAGGGTAATCAAGGTTGATCTGGCGAAGCAACGGTCCGGAATGACAGGCGATTTTCTGATGAAGTTCGTTCCATATAGATTCACTTTCCAGACATTGCCGGAGATGCCACCGCCAGGGTTTTCTCAAGTACAGGAGGAGATCCCGTGGTAAAGGAGACAAGTTATGAGAAAAAGACGAAAATTGAAACTGATCTGTGAGGACTGTGGTGGAGTGTTTATTGGTGAATCACCTCGTAACCGCAGATGCCCAGAATGTAAGATGGCTCTGTCAAGGCGGCGAGGAATCGAATACTACTATAAGAAAAAGATCGAAGAAGAGAAGAATGCTACGCCAAGCAAACCTGTACCGGAGCCAAAACCAGAACCAAAGAAGCACGACGCAACGCTTTGTTGGGGCTGTCGGAATGCGGTACCTGATTATGCACACGGCTGCAGCTGGTCGAGAAGCTTAACTCCGGTAGACGGATGGGAAGCCAGACCGAGCATAAAGAATTCAGATGCGTGGTTTGTAAAAGCATGTCCAAAATTCATACCGGACATCGTTACCGAAACGATGGAATCAGAACCAAAGACGCAGGGCGAGGAACCGAAATGGGATGGGACAATAACCTTTGAGGATGAACATGATGCCATGACATTCATGGCGAACGCATACAGACTGTAGGAGGAAGAAATGAGAGCATTGTTAAAAGGCCCGGCAGACAAGGGCTTCCGGGAGATCGTCGTGCCCAACCAGTTACATCCGCTTCAGGAGCTCGTCGGTGGTTACATCGAGACTGTGTACATATCGACCGACGCCTGCGTTATCTGCAACGATGAAGGCCGGATTCTGGGGATGCCGCACAACTGCGTATTTGAGGGCGTGGATTTCGTCGGCCCGATCCTGATCGTAGGAGTTAACGGGGATGAATTCTGCGACTGCCCGTTATCTATAACAACAGCGAACGGAGGGATAGCATGAAGAGCGAGTGGAGAGTAACAGTTAACCTGATAGGAAGCGAAAAGAAATACGGCGTTTACCGCCTGAGAGATATGAGTCAGACCGACCATTCCGGAAACCGTGAGGAGCTTGGTAGATGGTTCGACGACAGGGATCTGGCTCAGGCTGTAGCTGATACGCTGAACGAGGAGGAAGAGGCATGAAACAATTACTGATCATCACAGCTGCAGCGGTACTGGTCGGGGCCTTCGCCCTGATCCAGACTGCGTGCGCTGACGAAACGCAGCTGCACCTGCTGATCATCTCGCAGACGCAGGATGCGCAGATCGAGGTCACTGTGGGGGATAAGACGAAGACGGAAGAGCTGGATGCAGGGCTGAACGCATTGAGTTATCCGGCGGCCTCATGTCCGGACGTCTCGGTTCTTGCCTTCGGGGATGACACGGATCTGATCCCGATCAAGGGAAGCGACGGGGACTGGTACGCTGTAACGATGGTAGGAGCTCCGGAGGTGGAACGATGACACAGCCAGATGGATATAAGGACGTCACATCGATCCTGGACTTCGTTAAGATAAAGATCTGCGACGAGTATTGTAAATACCCGGATCAATATACCTTTGACGGGAGGACGTATGAGAGCGAAGAAAAGTTCGAGGAACTGCTGGCGGAGCACTGTGATCAGTGCCCGTTGAATCTTCTGTAGGAGGGAGGGGAAGAATGAACGATGGTATGGATTCCAAAAGAGCCAAAGCATAAACCCGAACCACCAAAGCCGAACAATACACCAACTAATACACCAACTAATACACCAACTAACCTTATCAGCAGACAGGATGCGATTGAAGCGATTATGGGAGAGCCAACGGATGCACACTATCCGTCATGGTATGCACAGAGAATCAAATCGCTCCCATCAGCAGAGCCGAAAACCAAGTGCGTTGCACAAATCAGAATAAACCGAGACGATATAGAAGATTTGGTCAATGAGAAAGTCAATAAGATATCAGAGCCGAATACTGGATATTGGTATATACGAGAGTATGAGTATTTTACTTGCTCTGAGTGCGGTGAAGATTATTGGAATAGTTGCGACTCGACAGCAGAAGCAGAAGAACGGTTGGATACAGGAGATTATCCAAACTTTTGCCCAAACTGTGGCTGTCGCATGGGGAAGGATAAGAATGACAAAAGATGAAGCATTATATAAAGTTAAAGGATATTTAACAGATATTATTCCAGAGGAAAATTATTCAGAAGTTGAAGAGACAATCAAAGCATTAAAGCAAGTTGAACCGCTCCATTCCGCAAATTCACAGGTACTAACCTGTGATGGATGCAGGCATGTTGGAACATACGATACTGATTTTCCATGTTCAAGTTGCATCAGAAGGGAGAAAGATTATTATGAGCAAGAGCGATGATACCATCAGCAGACAGGATGCGATAGAGTGCATCAGATGGGGAGAAAGCGTAACCGATATTATAGACCGAATCAACGCACTCCCATCAGCAGATATAGAAGAAGATGTTGCAAGACGAATCGCAACAATCATTGAGAACGAACAGGATATGAGAGTGATTCTGAAGAACGCAGAGCCGAAGACAGGGAAGTGGGAGTTAGACCCGAATGGAATGGATTGGAACATTCCTGCGTGGAGATGTTCAGAGTGCGGATTCGTGGCTAATTATATCGGAGTAGAAGCCAATGGTCTTGGCAACAATCCGATGAATTGGTCGGGAAGTAAGTTTTGCCCTCAATGTGGAGCGAGAATTACAGGATATGAGAGGTGATGAAGAATGACAAGGCAAGAAGCCATTAAACACCTTGAAGAATGGAAAGAGTGTATATCAAGTGCGTACCGAAGACAGGTAATAGACATGGCAATCGAAGCACTTTCAGAGCAGAAGACGGGGCACTGGATATTTAATCCAAAAGACGCAATAGAGTCAATGTTTACACTTCCAAAGTGCTCCGAGTGCGGATTTGAAAGTTCTGATGGTGGAAACTTTTGCCCTAACTGTGGAGCGAGGATGCTCGGAGAGGATGGTGAAGAATGAACGACATTATAAATCATCCGTCCCACTATACGGACGGAAACATCGAAGTCATAGACTATATCGAGGACAAGGGCTTCGGGTATCACTTGGGCAATGCTATCAAGTACATATCGAGAGCCGGTAAGAAAGACCCTGATAAGGAGATAGAGGATCTTCAGAAGGCGATGTGGTATATCGCAAGGTACATAAAGTTAAGAACAGAACATAGAGAAAACGATGACATCCCCATGTGGAAGGGAGAAGAGATTGTCAGGTGCAAGGATTGCAGGTATTGCTACTATGCAGACAACAGGGTAGAAGATGAACAGGGCTATGTATGCGATATGTATTACAGAGAAGCAGACCCTAACGGATTCTGCCATCTTGGTAGACGCAGAGAGGATGGTGAAGCATGAGCGAATGGACTAAACACGAGAAGTCCCTGATCCACGAGACGATGCTGATGGCATACGAGCAAGGGATCGAATGGGGCGAGAAGAAAGCGGTCGAGAAGGCACAGGAATTCATGAAAGACGCCTTAACAGCTGCATACGACAAGGGTGTGAAGGCTGGAAGACAGCAGGCCCTTACCGCCATGAAGGAGGCGATGGCGAATCATGGAACCGAGACGAATCGTTAATCGCCGGTGCGATCGACCGATGGCGAGAAGCAAGAAGCTGCTGCCGTGCGATCACAACTGCAAGACCTGTGTCGCCTGTATCGAGATGGACGAATACGGATCAGAGTCGCATGCGGTTCGGGACTGCAAGCGTGAGTCAGATCCGAAGCTAACGGCGAAGATCCTGAAGCGGATGTCGGGATACGAAGTAAGAAGGAACCTAAGGAGTTAACACATGACAGCAAAGGAATACCTATTACAGATTAAGCAGCTGAACGCTCAGATCAAGAACGTCGAGGATGAGATTCATTCCTTGAGGGAGAAGGAAATCTCTATCAGGGCATCGTGGCCTGACGGGCAGCCACATGGATCCGGCACGACAGACCCGACCGGAGAGATGGCGGTACGGCTTGCAGATCAGTTGCTGGACTTGGAAGAGACGAGCCTCAGGTTGCAGACAGCACTCTGGCGTAAACGCAACGAGATCCTTGAAACTCTCGGCAAGGTGAAGACGGCCGAGCACAACCGTCTCCTGTACCTGCGGTATGTGCAGAGTGAGACATGGGAGCAGATAGCGGTTGACATGCATTATACCTACCAGTGGGTCGCTGGCCCGCTCCATGGGAACGCCCTCCTCGAGCTGGAAAAAATCTTAACTGTTGATAGTAATTGATACTGATCTTCTGATATTGTTATACTGCCAAAAGGCATAGAAAATCACGAACCCCTTTCTGACTTTTATTCTTTATGGTGACAAGGCACGCTCCATACCGGGGCGTGTTTTGTTTGTCGGGAAGAGACCCCAGGAGGTGAGGCGGGGTGGCAACAAACCCACGTTATAAAAACGGGACCCTCCGCAGAAAACACCGGGCCCGGTTCAAAGCCCGGGGGGACCGGTGCGGGATATGCGGGGGCGAGATCCATTACGATGAACCAAGCGATCCGAAACACCCGCTGTCCTTCGTGATAGATGAGATACGCCCTGTTAGCAGATGGAGAGAGTTCGGATACGGATCCCCCGAGGAGGCGGCTCAGGACTGGAACAACTTGCAAGCGGCTCATTATGCATGCAACGCGGCAAAGGGAGCTCGGGTCGGGCCGATAAAAATACAAACGATCGCGAAAAATATTTTGGACGGCGACTGGTAGGGGCCGGACCCCTGCCACCCACTGCCAGCGAC
>Ga0326513_10000614_pt1 | contig 30633 bp, 53 predicted proteins | sample 2_2465_0518_D_FD_203654 | JGI IMG/M metagenome (GOLD analysis project Ga0326513, IMG submission 203654) | Bovine rumen microbial communities from UC Davis, California, United States - 2_2465_0518 | ecosystem: Host-associated > Mammals > Digestive system > Stomach > Rumen | place: USA...
ATATTAGAACATGGTTAGGGCATAACCAAACCGCAACATATTGAAAGGAAAGGAGGTTAAATGATGACAGGTACACAACCTATTGATGGTCAGCTTTTGGATGAATGGATTACAAAAAGTGGCTACAAAATCGGCTATATCATCGAAAAATTAGGCATTTCGCGCACTGCATTTGACAAAAAGAAAAAGGGCCAGATTTCCTTCCGGAAGTCAGAAGTTTATGTATTGTGCGACATGCTGCAGATTCCAAACGATGAAGCAATAAAAATTTTTTACCCAGAAGGTTAGGCTAAAAGCGAACCGAAGGGGAGGAGAAACAATGGTAAAACATGTGTTTGCAAACGGCACCACCACCACCGACATCACAGGCCACACCGTCAAGCGTGCCGAATGTCCAATGGTTTATGAGATTTTGGAGAGGTTAAACAATGAAAGCACTAACAATCGCGTTGCTAATAAGCATCGTACCACCGTCATTAGAACCGTGTCAGGTCTGGCAAGCTCTGAAGCGGTATGAGTTCATCGAAGAGCATAACCTCAAGCGCGTGTATCTGAGTTGCTACCTTCCGACCGGCAACAACTGCGCAGACGGTACGGCACCTGTTGAGGGAGTGGTCAGCTCAAACAGGGAGCATCTGGGCATGGACTGCATCGTGTACGACGACAGCTTGACAGCAATGATGCGGCTGGAGTGCAGAGACGTCGGCGGACACAAGATGCTTAGGGACGGGACAGCAATTGACGTGTTCAGAAATGATATGTCCAGAGCTTTAGAGCTGCGTGAAGAGTATGGGGATCATGTCTGGATAGAGTGGATTCCAAGAGAGGAGACAGAGGATGGACAAGGTGATTAAGGCAGACATTGACTGCTTGTTGGCTACGATCAGGAAGGCGGTCAACGATGGCAACTATCGACTTGCACTCGAGGCTACATCGGCATTGTCAGAGGCTATCGGCAAGCTTGTCACGATAGACCAGCTTAGGAGGGTATCAAATGAGCAGGAAAGAAATTAGAAATCAGCTTGCAAGGATGGAACAGGACCGCATTTTCATCAGAAACGCTCACATCCGGCAGAAGATATGGGGCGCTGTTCTCTGCATCGTTTGCCTGACTGTCTGGGCGGTGATTATGTCCGGCGGTTGTGAGTATGTCCAGTATGGCTTTCTGGCAGTTCCCATCGTGCTGGTAGGCTGTTGGTTAATCTTAACCAAGAAGAACATTGTATGGCAAACAATTGAAGAAATACGAAAGGAGGAAGGACATTATGACGGAACTTGACAAACTTATTGACCAGTTTGAGACAGTTCGGAAGGCTATCAGAGAGATCGACAATGGCGCGGCTTATGTGGCAATTGTGACACCGCACACGATTATCAACACGGAAGATATCTTCGAAGAACCGAAGTATTTGCATGAGATCCGCGACAACCTGCTCTATTATCGTCAGGACTTACGGCGCCAGATCATGGCTGCGCTGAAGGAAGACGAAGAAAAAGAGCTAGGCATGGCAACTGAAGGCGTTGAACCGTTCCCGGTAGGAGCTCCAAAGAACGACTACCGCAAGCATGAAGCGGACACAGATGATGGAAAGTAGGTGGAGGTATGGCTGGGAGAAAGATAAAACCGTGTGACTTCTGCAGTGGTGACTATGAAATGGATTATATAACCGACAGGAACGGCTATTGCTTATGGTTAGACATCAACTCTTTTGACAATGTTATGACCGTATCTGCACAGGCGAACACGGAAGACGGCTTCATGATGGAGCACAGTCTAGATATTCAAATGAATTACTGTCCCGTGTGCGGCAGAAAGATGATCGATTAAGAAAGGAGAAGGAAGACATGGCAAAACTATATGAAATCGTAGGCGAGCTTCAGGACTTCATCAACACTAATGAGGGACTGGAAGACGAACAGGCTTACAAAGACACTCTGGAAGCTCTGCAGGGTGAGCTTGATGACAAAGTCAGCCAGTGGGCGCGTTGCATCAAAAACATGGAAGCAGAGCGGAACGCCGTCAAGGAAGAGGCGGACAGGCTGGCAAAGAGAGCAAAAACCATTGACAACCAGGTCACGCACATGAAGGACACCCTCTTGATGTTCCTGAAGGCAGCAGGAAGAACAGAAGCCGGAGACAGCGTTATCAAGGCCAAGATCAGACAGGCAACTGTTGCACCTCTGGAGCTTGATATTCCACCTGAAGAAGTGCCCGAAGAATACCGCAGAGTGATTATCGAGGTCGATAAGTCGGCGATTAAGGATGCTATCAAGCACGGCACAGAGTTCTCATGGGCCCGCATGGGTGAACGCAGTGAGTATATAAAAATAGGTTAAGGAAGGAGAAAAAAACATGGACAAAAAGAAAATCATGCAGGATGTGGAGAACATTCTTTGCGAATGCGATCCGGACACCAACATAGACGATCAGCAGCTTGACTTGATGATAGAGCGGTTGACCGATTACATCATAAAAATAAAGGAGGGAAAGGAATGAACATCACAAGCGGAGTTATTCCGGGTGCAAAAAAAGTGGTCATATACGGTCCCGAAGGCATCGGCAAAAGTACAATGGCTAGCCAGTTCCCTGACCCGGTATTCATAGACACCGAAGGGAGCACCAAAAGCATGGATGTTAAGCGCTTTGATGCTCCGAAGAAATGGGAAGATGTTTTTGAGGCGGTCAAGTATGTCATATCTGACCCAAAATGCTGCAAGACACTGATATGTGACACGGCAGACTGGGCGGAAATGTTCTGCATCAATTACACCTGCCAGAAGGGCGGCGTGAACGGTATAGAGGACTTCGGTTATGGCAAAGGGTATGTTTACCTGGCTGAAAACTTCAAAAAGCTTCTGGATCTGTTTGACCGCGTGATAGAGCTGGGCATCAATGTGGTGGTTACAGCTCATGCAAAGATGCGGAAGTTTGAACAGCCCGACGAAATGGGAGCTTATGACAGGTGGGAAATGAAGCTTTCAAAACAGGTGGCGCCCATGATAAAAGAATGGGCTGATATCGTGCTCTTTGCTAATTACAAGACTTATGTTGTCGAAGACGACAAGACCAAGAGTAAGAAAGCACAGGGCGGAAAGCGTGTCATGTACGCCACACATAATCCTTGCTGGGATGCAAAGAACCGCTTTGGTCTGGCTGACTGTCTGGCATTCGATTATTCGGAGATAAAGAAGGTTATCGAAGGAACGGCGGAGAAGACCACAAGCAAAAAGCCGGAAAACAGCGGTAAAAAGGCTGAAAAGCCTGCGGAAAAACCCGCAGAAAAACCGGTTGAAAAGACTGCAGCGCAGAAACTGAAAGACAAGATCGTAGAGAGCGCACTTGATGAAGTTATGGTCCGCCGTGCGATCGCCAAAAAAGGAGCTTACCCTGAAGAGACGCCCATAGACGATTATGATGTCTCATTCATTGAGAACAGCATTCTGGCAAAGTGGGAAAGCTTCAAGAAGTATGTTGAAAAGCTCTATGCAGAGCTTGATGAAGTGCCTTTCAAATAAAAATACAAGGAGGAATTAAGAAATGGCAGATGAAGTAAAGATTTACGACTGGGATGATGAGATCAGCGATGACGGAAACGGTAGTTTTGTCACGCTGGAGGAGGGCAACTACGACTTTGAAGTGACAAAGTTCGAGCGTGGTCACTATACACCCAGTGCGAACAGCAAGACACCCGCCTGCAACCAGGCAAACATCACCATCAAAATTCATACAAACGACGGAGACTGTTACATCGTAGACAAGTTCCCTCTGGCATCGACTATGGAGTGGAAGGCATCAGCGTTCTTCAGGAGCATCGGACTGAAGAAACACGGCGAACCGCTGAAGATGCGCTGGAGTGAGACTATCGGCTGCAAGGGTCGCGCTTTCATCACCAAGACCAAAGGTGAGAAGCAGGATGTCTTCTTTAATAATGTAAAGAGCTATCTGGACCCGGTAAAGACGGAGGATGACGAATGGAATTAAGGCCTTATCAGATAGCGGCAATACAAGCGATCTATGAGGAGTGGAAGGAACGCCAGCGCACTTTGCTGGTGCTCCCCACAGGCTGCGGAAAGACGATAGTTTTTGCTGATATAGCAAAGAAAAGGACGGTCAAAGGACGTGTGCTTATTTTGGCACATCGTGAGGAGCTTCTGGAACAGGCAAGAGACAAGATCATGTTTAGTTGTGGTATGAACTGCTCCATAGAAAAGGCTGAAAAGAGCTGCATTGACAGTCCTGAGCTTATCACGGTCGGATCAGTACAGACTTTGATGTCAGAGAAGCGTTTGAACAGATTCGCGCCGGATTACTTCAAGACGGTCATTATTGACGAAGCGCATCATGCACTGGCTAAAAGCTATCAGAATGTTCTTCAGTACTTCTCAGGAGCAAAGGTTTTAGGCGTGACAGCCACACCCGACAGAGGCGATATGAGAAAACTGGGCGAATACTTTGAAAGTCTGGCTTATGAGTACAGTCTGCGCGATGCCGTAAAAGAACACTATCTGTCATCAATAAAAGTGCAGACTATGCCGCTCAGTATCGACATGTCGCAGGTCGGCGTTTCATGTGGTGATTTCAAAGATAATGACCTGGGTCACGCTCTGGATCCGTACCTTGAAGACATAGCAGACGAAATGGCGAAGGTATGCAAAGACCGTCACACGCTTGTATTTTTACCGCTTATAGCAACATCGCAGCACTTCCGCGATATTCTCAACAAAAAAGGCTTCCGTGCCGGTGAAGTCAACGGCCAGAGCAAAGACCGTGACGAAGTCCTGCAGGACTTTGCAGACGGCAAGCTCAATGTCCTTTGCAACTCAATGCTCTTAACGGAAGGATGGGATTGTCCTATCGTTGACTGCGTTGTAGTGCTCAGACCCACCAAGATCAGAAGCCTTTACTGCCAGATGGTTGGACGCGGCACACGACTCCATCCGGGCAAAGATTACCTTTTAATTTTAGACTTTTTGTGGATGACTGGCAAGCATGAATTGGTGCATCCCGCTGATATTATCTGCAGCAAAAAAGATGTTGCAGACATAGTGACCCAGACAGCGGCCGATGTCGGCGAAGAACAGGATCTTTTTGAAGCAGAAGAAAAAGCAGAGAGCGATGCCAGAAGACAGCGCGAAGAAGCGCTTGCACGTGCACTGGCTGAAAAAGAAGCACAGGCTAAACGAAAAAACAAAAAGCTCATTGACCCGCTTGATTATGCGCTTTCGATAGATGCCGATGACCTGGCTGATTATGTCCCGACTTTTGGCTGGGAGAGTGAGAGTGTCACGGAAAAACAGAAGTCCATGCTTGAAAAATACGGTTTTGACACTGACGGAATGTGTAAAGGCGCTGCATGCAAGCTGATAGACAAGCTCATAGCACGAAGCAACGCAGGACTTGCAACTCCCAAACAAGTGAACTGCCTGCAGAAGTTCGGCTTTCAGCATGTAAGCGAATGGGAGTTCAGCGATGCAAACAGCATGATATCACGACTGAGCGCGGTCGGCTGGCAGATCTGGAAGCTGCCGTTTATACCTGAGCAGTATATACCACAAAGTTTGAGAGGAAAATATATATGAACGATTTAATTGAGTTATTGAGCCACATACCGCCGTCAAGCCTTGAATACCAGGAGTGGGTCAATGTGGGAATGGCCCTCAAACATGAGGGCTATCCCGTATCGGTCTGGGATGACTGGAGTAGAGCAGACGGCAGATACAAGGAAGGCTTATGCGAGAAGAAATGGGGCACTTTCAGAGAAGACTCTGACAAGATAGTCACAGGCGGCACCATACACGAACTGGCTATGCGTTTCGGATATACACCGCAGAAAAGAGAAGTCAAAGTGTTTGACTGGGAAGACGAGATCCTCTATGACGGAGACCCAGAAGTGATAGTCAACTCCGCATGGTTGGACACTTCCAACACCATTGAACAGCCTAAAGACTTCATCGGAACAGACCAACTCCGCAGATACCTGCAGATACTGTTCAAGCCTGACGAGATAGTGGGCTTCTGCGTGGATGCCGAATACGATGAGGACCGCAAGAAGTGGTCACCGTCTACCAGAGGCGTCTACGGCATGACAGCGAAACAGATACTTGAAGCTATCAAAAAGCATCCGAACGATATGGAGGCCGTCATCGGTGACTACAAAAAAGAGGCGGGCGCGTGGATTCGATTCAACCCGCTTGACGGAACAGGCGTTCAGAACACAAATGTAACCGATTTGCGATATGCACTGATCGAATCAGACAGCTTGGAGCTTGAACGGCAGAAGGCATTGATGGAAGAGCTTAAGCTCCCCATAGCTGTTATGGTGTACTCAGGATCAAAGTCGATACACAGCATCGTCAGAGTTGACGCCGTGAACATCCAGGACTACCGCGAAAAGGTTGACTATCTGTATCGGATCTGCGAAAAGAACGGTCTGCTGATAGACAAACAGAACAAAAACCCTTCAAGAATGTCCAGAATGCCCGGTGTTGTGCGTGGGGAAAAGAAGCAGTTTATTCTGGCGGAAAACATCGGCTGCAGCACCTTCGATGAATGGAAAGAGTACATTGAAGATTCCATAGACACTTATCCCGACATTGTGACCTTCTCCGATCTGGAAGAGTTGCCGCCTTTAGCTCCTGAGCTGATAGAGGGAATACTCAGGAAGGGACACAAGATGCTGATATCCGGTGCCAGTAAAGCGGGCAAGAGCTTTTTACTGATAGAGCTTGCGATCTGCGTCACTACCGGCAAGAAGTGGCTGGGTTCACGGTGTAAAAAAGGGCGCGTTTTATATGTCAATCTTGAGGTTGATGGTGCATCGTTCCTGCATCGTGTGGAAAGCGTGAAGGAAGTCATCGCACCGGGCGAAAAGCTTGACCTTGATATTTGGAATCTTCGCGGAGAGAATGCGGAGATCAACAAGCTGGCGCCGCGCCTGGTACGCAGGGCTCAGAACAAAGACTACTCACTGATTATACTTGACCCGCTCTACAAGATCAACGAAGGAGACGAAAACAGCGCGTCAGAGATGGCGAAGTTCTTCAACAAGATAGACTACATCGGCAAGCAGCTGGGCGTATCAATAGCATGCTGCCATCACCACTCAAAAGGGAGTCAGGGCGGTAAGTTCTCCATCGACAGGGCCAGCGGATCAGGAGTGTTCGCAAGAGATCCAGACGCATTGCTGGACATGATACAGATAGACCCGCGCGATGTTGGCAAGACGCTGGAGAAGGGACAGACCGCATGGAGGATATCAAGCACCCTGAGAGAGTTTGAAACGCCGGAAGACATCGATGTGATATTCAACTACCCTGTTCACCGCATCACTGACGAATTGAGGGAAGCAATGCCGCTTCATGGAATGGATGCCAGCACGAACTCACAGCGCGGAAACGCGGTCAAAAGCAAGAAGGCTGAGGAGAACTATGAGCGCATAGTGAATTTCATATTGAACTGGAAGAGCATGCGTCCCGAAGATTCAAAAGCACGCTATCCCAGCGTCAAAGATGTGGTTGAATACTTCAAAAATGATAGTGGCTTTGCAGAGCGGACTGTCAGAAAAAAAATAGAGAGCCATGACGATTTTGTTATCGAAAACGGGAAGATCATACCTATCAGTGAACTTGATGACGAGTGAAAAGCGGTTTTGCAAAGTTGCAAAGTTTTGCAATTGCAAAACCCTATAGGGAATTGCAACTGCAAAATGTTGCAAAACCCTATAGGGAATTGCAACTTGCAGCAACTCCCTTATATATAGAGTTGTTGCACAACCCTACGGGCGGGCCCCCTGACAGCAGGGCGCTAAATCGCGACCTGCCTGTCAAGGATGGCCACGACCGCCAAAAAGGGAACGAACGAGAGAGAGGACGAGAAGATGCACTTTTTTTTGAAAATGATACCGCCGACCAAAACGCAACAGGAGCATCGGATAGGCAAGACCCGAACAGGGCGACTTTACATGTATGAGGACAGAGAGCTGAAACAGATCCGGCAGCAGTACCGTGATGCACTCAGACCCTTTGTCCCGGACGAACCGATGAAGGGTCCGCTCCGTTTGGTGGTCAAGTGGTTGTTTCCGAAGGGCAGACACAAAGACGGTCAATACAAGGACACAAGACCCGACACGGACAACCTCAACAAGATGCTCAAAGACGAAATGACACACGCTGGCTTCTGGAACGATGATGCTCAGGTGGCATCGGAGATAATCGAGAAGTTCTGGGCAGAAACAACAGGAATATACATTGAGGTCGAATTATTAGGAGGTGAGACAAATGGATGAACGGTCAAGAGTTGATGCCAGGCTGCAGGACTGCATCAGTACGATATGGAAAGCATACCGCAAAGGAAGCATGAAAGAGTTTAATGAGTGCTTTGCTCCGTTATATGAACAATACGGTTCAGATCCGGGCGTCGAGTACTTCATCAAATGTTTTGGTCTGGGGCTGGCAGGGCTCAAGAACAGATGGCAGAGAAGGGAGGGACAGCATGAAGGATGACATCCAGATCGAAGGCCAGCTGAGCCTGTTTGATATGATGCCGGCAGAGGATGATGACACACTGGAAAGCAAGACCATCGAACAGATAGCTGCAGACATCTCCATGATAGTCGGTGTCAGTTTCAAGTTGAAGATCTACGATGACAGATTTAAATACGACAACAGCGTGGAATATATCGCACGACTTGACAAGGATAATCAGCTTACTCTGTCAGAAGACTACTACGACACAGAGGATGATTTCAATGGTCAGCGTTTTCTGAGCTGTGGCTATTCCTTCTCAGACCATTCTGGCGGAGGGGCACCTTTAGGCACGATAGATGAGGCGGTGGCATACTTCCGCAGGTGTATAGGGCGATACAAGGACATGAATAAGTTACGCAAGCAAAAGGAGGACAGAACATGACACATGAAGAGAAGCTGGCAGCCGCCAGAATGTACTACCGCGACAAGCGCGATTATTGCAAGCGCCACCACCTCTGCTATGCGTGCATGCAGAAGATAGATGAAGGCGGCACCCAGACACATTGCTCTGTCTGCAGAGAGCGCCGCAATTGGTTAGCCAGGGAGCGTCGCAAGACATGGAGCCCGGAACGCATCGCAAAGGAACGCGCAGCGCAGAAGCGCTGGCGCTTTGAACATCCTGAGAAGGTGGAAGAGGCGAACCGCCGCAACAGTGCACTCCGGGCACAGCGAAGAAGGGAGGCCAGAGATGGGAATCAAGCGTGCGATCAAAAATGAGTGGAACTATAAGCAGCACCGCGCAAAGGCAAGCAGGGTATGTCAGAGGGAGCGCAGAGCGAGAGCGAAAGAATGGGGGCGTTGCTCAATATGCTGCAAGAACAAGCCCGAACCGGGATACAAGACCTGCAGGGAGTGCAGGATTAAGATATCAGAGTATAACTATCAAAGAAGATTAAGGAGGATGAAAGATGGAACAGACAACTCAGACAATACCCAGAATGGGACACTGGACGGTAGACCGTGACGACAACAGAACATGGGACAGAGTGAGGTTTATCTGTTCGGCTTGCGGAGAGTGGCAGACCTATGGAAAAACCAAGTACTGTCCGGAATGCGGTGCAAAGATGCAGGAGGTGAAGAATGACAAGAGAAGAAATTGTTAACTCTATGAGCTTGCAAGATGCAATTCAAGTTTTGAAAGACACAAATTGCTATGGAACAATGGATATAGCGAAAACTGTGATACTCAAAGCCCTAGAGCAAGAGCCTTGCACAGATGCAATAAGCCGAAAGGCGGTGCTTGATGCAATAAGTAGCGACAGATATGACTATTCGGCATTACTTGAATATGTAAAGCAGTTATCACCTGTCACACCACAATATACAGATGCAGAAATCCAAAGGATGCAGGAACTGGAGCAGGCTGAAATCCAAAAGGCTTATGAATTGGGGAAAGCAGAAATGCAACCTTGCGAGGATGCTATCAGCAGAGATAAAGCGATAGTGCAATTAAATCATTTACTGTCAGATTGGGATGATGATTGGAATGTTGCTATCCGTAAGTGCATAGAAACTATAAAAATTGTGCAGCCTGTCGCGCCACAGCCGAAGATGGGGCGGTGGATAAGAGATACTATTACAGACCTATATCATTGTTCTGAATGTCGTTCAATATGTCATCAAGACCCTAAAAGTAAGGATGATTACTGTAAGTATTGCGGAGCAAAGATGCAGGAGGTGGAAGGATGAAAGTAATGGCAGAAGTCAAAATAACAATACTTGACGGTGAGGAAAGAGGGAGAGTATATACTTTTTCAACTACGGGTGAAACACAACCACAATATACGGAAATCGGTATTATTGAGCGATTAAGGTTAGAATGGAACAATTTTATACCGTATAAGAATGAGGCAAGCCCGACAGGGGCAGAAAGTGAGGATAAGGAATGAGTTTAACTTTTTAACGCTTAAAAGTTTAATTCGTTTCTGGAACATAACGGAATTAAAGCTGAATTAAAAATGAGTTAAAGATTTGGAGGTACACAGCATGATGGATAAAAGGAAATGCCTATTATGTGGTCATTATCAAGTGTATGCGGAACACATCACAAAAGATGAAAAATGGAGGTTCTTTTGTAGGAATTGCGGCAGGACTACTGGGTATTTTAGTACGCACGATGAAGCAGAAAAGGAATGGGAGCAGATAGAGGGAGGTAGACAGCATGACGATTGATGAAACGATAGAACAGTTAGACAGCGTAATTGGCACATATGAAATTCTGTTAGGCAATGGTGTTAATTCTGACATATTGGATGTTGACGATTTAGAGGCTATCAAAATGGCAATCGCAAGCCTTGAAGCGTGGGACAAGGTAAAGGCAGAGATTGACGAACAATATGACAGGATTAAGCCATACAATATCTCTTGCGCAGAGGGATTAGAAATGGCATTGGAAATTATCGACAGGTACAAGACAGAAAGTGAGGGATAAACATGGCAAGCAGATTTTACCGACAGGGCGGAAGCAAACACAAGGACAAGCTGGATATCCAGAGACGCATTGAATGGCTTGTGCCGAGAGTGTACGCATCAATCGGCCTTGCACTCTACGACAAGTACAAGTGGGAGCCGGAACAGATACAGGATCTCTTCAAGGAGAGTGACGACATCTGGCAAGCATCCAGCAGAGAAGGTTGGGATCTGCTGCAGAATGCCACGGAGATTGTCGGAGCAGAGTTCAAGCGTTTTTCCGAAACCGGAAACATCATAGGAGAGTGATATGAGCGTACTTATCCGGGCAATAGAATGCTTCGTTCTGGCGGTAGTCTTTGGACTGCTGCCGGTAGGCATCGGCTTTATGCTAGGACGCATCACCAAGAAGGAGGATAATCATGACAAACAGAGAAGCAATAAACGCACTCAGGAACATGGCGATACCTGAAGAGAGCGCACTTTATGAGCCCATTGAGATGGCTGTTAGGGCTCTGGGGGCTGAGTACAACCTTAATCGCACACTTGACCGCATCAAGGCTGAGATACGCGAGCTTGCCACTGCGGACACGGTAGATGTCCTGGTGGATGTCGTCAAGATCATGAACAAGTACAGAGGAGGTGAAGAATGAGAAGAACCATATACATCAGCGGTCGTGTTTCCGGCACCAGCGACGCCAGAGAACGCTTCAGGAAGGTTGAACAGCGTCTCCGCCTGCAAGGATGGCGCGTCATTAATCCTGTCCGCAAGACCGCACACATGAACCCTGCGGTAACGCTCTGGACGGAGTACATGCGCGTCTGCATTAGGCTCCTGACACGTTGCGACGCCATATACCTCATGCGTGGCTGGCGTCAGTCCAAAGGAGCGACAGTTGAGCAGCGCATTGCGGTCGACCTTGACCTTGACATCGTGATGGAGGAACAGGGGCAATGATGGAGAAGCTGGAGAGCGGCATTGCCGTTATATGCTTATTACTTACAAGCATCTTGTGGCTTGCCGCTATTCTGGCGTTAATAATCGAGGAGGATAGACATGACTGAGTTATACATCGAATTTGAGCGCATCAGCAACAAGTACAGCGCACTGCAGAAGGCCTTCACGGACACTCTGCTTGAGAAGGAGCGCTTATTCATGCAGACGCTTCCAGGCGCGATCAGATACGACAAGGACAAGGTACAGACTACCGCTGACGGCTCACCGCTTGAGGATTATGTCGTTAATGTGGATACGAAGGAGCTTGATGCCAAGCTTGCACGCTATCGGTCGCTGCTTGATGACTGGAAGGTCCTCATGGAAGTGAAAGAGGCGGAACTGCGCAAGTCCAAAGACATATACAACCGCATATATGTTTTGCGCTATCTTGACAATTACAGCGTTGCCAGAATATCGCGCATCTTACACTACAACCGCCAGTGGATCTACAAGAAAATCAAGCGCATGTGGCAAATGGCGACAAAAAGCGACAACACATGTGATACAATGACAGCGTGGAATTGTCCACAGGAATAAAAATAAACATCGACACACACGAGAGGAGCACCAGCGCACGGTGCTTCTTTTGTTTTGGCGAAGGAAGGAGGAAGCGAATGAAGCAGATATTTACCAAGGAATGGTGGAAGTGCGCACTTGTGAGGATGGTTAAAACGATTTGTCAGACGGCAATAGCATCGATCGGGACTGCAGTGGTTATGTCCGATGTGAACTGGATAGCTGTCGCATCTGCGTCAGTCCTTGCCGGCATCCTGTCACTGCTGACATCGCTTGCCGGTCTTCCTGAGGTAGAGGATAAGACATCATGAGCGAGACGGTCATAGTCGCTATCATATCGTTGGGCGGTACACTTTTCGGAACGCTGGGCGGCATAGTTGCAAGCGGTAAGCTCACAGGCTACCGCATAGACAGGCTGGAAGAACAGGTCAAAAAGCACAACAACCTTGTTGAGCGCATGTACAAGCTCGAGGAGCGCACCACCGTAGCGGAGGAGCAGATCAAGGCAACAGAGACACGCCTTGACAGGCTGGAAGCGCATGAGTAAACGACAAGCCGGCATCTTTATAGTGCTGTCACTTCTGCCGCTGCTGTACGTCCTGAGTATCATACCATGCAACATCGGGCGCCATTACTTCACAGCTTACAGATAGGCTTGCCATCTTCTTCCATACCCAGTGCGTGAGTTCTCCTCTCAGTCTTTCCTTTGCCTTTCGTCTGGGAGGAGATACTCATGTACAAGTCATGCAGCAGATGTGGCAAGATACATGCAAGCAATTATCAATGCAACATTGGAAGAGTTGCAAGGAAGTACAATGGCGGAACGGAGCGCACCTTGCGATCATCATGGAAGTGGACAGAGAAGTCCAAAGAGATCAGGGATAAAGCACATTATATGTGTGAGGTCTGCATGAGTGAAGGCCGCATCAACTTATCCGATGTGGAAGTGCATCACATCATCAAGGTTAAAGATAACGAAGACTTATTACTTGATAACTTTAACTTAATTTGTTTGTGCACCACCCACCACCATCAGGCAGACAGTGGAGAGTTAAGTCAAGATTTACTTCAAGACTTAGCTAGACAAAGAGAAATGAAAAAATAAAGGCACAGGGCACCATGGTTAATCGATTTGCAGGCTTTAGACCTTTACTCCGAAAGTGGTACGGGTCTTTTTTGATACCCCCCGGCTTTTCGAGCGGATCGGAACTGACGCCGCACGACCACACGCCCTACCTTCGAATACGAAAACGGTCAAAAAGCGACTTTTTTTGGACTAAACCGCCGAAAAACGGCAAAAATCTGCAAAAAATCGCATAAAACGCATCAAAACGCACTTAGTAAGAGAGAGGGCGTGCATATATGCCATCAAATGAGATCAAAGGAGATGAGAACATGGCAAAAGATTTGAAAAAGCATGCGGATGAGATTATCAAAGCAGCTGAAAGTCTCAACGCACAGGATAATTTCCTGTTTGTGACCACCTTCAAGCGTTATCTGAAACTGCTTGACATGCTGGATGACCTTGAAAAGAGCCTTGATGACCATGGCGTGCAAGTCACCAAGGAATATGTCAAAGGCCGGGGAAACTTGTACAGCAACCCGGCGATAAACTCATATGTGCATGTTACAGATTCGGCAAACAAAACTGTTTCAACGCTTAAACGGATATTAAGGGACTGCGAGGCGAATGACGACGATGGTGATTCGCTTGCTGATGCCATAAATGGAACTGGAACAGAATAAAGCTTATGAGTTTTGCCGAAACTCTGTAAAAAAGAAAACTACTCCGCACTATGTTAAGCTGCAGATGAAAGCGTGGATGCGGATTTGTGAAGGTAAGGATAAAAAGTATACCATCAATGAGCATAAGCTCAGACAGGTTAGAAATATCCTTAAGCTGCTCATCATGCCGAAGGGCTTGAAGGCTGGCGAAACATTGTACGCATGCACCACTGGATACCAGTGGCTTTTTTATGTTGCGATACTTTGCACGGTCTACAGATCGGACGAGAAGAAGCGCAGATATGAGACCGGGATACTGGAGCTCTGTCGTAAGAACTTCAAGACCTATACCATTGCGACCATCTTCATAATCCTGTTTTTGACTGAGCCGAACTTCAGCAAGTTCTACTCGGTCGCACCGGATGGCGCACTGTCCAGAGAGATCAGGGAAGCCATAGCGGAGACGATACGCTCATCACCGCTGGTGTATGACAACAAAGGCACCAAGCGCTTCAAGATACTGCGTGATTACATCATGTTTAAGAACACGCAGACGCAGTATATTCCGTTGAGCTACAGTACGAGCCGCATGGATGGTCGTCTGCCGAACGCCTTCATCGCGGATGAGGTTGGAGCACTGCCCGTGAGCTACCCCATTGAGGCGATGCGAAGCGGTCAGCTCAATATTTTGAACAAGCTGGGCTTTATCATCAGCACGAAGTATCCGACCGTTGATAATCCCTTTGAGAATGAAGTGGGCTATGCGAAGAAGATCCTTGACGGCCTTGAGCATGACGAGACAGTCTTCGCGCTGTTATACGAGCCAGACAAGGCAAAGGGCTGGGAGACAGATGACCTCATTCTGAAACAGGCGAATCCTGTTGCGTTGGAGATACCGGAGATCTGGGAAGACCTGCTGAAGAAGCGTGCTCATGCCATAGCGGTTGAGAGCAGCCGTGAAAACTTCGTGTGCAAGCACTGCAACATCGTTTACACGGGTGCCGATAGTGAGAGCTTCGTGAATATCTCCGATGTGCAGGCATGTCGAAATGCAAACATCGAATGGTCCGGTCGCGTGGTGTATGTCGGACTTGACCTGTCGCAGACAGACGACAATACAAGCGTATCCATGTTGAGCATAGACGATGACAACAATGTGCTGGCGGAGTCCTTCGCATTCATCCCGGAAGGGCGAATTGATGAAAAGACCGCTGCCGAAAAGGTCAGCTATCGCGACCTGTTAAACACAGGCAAAGTCATCGCTTGCGGTGACATGGTTATTGATTATGCCGTGGTTGAACAATTCATCATGGGACTTGAGGAGAAGTTCGGCGTGCAGATACAAGCCATTGGATATGACCGATGGAACGCCCTGAGCACCGCGCAGAAGCTTGAAGGCGCCGGTTATAACATGGTTGAGGTGAAACAGCATTCAAGCGTGCTGCATCCGCCGACGAAGCTCTTGAGAGAGTGCATCCTGGATAAGAAGTTCAAGTACACAAAGAATCCGCTTTATGAAATAAACTTCCAGAACGCGCGATGCACATACGATACCAATAAAAACCTTTATGTTAATAAAAAAAGGTCGCGCGGCAAGGTTGATATGGTGGTAAGCACCATAATAGCTCTGTATCTCCTGCAGCAGGATGTCCTTCTGGGACAGGGCGAAGGGTGGACAGTGCAGATGATATAAGGTGAACGAAATGGGACTTTTTGATTTTATGAAAAAACGAGACGATGAGCCGACAGCTCCGGCGCCTGTTCAGCATAACGATGTCATGCAGTGTAACGATGTACTGCTGCAGGCGCTCCTGAATGGTGAAACCATCACCCGCGAGAAGGTGCTGACATTGCCTGCTGTCAATAGCGCGGTGGACTTCATCAGCAATACTATCGCATCAATGCCGGTTAAGCTCTACAAGCAGAAACAGGGTAAAGTGGAGGAGATAGAAGGCGACGACCGCACCAAGTATCTCAACAGTGATACCGGCGACACGCTGGATGGCTTTCAGCTGAAGAAGGCAATGGTCAGCGACTATCTGCTCGGCAAGGGCGGTTATTGCTATATAAAGCGCGAGCGTAATGAGGTCGTTGGCCTGTTCTATGTGGCAGATCAGGCGGTATCTATCCGTTTGTATTCCGGCTTTAGTCCGATAGAGAAAGACTACCAGATAGAGGTCAGCGCTACCCAGTATGAGCCGTATGAGTTCATCAAGCTTCTTCGCAACACCAAAGACGGAGCATCGGGCGTCGGTCTGACGGTTGAGGTTAGCAAAGCCCTTGAGACGGCTTACCAGACGCTTTTGTATCAGTTAGGCATGGTGAGTACTGGTGGCAACAAGAGAGGCTTCCTGAAGGCACAGAGACGGCTTGCGCAGGATGAGATAGACACGCTCAAAAGGGCATGGCGCAACCTTTACGGGAACAGCAGCAGAGAGAGCGTTGTCGTGCTCAACAATGGTATTGAGTTCCAAGAGGCAAGCGCAACAGCGGTCGAGACGCAGCTAAACGAAAGCAAACGCACTCTGACCGACGAGATAAACGCGCTCTTCCACATCTATCCGAACGACTTTGACCGAACTTTCAAAGAGGCGATATATCCCATCGTCAAAGCGTTTGAGACAGCGCTAAACCGTGACCTGTTGCTGGAGAAGGAAAAGAAGAACTATTATTTTGAGTTTGATGTCAAAGAGATCATCCGTGCAAGCATCAAGGAACGCTACGAAGCATACAAGCTTGCGAAGGACACTGGCTTCATGACGCTGAATGAGATCCGACGTGCAGAGAATATGGAGTGGATTGAAGGTCTCGATGTGGTCAATGTCGGCCTGTCTGCGGTTCTCTACGATGTCAATACACACACATACTATACACCCAACACTAACGCAGTAGGTGACCCCACAGAGGACGCTACACCTGCAGAGGGTATGGAGACGGAAAGCGAGGAGGAGATAGATGGAAATACGGATCAGAGCTGACAGCGTCGAGATAGACGGTTATGTGAACGCCGTCGAACGCGACAGCAAAACATTGTGGTCACGCATGGGACGGTTTGTCGAACGCATCTGCAAAGGTGCGTTTTTTAATGCCTTAAAACGCAATGACAATGTCCGCATCCTGCTGAACCATGATGCAAGTCGTGACTTAGGCGGCACCAAGGATGGCAACCTTGAGCTTGTTGAAGACAACATCGGACTGCGTGCAAGAGCAACCATCACAGACAAGGATGTCATCGATAAGGCCCGGAAGGGTGAGCTTGTTGGTTGGTCCTTTGGTTTTTACGACCGTGATGTGGAAGTCGGACAGAGCGAGACAGGCATACCGCTCAGGAAGGTCAGAGACCTTGACCTGAAGGAAGTCAGCATCCTTGACAAGAGCAAGACCCCTGCTTATGACGGCACGCTTGTCATGGTCCGCGCTGACGAGGCGCAGGATGTCATGTTTGGTGATGCGTTCCTGGATGACATTCAGATCCGGGAGATAGAGGAGCAGACAGATGCTCCGGCTGAAGAAGTGCAGACACAGGCAGAAGAGCCTGTTAAGCAAATAGACTACGGTGAGTGGGAATCCCTCATCAGTGACATGAAATCATAAAAGGAGGAACAAGAGACATGTCAAAGCAGCTTGTGGAAAAGAAAAACGATCTTATCACAAGAGCCGAGGAAGTTCTCAACACCGCGAAAACGGAAACAAGAGAACTGACCGAAGAAGAAGCTCAGGAGCTTGAGCAGATCAAGGCAGACATCGATAAGATCAAAGCAACACTGAAGCTCGAAGACGACTTCAGAGAGATCGCAGAGGGCGAAGTTAAGCCCGATGCAGAACCCAAAGAGGAGGAGAAAGAAATGAACGAAGAAAGAAGCATGGAGCAGAGGGAATTGGATGAGCGTGCAGCATTTGACGCATTCATCCGCGGCACCTACAACGAGCGTGGCGACTACGATATGGTTAAGTCCGCAAACGGCGCCATCATCCCTGCCAGCATCGCAAATCAGATCATTAAGAAGGTGTATGATGTGGCACCTGTCCTGGCAAGGTCTAACAGATTCAATGTTAAGGGCAACCTTACCATTCCCTATTATGATGAGAGCTCACACGCTATCACTGTAGCATTCCAGACCGAAGGCACCGCACCCGATGCAAGTCAGGGCGACTTCACCAGCATACAGCTGACCGGCTTCCTTGCAGGCGCTCTTTGCAAGATCGGCAAGGATCTTATCGCAAACGCTCAGTTCGATGTTGTACAGTTCATCGTCAACGAGATGGGCGAGAGCATCGCGCGTTTCATCGAGAAGGAGCTGCTGAACCCTTCAGACGCAACAAACAAAGTTAAGGGCATGAGCAACCTGACCAACGGCGTCACCGCTGCAGCTACCAATGTGATCACCGCTGATGAGATCGTATCTCTGAAGGATAAGGTTAAGGATGCATATCAGCAGAATGCAATTTGGGTTATGAGCCCTGCTACCAGGACCGCTCTGAGACTGCTCAAGGGCACCGATAATCACTATCTGCTGAATGATGACATCAGCTCACCCTTCGGAACCACACTGCTCGGTAAGCCCGTATATGTATCCGACAACATGGATGATATCGCAGCTGGTAAGGTAGTTATCTACTACGGCGACTTCAAGGGACTGGCTACCAAGTTCGCAGGTCAGATCGATGTTCAGGTGCTTCGTGAGCGCTTTGCAGATCAGTTCTGCGTAGGCGTTGTTGGTACCTTTGACTTTGATGCAAAGGTATGCGACCAGCAGAAGCTTGCAAAGTTGACTATGAAGGCATCATAAGTCGAAAGGAGGAGAGCCATGTATAAAGCATTGGTTTCCTTCTCCGGCGTGATAAATATGGCAATGGGTGAGGTCCGTGAGATATCGGACCCTGCCCTTGTTGCTGATTTGACTGCTGCAGGATACATCGAGCCTGTTAAGGGTAAGAGCGCACCGGCAGCAGAAGAGCCGGTAGTGAAAAAGGGGAAAGCAACCCCTAAAAAATAAAGGGGGTGCAATATGACCATTACAAAGATAAGCGATATCAATGCGGATGCTCTTGCAGAATACCTGCATATCACAGATGCGACAGAGGAAGACGAGAACACCCTGATATCATTGCTGGGCGTTGCAACAGCCTATGTCACTCAGTACACAGGCCACACCATCGAGGAGCTTGATGAGCTTGCAGATGTCGTGGTGGTGATTTTGATACTGGTGCAGGACATGTGGGACAACCGCACAATGTATGTGGATACAAGCAATGCGAATAAGGTGGTTGAGAGCATTCTCAACTTGCATTTGGTGAATTTCTTATGAATACAGTTAATGCCGGAAAATATAACAAGAGAATAAGCATATATCAGACTGTTGTGGTCAAAGATAGTGCTGGCTTTCAGAGCGTAGTCAGGACATTAGTCCTGCAGCCGTATGCCTGCGTCAAGACCACCAAGGGATATACGCTTATCAGAAACGGCACGGACTTCGAGAAGGCGCATACTAACTTCACCATTCGCTATCCACATGTGGAAATCAACAGAGACATGGAAATAGATTTCCATGGCAAGACATACACCATTGAATACTTGAACGATGTAGATGAGAACGGCATAGAGCTTGAGATACAAGCGCGTGAGGTGACCCACTGATGGCTAGATTTCAACTTCAGCTTCCGACAGAAGTAATGAGGGACATCGAGAAAATCTACAACAACACAGAAGAAATCTTCGGCGCGATGACAAGAGCCGGTGCAGAGGTTGTTGAAAGCAACATGAAGAACAATGCCCCTGACGCACTCAAGGCTTATGTCAAGACAACCAAAACTTATCGCACGCCATCTGATGACGGCATCAACACAAAAGTTATTGTCAAGGGCTATATGCCCTTCAGTGATCCGAACCGCAAGACCTTCATTAGAAGCGGCAGAGGTGGCGATTCGTACACTACCACCAAAGGCGTACCGTCTGAATTTGTTGCTGCGATCTATGAGCATGGCAGAAGCGGTCTGCCGTTCCCGAAAAAGCCCTTCGTGCGCAAGTCGTTCAAGAAGGCACAGATAGAAGAGGCAATGCTGAAAGCTCAAAGCGAAGCAAGCGGAGGACTGCTTGATGAATGAATTGATAGAACAGTTATTCAACAACTTCACAGTAGATGGCGTCACCATTCCGGTGGCGTTTCTTTTTTATCAGGGACACGGTGAGCCGTATGTCGTATACATGCAGCAGGACGCCGACAACTCCCTGACCGCTGACGATGAGCTTCAGGCGTATGTCGATTACTACGATTTTGATGTGTATTCCAAAGGGAACTTCTTACACATCATTGAAGAATTAAAACGGATCCTGAAAGGTGCTGGATTCGTTTGGCAACCGTCAAGGTCGAGTTCGGATATGTTTGAGACCGACACGGGATATTATCACAAAACATTGAATTTTGCTATTGAACGAGGAGGATTAAACAATGGCTAAAATAGGTTTGAAAAACTTCCGTTATGGCGTGCTGACTGAGGCCCTTGACGGAACCGCAACTTATGGCGTAGCGAAGAAGCCCGGCAAGGCTATCTCATGCTCCGTAAGTGTTAACAATAACGATGTCAAGCTCTACGCTGATGATGTGGTTGCTGAGAGTGATACAAGCTTCAGCGGCGGCACTGTCACCATGGGCATTGACGATGAAGACGATACCATCATGGCTGACCTTCTGGGTCATACCATCACCAACGGTGAGATGGTCCGCTCTTCTGCAGATGTAGCGCCTTATGTCGGTCTGGGTCGTATCGTGACCAAGATGGTTGGGGGCGTGCTCAAGTACAAAGTTGAGTTCCTGGCTAAGGTTAAGTTTGCAGAGGCATCACAGGAAAACAACACCAGAGGTGAATCCGTCGAGTTCGGCACTTCTGAGCTTGAAGGCCAGATCATGACACTGGCTGATGGTACATGGTCCAAGACTGAGACATTCACCACCTACGAAGATGCAGAAGAGTACCTCGAAGCGTTCTTCACTGCACCGACACCTTGACACAATTTCATACAATGGGCGGCATATCCTGTCGCCCTTTTTTAATTTGATGGAGGGATAATTCAATGAAGGATATAAATGGGACACTCCAGTATAAAGACAAGACTTATAAACTTGTCTTCAACCTCAATGTTATGGAAGTCATTCAGGAAGAGTATGGCAGCCTGACAGAGTGGGGAAACAAAACAGACGGCTCCGAAGGAGAAGTCGAGGCAAAAGCTGTTATCTTCGGATTTTGGGCGATGCTTAATGAGGGTATCGACATTGACAACGAAGAAAACGGTACAGATATTAAGCCGTTAACGCTTAAACAGGTCGGACGTATCATCACAGAGGTCGGACTTGTGAACGCAACGCAGAAGCTCAACAAGACAGTTGTTGATTCTACGGAGAGCGCAGAAAAAAACGCGTGATACCAGATGAATCAGATCCTGTCATTGATTTCAGCTGGTTTTATTTCATAGGTCGGTGCAAATTGCATCTGACCTTCCATGAGACAGGAAGATTAACGCTTAAAACATTCAACAAGCTATATGGTCACTACAAGGATGACTGGGATATGGAAATGCAGTTGACATCTGCAAGGATGACATACGCGCAGATCCACAGAAAGTCGCAGGAAAGCGAGGAATGGTTCTGATGTCTTATACAGTTTACAAACATACTTTTCCGAATGGGAAGGTATATATTGGAATAACAGGCCAAACCCCTTCCAGAAGATGGCGCGAAGGTCGTGGCTATGAAGGACAGCCAGTATTCGATGCTATCGTGAAATATGGCTGGGATAATATCGAGCATACAATACTTGAAAAAGGCTTGACAAAAGAACAGGCCGAAGAAAAAGAAAAATATTATATCAAAGAATATAACAGCTTAAGCCACGCAAACGGATACAACATCGAGACTGGTGGATATTGCACCGACAAGATAAGCGAAGAAACAAAGGATAAACTAAGAAAAGCATTAAAAGGTCGTCAAGCTGGTGAAAAGCATTGGCATTATGGGCAACACTGGAGCGAAGAAATACGGCAAAAGATTAGTAAAGCTCATAAGGGTATGAAATATGGAGAAGAAACCCGAAAGAAGAGAAGCGAACGCTTCAGCGGAAAAACAATCCGATGTATGGCGTTAAAATGACGGAAGAACACAAAGCAAAGCTGATGGCAGCGAGTAGAAAAGCTTGCAAAAAAGCTGTTGTATGTGTTGAGACTGGAATTGTTTACGAGAGTAGTGTTGAAGCGCAAAAGCAGACGGGAATATATCGCGGAACTATTCGTTATGTATGCAGAAAAAACCCACGATATAAGACTGCTGGCGGCTTTCATTGGAAATACGCAAGTGAGGTGGAGTGATGCCTGGATTTGGTGGCGCAATAAAACTTGCAGGGGAAAAAGATTATAAAAACGCATTAAAGCAGATTTCAAACGAGCTTAAGATCGTCAGCGCCGACATGAAGGCAACTGCTGCCGCTTATGAGGCAGGGGATAAGTCACAGAAAGAGGCGCAGAAGGCTGCGGATGACCTTCGGAAGTCACTGGATGAGCAGAAGAAGGCACTGGAAGCGGTTAAAAAAGAGCTTCCGGGACTGAATAAAGAGTATGAGGCGGCAAAGAAGAATCATGAAAGCCTGTCAAAGGACTACGAGAGGGAAAGCAAGACCCTCGAAGAGATAGGCAAGACCATGGGAAAGGCTTCTGCAGAGTATAAGGAACAGCAGAAGGTCGTCAATAAGCTCGGTCAGGAAGTCAACAAAGCAGCAAACGAAGAGAAAAGGCTCGGCAATGATGTCAACGCGGCACGCTTGCAGATAGCTCAGGCAGAGGCTTCCATCAGCCAGACAAGCAAAGCGCTTGATACTATGGGGAAAGAAGCCGAAGAGAGCGGAGAGGCTGCAGCGAAGAGCTCCGAAGGCTACACAGTCATGAAGGGCGTGCTGGCTAACCTTGCAACAGAGGGCATCAAGCTTGCGTTGGAAGGCCTTAAGAAGCTCGGAAGCGCCCTAATCGGCGTCGGCAAGGATGCCATTGCATCATTTGCGGACTTTGAACAGCTTGAAGGCGGAGTAGAAAAGATATTCGGGGATGACGCGGCTAAAACCGTCATGGACAACGCGCAGAACGCGTTCAAAACGGCAGGCATGTCTGCCAATGAATACATGGAGACGGTCACTGGCTTCTCGTCATCCCTTATTCAGTCTCTGGGTGGTGATACGGTAAGAGCTGCAGAGCTGTCAGACCAAGCCATCAGAGACATGAGCGACAATGCTAACACATTCGGCACCGATATGGCATCACTGCAGAACGCATACGCAGGGTTTGCTAAGGGCAACATGAATATGCTCGACAATCTGAAACTCGGTTATGGCGGAACAAAGGAAGAAATGCTCCGACTGGTTAAGGATGCAGGCGTTGTGTCGCAGTCCGTCAAGAGCCTTGATGATGTCAGCTTTGACCAGATGATAGAAGGCATTCATATCATCCAGGAACAGCTCAACATCACCGGCACGACCGCGAAAGAAGCAAGTGGAACGATATCGGGCTCCGTAGCAAGCATGAAGGCAGCATGGCAAAACCTGCTGACCGGCATGGCGGATGAAAACAGTGACTTTGAGAAGCTGTCAAATGACTTCGTAGAGACGCTTATCACGCCAGACGGACAGGGCGGTGTCATTGGCAACCTCGTGCCTAGAATCAGCGCTGTCATCAGCGGTATGGGGACGGCTATCGGTCAGTTGTTGCCGACATTGTTCAGCCAGATAGCGCCGATGATTGTCGACAATATCCCCGTAATTCTGGACGCGATCAGGAACGCCGGGACCGCCATTATAAACATGCTCCCGGAGGTGGTTGGTCAGATAACTGCCATCATCCCGGAGGCGATATCGCAGCTCGGAAGTACCGCGAGCACCATTGAGAAGGCTGGATTTGAGATAATCTTGAATCTGGCGGACGGGATCACCAAGGCTATACCGTTATTACTGCATGAGCTCCCGACCATCATTTCCGATGCGGTGACTACGCTGTTAGAATACGCGCCGCAGATGGTTGATGCTGGCATTGGTCTTATTGATGCCCTGATAACAGGCGTCATGGATGCCGGCGGTCAGCTTTTGGAGCGTCTGCCGGAGCTCATTGGCATGGCGGTCGAAACCATTGCAACAGAGCTTCCGAAGATCCTCGAAAGCGGAAAAAATTTAATATTAAAACTTAAGGACGGGATAATTGCAGGCTTGCCGGAATTTTTGCAGAGCTTGCCGCAGATAATCAGCAACACGGTTTCAACTCTGGTGAGCATGTTGCCTGAGATCGTGCAGACAGGTCAGGAACTCATAAACGGACTGCTTGACGGTCTTATCCAGGCTATCCCGATATTAATTGAGAATTTGCCGTTGATAATTGAAACCATCGTTTCAACGCTTGTGGATAATGCGCCATTGATTATGGAATCGGGCATTACATTACTTGAATCTTTAATCACAGGCATCTTGTCTGCCCTTCCGAAGCTGGTAGCGATGGCGCCGAAGCTCATTGGCACTTTAGTTACAGAGCTCGTGAAGGCTTTGCCCCGGCTGTTATCTTTAGGCGGTCAGCTCCTGAGCCAGTTAATCTCAGGCATAAGCCGTACCATCCCGAAGCTCTTACAGGCAGCGAAGGATATAGTTAAGACCGTACTGGATGCCCTGAAACAGCTCCCGGAGAAGGTCGTTGAGATAGGCACCAACCTTGTCAAAGGTCTCTGGAATGGAATCAAGGATGCGGTCGGCTGGATCAAGGACAAGATCGTTGAGTTTGGTGACAGCGTGCTGCAGGGTCTCAAGGATTTTTTCGGAATCGAATCGCCCAGCAAGGTCATGGCGGACAGTGTCGGCAAGTACCTGGCCGAGGGCATCGGTGTGGGTTTTGAGGACGAGATGAAAAATGTCACAGCGCAGATGCAGGACGCACTTCCGACAAGCTTTGACACTAATGCAACGCTTACAACGACATCTGGCAGCAGGACAGCGAACAGCTTTGATGACATGGTGCTTGCATTTAAGGAAGCGCTGTATGGCGTCAAGGTTGACATGGACGGCGATGAGATGGGTCACTTCGTTGACAAGACAGTGAGCATGCTCATGTATGCGTGATAGGAGGTAACATGAATTATATTGTTTTAAATGGCATGAAAAGCACCTTGATTAAGGGTCTTTTGATTTCAGAGTTGCCGCCTATCACCAAGCCGCTTATCCGTACCAAGACGGAGGAGATAGACGGCAGAGATGGCGACATAGTGACCAAGGTAGGCTATGCCGCATATGACAAGAAGATGACCATAGGTTTATATGGCGATTATGACATTGACGAGGTCATCGAATACTTCAATTCAAGTGGTGAAGTGCTGTTCAGCAATGAACCCGACAAGATATATCGCTACCAGATAAACAACGCAATAGACTTTGACAGGCTGTTAAGGTTTAGGACTGCAACAGTCGTATTTCATGTTCAGCCGTTTAAGTATTCAGCGCTTAACGATAGTGTGTTCTACTCAAAAAACATGCTGATATACAACGCTCATTCGTGGACGGTTCAAGATGTGACCATTGATGTCGCAAAACGGGGCATTATCACAGTAGATGGCGAGACTGATATGGGCATTACCGTTAAGATGTTCGACACCGACAAGATCACGCTTAAAGCAGGTGTTACATATACATTTACAGTGGATGTTGTGAGCGGTGCAAGCTCAAGTGTTGGCATTGCCATTGCTAAAGATGTAGACGGCGTTTTTACACGGTTAGGCGATCAAATCTTTTGGCTCGGCAATGATGTATCGTTCAGCTATACGCCGGAAGAGGATGAGATTTATGACAAAATTGAGATAAATGTCAGTTTCATGTATAACGGCACGACGCAATTCAAGCCAAAGCTTACATCATCGGAGACGGTCAGCAGTATTGTCGTACCGAACAGGGGCAATGTAGTCGCAAGACCGAAGATAACGATCACGGGCACAGGGGCGGCAACATTGAGAATGAACAACAAATTCGCCGTGAGTATATCAGAGATAGCGATAAGCGGTGAGAGTTGGCAAGTCCCAGAGATGACACTTGATGTCGAGAGCATGAACGCAACAACACCCGAACAGATGGGCGGAACGGTCATGCGAAACAGGGATATCACAGGCGATATCAGAAATCTTGAAGTACCTGTTGGCATAAACACTCTGCACTTCACCGGCTCCGGCATTGAAACGATAGAAATCGAAAGGGGGGCACGGTGGGTATGATAAGCAATTTTAACCTCGAGGAGAGAGCAATGAGCGTATATAAGGCAGAAGACAGAACAATAATGATGCAGGATAAGAACATCACCATGGTGAAGGGTGATACCTTGTGCTTTGGTCTGGAATTGACAGACGAGACCGGAGCACCCTTTGACATCACCGATGCTCTGTTCGTGGCAAGGAAGGATTACAACAACCCCACGGCGTTATTTGAGAAGGTACTCGGAGACGGCATTGAGCAGGTGGATGATGGTCTGTACAGCGTCAAAGTCAACCCCGAAGACACGGCAGACGATGCGGTAGGGCGGTATGTTTATCAGCTCAAGGTCATGTATAACAGCGATGTTTACACGGTTATGCGTGGCATACTTGAGCTTGAAGCAGAAGTGGAGGAATAATCATGGCTCATTTAGGAAATGCAAAAGTAGTGATGCTCGGCGGCTCTGGTGGTGGAGGTGGTACGACTAACTACAACCAGTTGACAAACAAGCCCAGTATAAATGGTGTTACTTTACAAGGTAACAAAACAACATCTGACCTGAATCTGCCTACATATACAGCAGGGACGGGAATCAACATCACAAACAACGCTATATTCAACACTATGCGCGGCGCGTGTGCCGGTTATATCAGCAGTATAAGCGCTGGCACGGCAAGCACACAGATCACGCTTGCGACAAATGAAACATTCAAGGCCGGAGAGCTGATAGTGTTGAGGAGTGACGCTTATGGAACAGCTCAAACGCTGAAAATTCAGTACGGATCCGAATCATCACAGAGGTACAACTACAACCTCAAAGACTTGTATGGTTTAGCAAAGACCGTGACGCTGAAAGAAAACAGCGTGCTGGTGTGTATGCTGGACGCGACAGGCTACAATGCCATCGTGCTTGCGGTACTGGCAGAAGATTTTTATTTAGAGGAGCAGGTCACGCTGTCCACGTCCCAGAGTACATCTGTTGTGTTCAACAATTCATTCATCCGTGCTGATTCGGTCATTGATGTCACCGTGTCGGAGTGGGGCATCTTTCCTGAAGATGTATCTATTACAACCGGAGCAACGGGAGCTTGTACGGTAGTGCTGCCTAAAGTCTCCACAGCTCAGACTGTAACCGTCGGCATCTTTGTTAAGTGAGGTGATAGCTTATGGCAATGTTTATCGTAAAGCCATGGTATCGCAAGAAGGATGATGCTATCTATGGCGCAGAATGGGCAGGAACAAGCGACCCCTCGTGGATGCGTACAGATGCGGCGGTAGGCTTTTCAAATCCTAATCCGTACTATGCAGGAATGAGTACCACACCTAGTAGCCCCTTTGATAATATACTTCCATGGTCAGGTATGCGGCGTGTGACAGACGCTAGTGCAGGGGAGCTTGTGGAGATACCGAAGTTCTATTACAAGCTGTCACAGCCTAACGGAGTGGGCTTGAAGATACAGATAAGTATGAGTCAGTTTGATGGCTCGTCTGTTGACCCTATGCACATGGACAGAGGTGATGGAGTAGGGGAAAGGGATTACGTCTATGTAGGGCGCTATCACTGCCACACGAGCGATTATAAGTCAAAGACAGGAGGAAAGCCGAAGGCTAACATAACCAGGTCAACAGCGAGATCATCGATCCACAATCTGGGCTCCAACATCTGGCAGATGGACTTTGCCACAATATTCACGATATGGCTTCTTTATATTGTGGAGTTTGCGGATTGGAACAGCCAGGCGAAGATCGGATATGGCTGCGGTAACAACTCAGCGACTGAAAACATGGGTTATACCGATGGCATGGCATACCATACGGGAACGACAAAGAGCAACCGCACAACTTACGGAGTCGGCACGCAGTACAGGCACATCGAGGGGCTTTGGGATAACGTATACGACTGGCTGGACGGATGCTATTACAACGGAAACGGCTTGAACATCATCAAGAATCCGTCAAACTTTTCGGATTCCACAGGCGGAACAGCTGTTGGAACGCCTTCATCCGGATATCCGTCGAAGTTTACGGCAAAGGATGTGGCAGGGACATTCCCCATGTTCATACCTTCGGAAGCCAATGGGAGCAACAGCACATATTCGTGCGATGGCTGGACGTTCAACTCGTCGTCCCCGTGCCTTTGCGCGGGTGGCTACTATAGCCAGGGCCAGAACCACGGGCTCTTCTGTCTGTACTGCAACGGTTCTTCGTACACGGACACGGGCCGCGGTTGTCGCCTCATGGTACTACCCCCGTCAAGATTAAGTGCATAACACAACAAATAAAAGGAGGAAAACAAAAATGAAATACTACGTTGTTAAACTTTTAACTAACACACAGGGACAGGATGGGTCAAGCGTGACAGCTTATTCGTCAGAAAAAGATGCAAGAGTAGCTTACCACAACACACTTGCGACTTTCCACAATGCGGAAGATGTATTGTATGCCATTGTGCAGATTGTGAATGAATACGGCAACTGCGAGATTATGGAGATAGTCGATCACAAGCCTACGCCTGAACCCGAACCCATTGAGCCGGAAGAGAACACAGAGGAATAAGGGATGGTCAAAATATTTGACACAACTGATACAGACTTCAGCACAAACGGCGATATAGTCATTCAACCCTTGAAGGCTAAAGTCCACAAGGAAGATAACGGCGACTACTATCTTGATTTGGAAGTGGGCATTGAATACGCTCAGTATATCACTGCCGGCAAGATAGCAGTCGTCAAGACCCCACAGGGGGAGCAGGGTTTCAGAATACGGTCAACCACCAAGACGCAGTACAAGATCACGGCGAAGTGTTGGCACTTGTATTATGACTTGTACTTCAATGCTTTCATTTATCAGTACAAGGTAGACTACTACAAGCCCATCTCTGAAATCATCACGGACTTAACAACATGGTCAAATTACTATGTTTACCCAGAGCTTACACAGTGGAACATCACCACAGATAGCACTGAATCAGTCTTTGGAGCGTCTTACTCACGCTGTACTTTCTTTGACGCACTCATGGACTTGGTGAGCCGTGCAAATGCTCATGTTGTGCGTGATAATTTCAGCGTACTTATCACCCAGAGCATTGAGCAGGATAACGGCTTTACTATCCGCTACGGTAACAACCTCAAAGAAATCACCAAGGTTGAATCGTGGGATAATGTCTGTACAAGGTGCTACCCGACCGGCAAAGAAGGCGTGAGGCCGCTAATGACGCCGTTTGTTGAGAGTGCCGTACAGTATGATTTGCCATTCATAAAAAATATGAATTTTGCGCAGGATGACATCAAGAGGGAATACTACCAGACCCAGAACGCATACATACAAGCCTTGCAAGCTAATCTTGGAGTAGTGGCTCAAGAGTATGTCGATCAGGCTTGTTATCCCGAAGTATCTTACAGTCTTAAGGCTTACATTGACCGTGTAGTTGATGTCGGTGAGATCATCCAAGTTAAGGACGCCACCTTAGACATGGACTTGCTTACAAAGGTTACATCGTATGAGTATGACTGCATATCCGGACTTTACACCGATATAACCTTTGGCAACCATGTTAAGACCGCTAAAGGCTTAGGATCACGGCTTGACCTGCTTTGGCGTGAAAAGCGTGGGGCAGTCATCGGCGGAAATCAGCTTGTATTTGGCGATGATGGAGTGGTCACTTATGTTCCGATAACAATGTATTAAGACAGGGGGACGGCTTCGGCTGTCCCTCTTTTTTGACATGAGGTGATTTATGAGCGTTTTCTCGAAATTATGCAATGAAATAGTGGACTTTGGGACGCACAACAGCAATCCCAGAACGAAGTCGATCAGCAGGCTTACCATCCACCACATGGCGATGGTCTGCGATGCTGACAGGTGCGCAAGGGCTCATCTGAACGGCAATGCTGCAAGTGCAAATTACTACATCGGCAACGATGGGCGTATATGCGGCGGAGTATCGGAAGACAGGCGTGCATGGACCAGCGGAAGCTCATACAACGATCAGCGCGCCATCACCATTGAGGTCAGCAATAGCGCCACAGGTGAGCCATGGCCTGTCTCTGCAGCGGCTTATGGAGCATGTATCAAGCTCTGCGCCGACATCTGCCAGCGGTACGGCATCATGCCACACTTCCAGACCGACGGAAACGGTACATTGACCTGGCATTGTATGTTCCAGGCAACGCAGTGCCCCGGAACGACATGGAAGCAGCTGCACACATCAG
>Ga0326513_10000615_pt1 | contig 30630 bp, 41 predicted proteins | sample 2_2465_0518_D_FD_203654 | JGI IMG/M metagenome (GOLD analysis project Ga0326513, IMG submission 203654) | Bovine rumen microbial communities from UC Davis, California, United States - 2_2465_0518 | ecosystem: Host-associated > Mammals > Digestive system > Stomach > Rumen | place: USA...
TAAGAAGTCTTGAGTGTGATGTTGAAGTGGTTAGAGGTTTGGCAGGGCTTGACGCATTCCTTAAGCGTATTGACGGTATGATAGGCGGTGAAGACGATGGAGTTTAAGCCGTATAACTACCAGCAGTATTGCATTAACAGAATCGTGAACGATGAGAGAGTCGGGCTGTTTCTTGATATGGGTCTTGGCAAGACCGTTGTGACGCTTTCAGCGATTAAGGAGCTTAAGTATAACAGGTTTCAGGTGTATAAGACCTTAGTTATAGCGCCGAAGAAGGTTGCTGAAGGTACCTGGAGCAGAGAAGCCGACAAGTGGGAGCATACCAGAATGCTTAAAGTCGTTAAGGTTATGGGCACAGCCGCAAAGAGAGTCCAAGCGTTACATGTCGAAGGAGACATATACGTTATCAACCGTGACAATGTGGTTTGGCTTACGGATTACCTGAAGAACGATTGGTGTTTTGACATGATAGTCATTGACGAGTCTTCAAGCTTTAAGAACCATCAGGCTAAGAGGTTTAAGGCACTTAGTCGGGTTATACCTAAGGTCAAGAGAGTTGTAGAGCTTACCGGAACTCCATCGCCTAACGGATTATTAGATCTCTGGAGCCAGGTGTATTTACTTGATCAGGGCGAGAGGTTAGAGAAGAGGTTTACGCAATACCGGGACAGATACTTTATGCCGGATAAGCGAGGAGCTAGCGGTATGATATACAGCTGGCGCTTGAGATTTGGAAGCCAAGACGCCATCATGGAGAAGATATCTGATATCTGCGTGAGCATGAAGGCCGAGGATTATTTAGAGCTTCCTGAGCTTATCGAGGATGACATCATAGTCGAGCTTGATGAGAGAGCAAGACTTAAGTATGACACACTTGAGAAGCAATTTGTCCTAGAGCTTCCTGAGGATGAGGAGGACATAAGCGCATTATCCGCGGCATCTCTATCCAACAAGCTTTTGCAGTTATCAAACGGAGCGGTATATGACGAGGACAGAGGCGTTCATGAGGTGCATAGCTGCAAGCTTGAAGCATTTGTCGAACTGATAGACAGATTACAGGGCAAACCGGCGCTGGTGTTTTATGAGTTTATTCATGACAAGGATAGGATTAAGCAGGCATTGGCAAAGAAGAAGCTGACGGTTAAAGAGCTTAAGACAGACTCGGACATTGACGATTGGAACCACGGGCACATAAATGTATTATTAGCGCATCCTTCAAGTGCAGCTTACGGGCTTAACCTTCAAGAAGGAGGCAATCATATAATCTGGTTTGGGCTTACCTGGAACTACGAGCAGTACGTTCAAGCCAACAAAAGACTGCATAGGCAGGGACAGAAAGAAAAAGTGATCATACACCACCTTGTCTGCGAGGGGACAAGAGATGAGGATGTCGCTAAGGCTTTAGCGAGCAAGGACAATGTACAGTCCGAAGTGCTTGAAAGTCTTAAGGCACGCATAAGGCAGGTAAGGGGTAATGTCTAATGACTCAGATATATTCTAAGCAGGGATATATTATCTTTAGGGCGCAAGATCAGTTCATTCTGCAGAATATAGCGATGAACGGCTTTGCGCATACGCACATAGAGCACTTTGAGACTGCTAAGATGCTTATAGATCTTAGCGTACACAAAAGGGTGCCAAGGCATTTGAGCAGATATCTCCTGATAAGCCTTATACGGATTAATGACGATGAGGATTATGTTAATCGGATTAGCGAGCTTCTCGATAACCAGAGGCGAAAGGACCGGTACAGGAACAGGAGGAACAATGCATGACAGAACTTGAAACCCTATCACCTAAAAGTAAATATTATCTTACCAAGGCGCAGTTTAGGACTGTGTACTATTACGCTAAGCAATACCCTGAATGGCTTAATGAGTATAATGCACTTAATCACAGCGTTAAGTCACCCGCACCGGGTAACGACTCCGGGGGAAGTAACGGTACGGTGTCTGATACTACGGCGCTCCTTGGAGCTAGAAGGGCAGCCTTAAGGTCGAGGATGGAGATTATCGAGGACTTATGCGAAGAGGTAGCCCCGGAGATATCAAACTATCTTCTCTTAGGTGTCACCGGAGACGGAGTCGGCTATCAGGAGCTTGATAACATGAATATACCGTGTGGGCGTAATACATATTACTCAAAGCGGAGAATCTTTTATCATAGGCTTTATCAGACTTTATACAATGCCGGATAATAATTTGGTACTCATAGCCCTGTTTTAAGTGTTAATATATTATCATGCAAAATTTGGTACTCATAGCCCCGTTTTGGGTGTTAATATATTATCGTGCAAAATTTGGTACTCATAGCCCCAAATTGCATGTTAATATATTAGCATGTGAAAATTTGGTACTCATAGCCCCAAATTGTATGATAGCATGATAGTGGGCGAGTTCATTAGATGGACGCATTGTTCTTTTTTACTCCTAGAGGCGATACCGTTATGGTATCGCCTAAGTTTTTAAGGCAGGTGATGATGATGACCAGAAAACAGCAGAGGTTCTGTGACGAATATTTGATTGATTGTAACGCAACGCAAGCGGCCATAAGGGCAGGATACAGTAAGGCAACAGCAAGGCAGATAGGCGACAGATTGTTGTCAAATGTTGACGTAAAAGCCTACATTGACGAACGACTAGAGCAGATACAGAGCGGAACGATAGCATCCGCCGAAGAGGTAATGAGATATCTTACATCGGTGCTAAGAAGCGAGTCAAGGTCATCCGTGCTTGCTCTTGATGAGGCAGGAGGGCAGAACGTCATTGAGAAGGCTCCTGATGAGAAAGAGCGCCTTAAGGCTGCGGAGCTCCTGGGTAAGAGATATTCACTTTACACCGATAAGGTTAATATGGATGGATCCGTTCCTATTGTGTTCGCTGATGAGAGCGCGTTAGAGGATTAGGTGATGCTTAGTGAGGATTGACAAAAGCAAAGCCATCAGAATAAGTCTTCCTGAGGTAGTAGGTAAAGGTTACAAAACCTTCTGGAACTTTAAAGGCAGATACAGAGTAGTTAAAGGCAGTCGTGCTTCCAAGAAATCAAAGACGACTGCCTTATGGTATATCTACAACATCATGAAATACAAAGGCTCTAATCTGCTTGTTATCAGGAAGACCTACAGAACGATTAAAGAATCATGCTTTACAGAGCTTAAATGGGCGATACACCGCCTGAAGGTTGACGCATACTGGGATATTAAAGAGTCTCCGCTTGAGATGACATACCGTCCGACCGGACAAAAGATATATTTCAGAGGCCTTGACGACCCATTAAAGGTTACATCCGTTACCGTAGATGTCGGTGCGTTATGTTGGCTCTGGCTTGAAGAGGCCTATGAGGTTACCAAGGAAGCAGACTTTGATGTTATAGATGAATCAATCCGAGGCTCTGTGGATGACGGGCTTTTTAAGCAGATTACTCTTACCTTTAACCCTTGGAATGAGAGGCACTGGATTAAGCACAAGTTCTTTGACGATCTAGTCGGATCCGACGCCGAGGGTAAACCGATATACAAGGCAAGGCAGACGCCAATATCAGCTGACGGCGATATTATGGCGGTTACTACCAACTACATGTGCAACGAATGGCTTGACGAGGCAGACCTTCGTGTATTCGAGAGGATGAAGGTGAATAACCCGAGGAGATATCAGGTCGCAGGACTTGGGAATTGGGGTATCGTTGAAGGCCTTGTGTATGAGAATTGGGAAGAAAAAGCATTTGACATTGATAATATCAGAGGGCGTGAGGGTGTTAAGTCGCTATTCGGTCTTGACTTTGGTTACACTAATGACCCCACGGCTCTGTTCTGCGGGCTTGCAGATACCAAGAGCAAGACCGTGTATGTATTCGACGAGCTTTACAAGAACGGCATGTCGAATGAAAGGATATATGAAGAAGTTTTAAAAATGGGCTACGCCAAGGAGTCAATAACGGCAGACTCGGCGGAGCCTAAATCAATAGACAGGTTGAGGACGCTTGGAATGCTGCACATTAAGGGTGCAAGAAAAGGGCGTGACTCAATCGCTAATGGAATAGATTATATACAAGATTGGCGCATTGTGGTTCATCCTCAATGCGTCAACTTCATTACAGAGATTAGTAACTACACCTGGGATGAAGACAAGTTCGGCAAGAAGCTGAATACTCCGATAGATGATTTTAACCATCTGATGGATGCAATGAGATACGCATTCGAGGATATGATCAGAGGTGCAATATACAGTTTTGATTAGGAGAGGGATTAAGATGTTTGATTATTCAATGCAGGATAACGCCATAAGGATTATCAAAGACGGCGCTAACAGAAGAATATCAGATCGTGATTTTATTATTCACGAAATCAATCGGACTATGAGCAGTATCGCCTGGAAATGGATGATGACCGGGGACGATTACTACGTCGGTAAGCACGATGTGCTTGCTAAACAGCGTACTGTCATAGGTACCGGTGGAGAGATTGAGGAAGTTGATAACCTTCCAAACAACAAAAACATAGACAATGTATACCGCAGAATGGTTAAGCAGAAGAACAACTATCTCTTTGGTAAGCCGTTCACCGTGGATACAGACAACGACGCATACACGGATATACTTAATGGCTTCTTTGACAAGCGGTTCTTAAGAGCGCTTAAGACCATCGGCAGGGATTTTCTAAACTGTGGTATAGCGTGGTTATACATTTACTACGATGAGCAGGGAGAGCTTAAGTTCAAGAGGTTCAGACCTTACGAGGTTATCCCGGAGTGGAAAGATATCGACCACACGGAGCTTGACAGCCTTATCAGGTTCTATCAGGTTGACGAGTGGGACGGATACAAGGATTCTAAGGTTACCAAAGTTGAATACTATAAGCCTGACGGCATCTACTACTTTGAGTCGTTCGGTGGAACCATTGAGCCTTGTGAACCTTACCATACGCCGTACTTTAGCATAGGCGAGCAGGGGTATAACTGGGACAAGCTGCCATTTGTTGCGTTTAAGTATAACCAGGAAGAGCAACCACTCATACAGTGCTGTAAATCTCTTCAAGACGGTCTCAATCAGATTATATCTGCATTTGAGGATGTTATGGAAGAGGATACAAGAAACACCATACTTGTTCTGGTTAATTACGACGGCGAGAATCTTGCGGAGTTCAGGAAGAACCTTGCTACCTACGGAGCTGTTAAGGTTAGGTCTTCTGAGGGCGCTAATGGTGATGTGAGAACCCTGCAGGTAGAGGTTAATGCCGAGAACTACAAAGCTATTATCGAGGTGTTCAAGCGTGCCATCATTGAGAACTGCATGGGCTTTGACGCTAAGGACACAAGGATGAACGGAACCCCTAACCAGATGAATATACAGTCTATGTATTCTGACATAGACCTTGACGCATCAGACACAGAGGTTGAGTGTCAGGCGGCTTTTGAGTCACTTATGTACTTCATTAACCTGCATCTCATAAACTCCGGGCTTGGAGATTTCAGCAATGAGTCGGTGACCATAACCTTTAACACCGACCTTCCTATGGATGAGACCTCCAAGATACAGAATATCAAGAACAGCGTTGGCATTGTATCAGATGAGACGCTTCTTGCTAATCATCCGTGGGTTGATGACCCTAAAGCGGAGCTTGAAAGAGTTAATGAACAGAAGTTAGCAGACATTGAGCAATACGAAAACGCATTTGCTCCTCAGCAGGCGGAGCCTAACGAGGAGGCGGGTATAAATGAGGAATAATAATTACTGGAAGAACAGAGCTAAACAGGTAGAACAGGCGGCGCACTCTTACGGCAGAGACACTTATGCAAGTGTGGAGAAGACTTTAAGAAGGGCGCACTTAGAGATAGAGAAGCAGATAGCCGATTGGTATAAGCGCTTTGCCGACAACAACGGCGTTGTGGATATGGCGGAAGCAAGGAAGCTCCTTAACAGCAAGGAGCTTAAAGAGCTTAAGTGGGATATTGACGACTACATTAAGCACGGTCAGGAGAATGAACTTGACGAACGCTGGATGAAGGAGCTTGAGAATGCATCTGCAAGATACCACATAAGCAGACTCGAAGCATTAAAGCTTAGAACAGAACAGGCTATTGAGGTTGCTTTTGGTAATGAGCTTGACGATATTGATTCTATGGCTCGAAAGGTGTTTACCGAGAGCTTTTATCACACCTGCTATGATACCATGCTCGGGTTAAGCGCCGGCTGGGAGATAGGACAGGTCAACCAGAGCGTACTTAACAACGTAGTGTCTAAGCCATGGGCTGTTGACGGTAAGAACTTCTCTGACCGTATCTGGGAACAGAAGGGCAAGCTTATCAATGAAGTACATCAGGAGCTTACCAGAACCTGCGTTATGGGCGAGGCTCCTGACAGAGCCATAGCTAACATTGCCAAGAGGTTTAATGTGTCGAAGAATCAGGCGGGGCGGCTTATAATGACAGAGCAGGCATATTTCCACGCCGCTGCCCAGAAGGAAGCTTTTAAGGAGCTTGACGTTGAACAGTATGAGATAGTTGCTACTTTGGACTCTCATACCTCTGACATTTGTCAGGATATGGACGGCAAGGTATTCGACATGAAGGACTATGAGGCAGGGGTTACAGCTCCGCCTTTTCATGTGTATTGCCGTTCGGTTACCGCGCCATACTTTGATGACGATTTCGACATAGTAGGTGAGAGAGCTGCAAGGGATGAGAACGGGGAGACGTATTATGTCCCTGCTGATACCACATACCCGGAGTGGAAGGAAGCTTTTGTGGAGGGTGGAGCAAAAACAGACTTCACACCTGCTTCCGTTGTTGAACAAATTGCATTATTGAATAAATATGGAAATTTAACAAATCTGATGTTGAATGGTTCATCTGAAGAAATGATGAAATGGTCTGAACTTCAGAAAACAACAGGAAAGAATGAAAAAGAACTTTTATTGGAAATGTCAAAAACTGCTGATAATTGGGAAACTATATTGAGTAGTCAAACAGATGCATCTTTAGAAGTGTTTGAAAATCAATTATTAGATGTTGCGACAGATAAAGAACTTGGCGCATTAAATTTATGGACAGGTGAAACATTTGCAAATATCAACAGGTATTTAAGATATGGAATCAATGTTGATGATATTTCAAAACAAGCAGCGATTGATATTGAAAATGTTCTTGCTAAAATAGAAACACCTGAACAACTTATTGTTCACAGGGGAACAGGTACAAAGCATATTTTTGAAAATATGGTTGGTGATTGGAAAACTGACCCAAGTGTTTTGATTGGTCAAGAATTTTCAGATGCAGGATTCACTGCAACATCACCTTTGAAAGAAGGTGGATTCAGTGGTGTTGGTGAAACACAAGCAGAATTATTCATCAAAGTTCCTGAAGGGACGCATGGTGCATATATTGCTAAACAAGCACACAATGAAGAAGAAAAAGAATTCTTGTTGCAAAAAGGTTATACTTATAGGATAATCAAAGCAGAATACAGAAACAATCCAATGTTTCCTGATGAAAAAGACCTGAAGGTTTGGTGTGAGGTGATTTTAGATGAATAAAATATGTGCAGAATGTCACTTCAGGGATAAAAATCCTGAATTGTGTCATGCGGTAGAACCACCAATGAAAAAAACCATTGAACCAACAGATGTGTCTTCATGTTCTTTCTTGCGTGAATCACAATGGCAAAGAATGCCAAAGGAAAAACAGGAAGAAGTGGTTCAATTTATCAAACAAAGAAGCGAAAAATATTATAACAATGGAGCATCCTGAACAGGGTACTTTTTTATTCAGAAGGAGTGATGTCTATGAGCAGTTTAGGCTTATCAGAAGTGCCAATAACCGAGGGTAACCTTTATGTCATAACCGGTGGTAACAGATACCCCGTGGCAGAATTTAACGGGTATATAGATATCGTTGAAGATGAGGTTATAGTCCCTGTCCTTGGAACACTCACGAAGAGACCGAAGACTATAAAGGCATACTTCGTTGTTTGCGCTGACCTTAAATATGACCGAGCACATGATGAAAGCAGAATATCAAGCGCTAATGTCTTTGAAGCCGTCGGGAATATACAAGGCCGCAATAAGATATTAGCAGGGATGAGGTTCGAAGACTCAGACCCGATAAAGGGTGAGCTCCGGTTCAGCATTCCAGACCTTAGACTGATAGAAGAGTTATTAGAGAGGTGATTATTATGAAAAGGACGCTGATTAAGAGCCTTGAAGGTACTAACGGGCACATATACGGGGTGTCTAAAGGAAGGCGGGTACGGATTGCCTCCTGTGATATGAATATAGAGGTTTGGGAAGATGCGGGCAAGATTCCGATTCTTAATGCTTCCGGTAAGTCGAAAAAATACAGAATAGCACTCATACTCCCATACAACATTAATGGGGAGCTTAGCCCTGATGAGCTTGCGCATAAACGCATTGAGATAGAGGCTGATATAGTCAGGCTGGACGGGGGATATGAGCGGATGTTTTTCGAGGAGTTTACCACGGTTGAGCTAGACACCGCAGGTGAGTGGGTTTTTGAAACAGACGACATTGAAATCATAAAGAAGCTTCTTGCAATTTGAATATGTTTGATTAACCGATAAACACAATTTAATAACTTGGTATTTAGACGATATAGCTATCAATATGATAGCCCTATCGTCTTTTTATATGCCGTCTTTTTAGCATTGCAGACGTTAAAGAACAAGACCTATAGTACGGGACTGAACCCGGTAAGAAATGTTTAAGGAGGAACAACACTATGAAAAAAGACGATTTTGTGAAACTTGGAGTCGATGAATCTTTAGCTACGGAGCTAGAGAAGGCATCAATGGAAGAGCTTAAGGGGTTTATCCCAAAAGCGCGATTTGATGAGGTCAACAATGAGAAGAAGAAGCTTGAGAGCGATGTTAAAGATCGTGACAAGCAGCTTGAGGACCTCAAAAGCTCTACGAGTAATATTGACGACCTCAAAAGCCAGATTAGTAAGCTGCAAGCCGAAAACAAGGCAAAGGATGAGGCGCATGCTGCTGAGGTTAAGGAGCTTAGAATAAACGCTGCGGTTGAGGCAGCTTTGGTGTCTGCCAAGGCTAAGAACATCACAGCCACCAAAGCGTTAATTAAAGACCTTGATAAAGCAGAGCTGTTAGACGATGGTACCATTAAAGGCCTCGATGAGCAGATTAAGGCGCTTAAAAGCTCTGACGACAGCAAGTTTCTGTTCGATACGAATACAAAGTCGGCTAAACCTAAAGGGGTGACACCATCAGACCCTGGCGATGATAAGCCGGAGAAACCACTTAACGAGATGTCTTATACAGAGCTCGCTAAGTACATGGAAGACCACCCGGACGTTAAGATTGATTAAGAAAGGAAAGGTGAATTAAATGGCTAAGTTTGATTCAAAAACATTTAACCCACAGGCATTTGGCGCTTACGTTAAGAGAGTGCCAAACACTAAGAGAAACGAGCTCGCTAAGAGCGGTGCAGTAGGTACAAACGAGCAGGCAAGGACAGCGTTGTCTAACCAGACAGGCTCCCTTTATGCTACAGTTCCATACTTTGGACGTATTAGCGGATCTACTTCACAGAACAATGACGGTGCCCACGATATCGCGAGCACCAACACCACTACCTTCGAGCAGGGCTTTGTTACTGCTTCAAGAATGGATGCATGGACTGAGAGAAGCTTCTCTAAGAACATCACAGCAGGTGTTGACTTCATGGATAATGTAGCATCACAGGTATCTGAGTATAAGTTTGAGGTTAAGCAGGCTATTCTTCTTGCTATCCTTAAAGGCGTATTCAGCATGAATACTTCCGGCGCAGGTGTAACTTCAGTTGCTGCCAGAAAGTTCTTAAGAAACCACGTTCTCGATATCAGAAACGCATCAGTTCCTACTGTTGGTGCTTCAACACTTAACACGGCTCTTCAGAAGGCCGTAGGTGATAACAAGGCTATCTTTAAACTTGCTATCATGCACAGCGCTGTTGCTACCAACCTTGAGAACTTAAAACTTCTTGACTACCTTAAGTACACAGACGCTGACGGCATACAGCGTGACCTTACTGTAGGACAGTGGAATGGCAGACTCGTTCTCATTGACGACGAGATGCCTACAGAGCAGACAGTGGTTACTCCTGGTACTAACACCGTTAAGGTTACCGCTACTGCAACCGCAGGCGATAAGATTACAGTTTGCGGCGTCGAGTACACTTGGGTAGCTAATGGTGGAACAGTTGGCGATTTCGATATTGAGATTCCTGCATCTTCTACCGCAGGTAAGGAGGCAACCGCCATTAAGAATAAGTTAGACGCTGTTACTACAGGCGATATTGCTGACTGGACTTGGACTGTATCAAGCGATACTGTTACCGCAACCCAGAAGGCTACAGCTCCTGAGGCTTGGTTTGATTTTGAGTTTGCTGCAGATAACACTTCTTCAGCAGGTACCGTTGCAGCAGGAACCGCCTCAGTGGTTAATACTGCTTACACTACTTACGTTCTTGGTGAGGGCTCTGTCATCCTTGATGATATCGGCGACGCTGTTCCTTATGAGATGAGCAGAGACCCTAAGACAAACGGCGGACAGGATACTCTTTATGTTCGTGATCGTTTCATCTGCGGTGTTGACGGTATCTCATTTGAGAAGCCTGCAAGCATTACAGCTTCTGCTTCCAACACAGACCTCGCTAATGGTGATAACTGGAATATTATCAACGACGGCGCTACCGCTATCGATGATAAGGCTATCGCTATCGCTAAGATTGTTTCACTCGGTTAATAAGGTGGTGAGTTGCAATGAGTGATATTACGCCGGAATTAACTGAAGCCATATTGAGCATATTAGGTGATGATACAACCTACCCTGAGTCGGTTGTGGCTGATGTCCTATTAAGGCTTGAGTCCTTTAACTATGAGCTTGATACGGCGGATGCATTTGCTATCGCATTTGCGATTAGAAAAGTTGAGCAGCATATATTGAACTCTTGCAACTTGCTTAAGGTTCCTGAGGAATTATACACTGCATCAATTGAGCGTATATGCGCGGAGTTTCTTGGTTCTAAGCTCGCAACAGGCTCCCTAGTTATCGGCAGTCTTGACCTTAGCGGTGTTGTTACACAGCTTAAGGAAGGTGACGTAACGGTGTCATTTAGCGCCGCCGATACTGATGAAGGGAAGCTTAAGAGCCTGCTCAGCGCAATGTGTAATACCGGAGAGGATGATTTGATATGTTTTCGGAAGCTACGATGGTAAAAGCCAGGAATGCGGTTGCGAGTATGTACTTCGGTACTTGCGACGTTATCGAGTACCAGAAGACTACTGTCAACAAGAAGACAAGCTTTAGCGAGGTGACAGTATTGCAGAGTCAGCCTTGCAGATTGTCGCATAAAAGACTCGATACAGTTGAGCCAACAGATACCTTAGGCTCTGGCCAGTCATTAAGGGCGGTTCTCTTTATAGACCCGTCGGTTACCATAAGCCCCGGCTCAAAGATTGTAGTCACTCAATGCGGTGTTACTACAGCTTACACATATAGCGGGGCTCCGGCGGTCTACCCTACGCATCAGGAGATAGAGCTTGACTTGTTTAAGGGGTGGTCTTAATGGGAGACGGAGCTGATTATAGAGAGCTTCAGGAACTGTATGAGCGCGTAGCTTCGCTGGCATCACCCGAGTGTATGAATGCCTTTATGGAGGGGTGCTCTAAAGAGCTTGCCGCAAGGTTACTCTCTAAGGTGATTAAGCGCACGCCTGTCGGACAATATCCGGCTGGCAGCGGGAAGGTTGGCGGAACACTACGGCGCGGTTGGACTGCGGGTCATAAGGCGGCGGGAGCTTCATATGCTAAATCGCTAAATGTTGTTAAAACCGGTTCTACTTACACCATTGAGATTGTCAATCCTGTCGAGTATGCTTCCTACGTTGAGTACGGGCACAGGACGCGCAATCACTCCGGCTGGGTAGAGGGCAGGTTCTTTTTAACGATTTCTGAGACAGAGGTTGATCAGCTGGCGCCTAAGCTGCTCGAGAAGAAACTATTGAAAATGCTTAAGGAGGTACTGGGATGATAAATGATATAATAGATGGCATCATATCGGCTATCTACGATGAATTTAATACTGAACAGACACCAACTTATGAGATATACAGCGAAGACATAAAGCAGGGCTTAACAGAGCCTTGCTTTTCTGTTGTAGCTGTTACTAATCCGGTAGAGCTATTCAGAGACAGAAGATATGAGTCGCGCAATTCGTTTTGCGTGCATTACTTCCCCTTGTCATCCACAGAGCCAAGAACTGAGTGCCTGGATGTAAGAGACAGGCTTACAGAATGCCTGGAATATATTGAGGTCGACGGCGATAAGCTCATGGGTACGGGGATGAATTCAACGATTGACGACAATGTTTTATCATTTGTTGTTGATTATAACTTCTTTATCCGCAAGGATGAGCAGGATTTAACGAACATGGAAACCATAACGATTGATGTAGAAACGGAGGAATAAGAATGGCTAAACGAAAGGATAACGTAGAGCAACCTGAGGTTAAGGTTGAAGAGTCTAAGTACTCTAAGACTAAGATACTAACCTCTAATCGCTATAGAGATAAGCAGGATCTTATAAGCGCTGTCTGGGTCGATGATTCAGAGAAGACCTTAAATGAGATAGATGAACTGCTTGAAACATATATGAAAGGTAAGGTGATATAACATGGCTTTAGGTGGTGGTACTTTTATCACACAGAACAAGAAGCTTCCGGGCGCATACATTAACTTCGTAAGTGCCAAGGCAGCTTCCGTTACTTTATCGGACCGTGGCTATGTAGCACTCGGAGTTGAGACCTCTTGGGGTCCTGAGAACGAGGTGTTTACTGTCACATCTGAGGACTTTATTAAGAACACCAGAAAGATTTTCGGATATGATTACACGGCTGCAGAGATGAAGGGCTTAAGAGACTTGTTCCTGAACGCCCACACGCTTTATGCGTATCGTCTTAACGGAGGCGGAACTAAAGCTGCCAACACATTTGCAACCGCAAAGTATGGCGGTGTAAGAGGTAATGACATAAAGATTGTTATCTCTGCTAATGTCGATGATGCGACTAAGTTTGACGTTGCTACGCTTCTTGACACTGTAAAGGTTGACGAGCAGATAGGTGTAGCTGATGCATCAGCTCTTGTCGCTAACGACTTTGTTACTTTTAAGTCGGACGCAACGCTTGCTGTTACCGCAGGTACAGCTTTAACCGGCGGCACTGATAAGACGGTTACGGGCGAAGAGCATCAGGCGTTTTTAAACGCTATCGAGTCGTATTCATTCAACGCTATCGGTTATGTCGGTGACGATGCTACTACTAAGTCTCTGTATGCTGCATTTACGGAGCGTTTAAGAGACTCGGTAGGTAAGAAGTTCCAGGCGGTTCTTTACAACAAGGCCGCTGACTATGAGGGCGTTGTTAATGTTAAGAATACCGTATCAGACACCGGAGCGAATGCAGCTTCGATGGTATTCTGGACGCTTGGAGTTATCGGCGGTACTGCTGTCAATAGGTCAGCTTCTAACAAGAAGTATGACGGGGAGTTTACTCCTGTTACCTCATACACACAGAGTCAGCTTGAGGCGGCTATCGACGCAGGAGAGTTTACTTTCCATCAGGTAGACCAGGATGTCAGAGTTCTTACTGACATCAACAGCCTTGTGACTACTACGGAGCAGAAGGGTGAGGACTTTAAGAGCAATCAGACAATCAGGGTTCTCGACCAGATTGCGATTGACATTGCCAATATCTTTAACACGAGATACCTCGGTAAGATTCAGAATAACGACGCAGGACGTATTAGCTTATGGACTGATATCGTTAAGCATCATAACCAGCTTAACGACCTCGGAGCTATTGAGGGCTTTGACAAGGAAGCCTTAACAGTCGCTCAGGGCGAGAGTAAGAAGTCTGTAGTTGTTACGGATGCAGTAACTGTTGTAAATGCTATGGAGCAGTTATACATGACTGTTCTTGTATCATAAGGAGGTGTAAGGAATGTCTAATGTTGTAATGAAGTCAAAGGACGCGCTGTCTGCAAAGCTTGCCGAGTGCTACATTAAGATTAACGGCAGACGATATAACTTCATGCAGGCTATTAATGTGGAGGCTACATTTGAGAAGAATAAGACCGAAGTACCTATCCTTGGAAGAACCGGAACGGGTAACCGTTCGACCGGCTGGTCTGGTACCGGTTCTTGCACAGCTCATTATAATACATCAATCATCCGTGAGATGATGTATGAGTATAAGGAGACGGGAGAGGACACATACTTCGAGATGGAGATCTCCAACTACGACCCTACATCTGCCGCAGGTAAGCAGACCATTTCATTACTCGACTGTAATATCGACGGCGGTGTACTTGCTAAGTTCGACGCTGACGGCGAGTATCTTGATGAGGATTTCGATTTCACATTCGATGATTTTGAGATGCCTCAGAAGTTTGACCTTTTGCCTGGAATGCTTTCAGCAAATGACTAATGAACTAACAGAGCGTCGCTTACGCGGCGCTCAATTTTGAAAGGAGAATATAATATGTCTGATTTGAGATTGTTTCTAAAGAGTAACAAAAAGGTTAAGGAAAACACTAAATACGCCGCCACTAAGTCGCTTTGTGACAAAGACGGCAAGCCTTTAGAGTGGACTATCAAGCCACTTACGACTACAGAGAGTGAGCTGATAAGAGATGATTGTACGGTTGAGGTCCCTGTAACCGGAAAGCCGGGCGTATATAGGACTAAGCTTTTGACCAGCAAGTATATGGCGAGTCTGATCATTAAGTCTGTTGTCGAGCCTGACCTTAACAGCTCGGAGCTTCAGGATTCTTACGGCGTTAAGAACCCGAGAGACCTCATTATGGCGATGATAGATGACCCGGGCGAGTATAACGCATTTGCGGAATTTATTAATGAGTTTAACGGCTTTAATGAGTCGATTGAAGATAAGGTGGACGAGGCAAAAAACTCATAGAAGACGGGAATGCGGAGTTTAATTATGCACATTATTGTCTGCAAAAGCTCCACATCCTTCCGTCAGTATTTGCCAATATGTCTATGGAAGAGAAGGCGTTTGTTATAGCTTCTATCAGAGTAAGAATAAAAGCTGAAGAGAGAGAAGCCAAGCGCTTAAAAGCGAGTAAGAAAAGGTAGGTGATGGTATGGCGGGCATAAGCACAGCCATTCAAATAACAGATAGGGTGTCAGGCGTACTTAGGAATGTTACGTCAGCTCTGGGGGCTACTACTTCCGCGTATGAGAGGCTTGACAACGCTATGGCCGGCGGTCTGAATGTTAATACGACACCTGCCGTAAATGCTATATCCGAAGTATCTGAGGCTTTAGATGATGCCGGCAACGGCGCTAATAACGCCGGAGATAATATGGACAGATTCAACGGTATCGCCCAAAGAAGCGGCGACTATGTGAACGAGCTTACCGGTAGGGTGATGCGACTTGTCGCAGCTTATGCGTCGATGCAGACCGTTAAAAAAGCCATGGATATGTCGGATGAGCTGACATCCACAACGGCGCGGATTAACGCAATGAATGAATCCTTTCAGGAGGCGGGCAAGTCAGCTATGAGTACCGCTGAAACCATGCAGCAGATATATGGAGCGGCGCAGGATGCAAGGGCTGAGTTCGGCGCGATGTCTGATGTCATAGCGAGATTCGGTAACAATGCAGGCGACGCATTTTCAAGTACTAAAGAGGTTATTGATTTTGCTAATCTGGTACAGAAGCAGATGACAATTGCAGGGGCTTCAACAGAGGAAGCTTCCAACGCGATACTACAGTTATCACAAGGTTTAGGCTCAGGCGTTTTAAGGGGTGACGAACTTAACAGTATATTTGAACAGGCTCCTAATCTTATCAGAAACATAGCTAAGTACCTTGATGTACCGATAGGCAAGATAAGAGATATGGCTAAAGACGGGCAGATTACGGCTGACATCGTTAAAAATGCCGTATTCTCACAGGCTAACGCCATAAACGACAGCTTCAATAAGATGCCTAAAACATGGGGGCAGCTATGGACTTCCATGAAGAATACAGCACTCATGCAACTACAACCGATACTTGAAAAGCTTAATGAGATGGCGAACGACCAGGCATTCCAGGAACAGTGCTCACGGGTTATGTCGGCTTTAACTTCCCTTGCGACATATGCTCTTCAGGCTTTTCAGGTGATTATGGGAATAGCCGACTTTATTGTCACGAGCTGGAGCTTAATCGCTCCATATATAGCGGCAGCGGCTGCTATTATGCTTGTATTTAAGGCCGCTACCGTTCTTGCGGCTATTGCTCAGGGCGTAGAGACCGCTGCCATAGTTGCTACTACATTTGCACAGCAAGGGCTTAATGCGGCGATGGCTGCGTGTCCTATAACGTGGATTATAGCTGCTATTATCGCTCTGATTGCGATTATCTATGTAGCACTTCAAGCTGTAGCTGAAGCTACGGGTGTTGCAGAGTCGGGTTTGGGCATGATTGTCGGTGGCGTGTACACCTGTGGAGCTGTCATACAAAATTTCGCGCTTTTGGTTGCTAATCTGTTCTTGGGCATCGGTAACGCAACGGCGGCGCTGGGCTCTAATATGGTTATAGCATTTTCTAACAGCGTAGCTAATATTAAGACAGTGTTCTACGGCCTCTTATCGGTAGCGCTTTCTGTCATAAGTCAGATCGCGTCTGCATTAAGTGCGCTCCCGTTCGTCGAGTTTGATGCATCCGGTATAAGCGCGGCGGCTAATTCATACGCTCAAAAAGCTGAGAATGCTTACAACTCTAAGCAGTCTTATAAGAATGTAGGAGACGCTTATAAAGAGGGGGCGTCAACATTTGCCTATAAGAATGTAATGGATGCTTATGACAAGGGTGTAGCTAAAGGCGACAGCGCGGCTAAGAAGATATCAGGCGCGGCCGGTAAGGTTAAGAACCTTTATAATACCGGGAAAGGGTATAGTGTCGGTAAGGCTGGCGTCGGCGGCGCTTCTGTTAAATCTCCGGGCGGTGGTGGTGGAAGCGTGCCTAAGAATGTAGGCAAGATTGCCAAGAACACAGGCGACACAGCTAAAGCCCTTACTACATCCAACGAAGAGCTTAAGTACCTGCACGACATCGCGGAGCGAGATGTTATCAACAGGTTTACGACGGCTAGTATAACCATAAACCAGAATAACAATAACAACATATCCGGTGATGCCGACCTTGACGGTATATTTGATACTATTGCTATCGGTGTTCAGGAAGCTATTGAAAAGACTGTGGAAGGAGGGCGCTAATAATGTATCGAGTGTATATTGACGGGGTTCCTTACCCCGTGACTCCCTCTTCCATTGAGATTAAGTATGGCAATAAGAACACAACTATATCGCTGTTAAATGATGGCGAAGTTAATATACCTAAGGAGAAGGGGCTTACAGAGGTAAGCTTCGACCTGATGCTCCCAAATACCAAGCTTCCTTTTGCCTATTATGAGAATGAGTTTCTGCCGGCTTCGTACTTTCTTTATCTGCTCAGGGATTTAAAGGCAGAGAAGTCTGTATTTCAGCTTCTTATTCTGCGGTTTACCCCCGGTGGCGATATCCTATGGCACACCAATCTTACGTGTACGCTTGAGGACTTTTCTTTTACGGAAGATGCGGAGCAGGGGCCTGTCGTCACGGCTTCCGTTACCTTTAAGCAGTATGTGGATTTTTCAACGCAGACCTGCACTATTACGGAGACTGCAAGCAAGAAGAAGAAAAAGAAGAAAAAGAAGAAAAAACGCGCTTCTAAGAAGAAGGCTAAGAAGAATACAGTCTATACGGTTAAGAAGGGCGATTGTCTGTGGGCTATCGCGAAAAAGTATTATAACGACGGCTCTAAATATCCGGCTATATACAAGGCAAACAAAAAGGTTATTGATGCTCATAAGGGTGGTCCTAACATGATATGGCCGGGGGATAAGCTTAAGATTCCGGCGCTTAAGTAGGGGGTGTGATAATGCAGGTAGATTCTGAGTTAAGCATTTACAACTATGACACCAAGCTCTTGTATACGCCTAAAGTTATAGACGGTGTAACATGGACAACAGAACGGGAGGGCACACCGGGGCAGCTGGAGTTTAAGGTGTACTCTGATGACGTACTTAAGTTTGAGGAAGGTAATGAGGTAAGGTTTACCGTCAACGGTGAAAAGATATTCTTTGGATATGTTTTTACCAGAAAGTGGTCGAAAGACGGAGCGATATCCGTTACCGCCTATGATCAGCTTAGGTATCTTAAGAATAAAGACACTATAGTTTATAAGAACAAGACCGCTACGCAGCTTATCAAGATGATAGCCAAGGACTACGGGCTTAAGACCGGGGAGCTTGCTGATACTAAATATAAGATAGCTGCAAGAATTGAAGACAACACAACGCTTTTTGATATGATCCTGAATGCCTTATATCTTACTACTAACAACAAAAAGCAGATGTATGTGCTATATGACGACTTCGGCAAGCTTACACTTAAGTCTATAAAGGACATGAAGGTAAAAGCCGAGGATGGGTATCTTTTAATCAACGAGAACAGCGCGCAGAATTTTGATTATAAATCGAGTATCGATGAGAAAGTGTATAACCAGATTAAGCTTGTCTATACTAACGACAAAAAGAAGCGCAAGGTGTATATGGCGAAGGACTCTAAGAACATCGGCAGGTGGGGTGTACTACAGCTCTACGAGACCCTGCAAAAGGGAGAGAACGGCAAGAATAAAGCCAAAGCGATGCTTAATCTATATGACGTCAAAACACAGACGCTTCAGCTTAAAGACGTTACGGGGAACGCTTCAGTCCGAGGTGGCTCTCTTATAGCAACTCAGTTAGATTTTGGCAATGATGTCGTCATTAACAACTTCATGCTGGTTGAGAAATGTAAGCACGAATTTAAAGAGAGTGAGTGGTTTATGGATTTGACACTAAGAGGCGGTGATATTAATGCCTGATGCTTCTATGCTGATTAAACAAATACAAAAAATAGTCCTTAACACCTATCAGGCTTTACAGCCTTGTGATTTTCTAACCGGCGAAGTAATAAGTACTTCGCCTTTAAAGGTTCAGATAGAACAAAAGTTAGAGCTTACCGAAGAATTCCTGACACTGCCGGCTTCATTATCTGACCACGTTATAGAGGTGTCGACGCTTCCAGAGGAAGACCCGCCCGTTAAGAAGGAATATAAAGTCTATAACGGACTTAAGACGGGCGATATCGTCATACTAATCAGGCAGTCAGGCGGGCAACAATATCTAATACTCGATAGAATGGGAGGGATAGCATGATACCTTCATATGATGAGGACTTATCGGTTGATTACGATGAAGAAGACGAACCATCTTACACGTACGCCATGAACCTGACCGATGGTGAGATTATAGGAAACTGCGATGATATAAGCGCCATGGCGCAGGCTGTGTATAAGATACTGCACACGGAACGTTATGAGAATATTATATATTCCTGGGACTACGGAGTAGAGCTAAACGACCTGTTCGGGAGACCTAAACACTATGTTATCCCGGAGATTGAAAGACGGTTCACTGAAGCCTTGCTTGCGGATGACAGGATTGATTCCGTAGGGGGTTTTGAATTTAAAGAAGGCAAAGACAGAAGCTTAGCGGTAAGCTTTAATGTTCATACTGTCTTTGGCGATTTAGAAGAAGAAATGGAGGTGCAATACTAATGTATGAGGACATCACGTATGAAGTGATTTTAGACCGCATGCTTAATAGGGTCCCTGATACGATAGATAAGCGTGAGGGCTCGGTCATATATGATGCGCTGGCTCCGGCAGCGGTTGAGCTTCAACAGCTCTACATTGAATTTGATGAGATATTAAATGAGTCCTTCGCTGATACCGCTTCAAGGTCTTACTTAGAGCGTAGGGCGCTAGAGAGAGGCATATCACCAAACCCCGCAACTAATGCGGTGCTTAATGCTGTGTTTACATGGTCAGAGGATACTCCGCTGACTGCTGACGACTTAGTGGGTCAGAGATTCAGCATTGATGAGCTTAATTATGTTGTGACGGAGGCTATAGATGAGTCGTTAGGCTCCTATGCGGCACAGTGTGAGACCGCAGGAGCTGAGGGTAACAGGCACTTAGGAACCTTGATACCGATAGATTACATTGATGGGTTAGAGACTGCATCTCTCACATCCGTTCTTATACCGGGCGAGGATGAGGAAGATACAGAGGTCTTTAGAGCCAGATACTTTAATTCTTTTGACTCTCAGGCATATGGGGGTAACCGTGATGATTACCTTGAAAAAACCAATGCTATATCAGGCGTTGGCGCTACTAAGGTTGAGCCTGTCTGGAACGGCGGCGGCACGGTAAGGCTTACCATACTTGACAGTAACTATGACACAGCGTCGAGCACTCTAGTCTCTACTGTGCAGGAGACCATCGACCCTACGCTTGACGGTTCCGGATTTGGTATAGCACCTATAGGACATATAGTAACCGTAAGATCTGCGGAGTCTGTCACCATCAATATAGCAACAAGTATTACGTTTAAAGAGGGCTATGACTGGGAGACATTAAGGGCAGCCATAACGACTGCGGTAGACGACTATCTTTTAGAGTTAAGGCAGGAATGGGCAGATCTTACTAACGTGATAGTCAGGATAAGCCACATAGAGTCAAGGATAATGGCTATAGACGGCGTTGAAGATATCACAGGTACAACCATCAACGGTGAAGAAGCTAATCTTACAGTTGATGAGTTCGCTGTTCCGGTATTGGGGGCGATAACTAATGCTTAGGGAAGCTGATATATTAAGACATCTGCCGCCGTTCTTAAGAGAATATGAGGAGATGAAGCAGATTGCGGGCACTGAGAATCTGGAGCTGCAGTTAGTTTTTGACGAGTCCGAAGACGTAAGAGACGACATCTTCATATCCTCATGTAATGAGTACGGCGCATCAAGGTTCGAGAAAATGCTCGGCATAACTCCAAACCCTTACGATACAATCGAAGCCAGAAGGTCTAGGATACTTGTTAAGTGGAATGATGAGCTTCCTTACACATACAGGGCGCTGCTTAGTAAGCTGGACGCCTTCTGCGGGGTAGGATGTTACCGGGTAACACCGGACTTTAATAATTATACAATGACTATAGAGGTAAGACTCCCCTTATCAGGGCAGGTAGAAGAGCTTGAAGACCTGGTTAAGAAGATAATACCTTGTAATATCATTGTTAATCTCAATAATGTTATTGATCATGAGATTGACGGCTCTGCATATCAAGCGGGGGCAATCACCTCATGTATGAATAGAACAATATCATAAGGAGGTAGCAAAATGACTTTAACCATTACGAGTGCTGGTCAGGAGCTGATATCTGACCTGATCGCCGGTCTTGATACAGCGGTGTTTACTAAGGTACAAACGAGCAGTCATGATTACACGGGCTCATCTATAGAAGACCTGACATCACTTCTTGATGTTAAACAGGAGACATCCATATCAGGGATTGTCAAGAAATCGGAGTCCGTAATTCAGATATCTGTCGGCTATGATAATACGGAAGTTGATACGGGATACTATGTCAGGGCGATAGGAGTTTTTGCCAGGAACTCAAACGATGATGAGATACTGCTCGGCGTCAGCGTAGCTGATGATGTACCCGACTACATGCCTGCGTATAACGGGCAAACGGTAAGCGGGCTAAGCTATAAGATTAATGTCGCAGTTGAAAACGCAGCTCAGGTTACTATTGCGGTTGACCCTTCCGCAGTTGCTTTAGTGAGTGATCTTGAAGCAATAGAGGAGAAGGAGTTCCTGCGCTATTACGGTCTCTGTAATAAGTCGACAACAATAACCGATGACGGCGCTGACAAAGTCATAACAGAGACAGACACATCAGAGTCCGTAGTTGCTGTTACAACCATATCAGACGTATCGGGCGGAAAGCGGATAGTAACTGTAGTAACGCCGACTGTAGGAGAGTATAAGTGGACTAAGACGACGCTTATAGCAAGTACCGCAGACGGTAAGCAGATAACAGAATCATATGTTAAGGAGGCGAAGTCATGAGCGCATTTGCAGAGGCACAATATGCCATTGACGAAATAACAAACAAGATAGAAAATACGGGCTCTAATCCTACGATTGTTATAGTTGATAAATACGGTAATTTTGGTGGGGTTACTTTTACAATAACCGACGATAACGGATATTTCTCCCATGTGGTCGAATTCCCGGACGATGGTTCAACATCCATATCCGTTCCGGTTGAAGCATTAGGGGCTTGGAGCATTAGTTGGTCTGATGACGGAGTAGCTTATTCTCAGTCCATCGAAGTAGATACAGTAGGCGGAGTCATTTTCACGCAGTTTACTGCAACAATTAACGCCACTGTAATTTTAGGTACGGGTGCAACGATTAGTGCGACTGACGGAACACATACCTATACGGCTACGGAATCAGCAGGATCTGCCGCTATCGCCGTTCATGCAGCAGGTACCTACACCATAACGGCAGAGCTGTCGGGGGAGACGGGAGCCGTAACCGATACCGTTGAAGTGACTACAGACGGCGCTACATACACGGCTAATGTAGGATTTGCGGACGCGACGCTTGACAACAATGACTGGGATACAATCGAGGCTGTATCTGCTGCAGGTACGGCTGCAGAACTATGGGATGTCGGGGATTGTAAGGCTATTGCGTTATCTGGCACATGTGGAACCTTAGCACTAAGTGCTACTTGCTATGCTTTCATTATCGGTTTTGACCATAACGCCGAGATTGAGGGCAGAGGTATTACATTTCAGGGATTTAAGACTGCGGCAGAAAATGGCAAGGATATTGCATTATGTGATAGTTACTATAATCAGTATCAGAAGTACGACGGTACAAAGTATTTCCAGATGAATCATTGGGGTACTTCCTCTAACTACAATACCAACTACGGCGGCTGGGCTGCATGTGATATGAGATATGATATCTTAGGCTCGACGGATGTAGCACCGTCAGGGTACGGCTCTCAGAAGGCTACCAATGCGACAGGTAACGACCCGACAGATACTTGCGCTACCAATCCTAAGTCCAACACACTTATGTCGTGCTTGCCGGCTACACTTAGGGCGGTAATGAAGCCAATAACCAAGTGGACTGACGGCGTTGGTAATTCATCAAATGCAGCCGCTAATCTACGAGAGACTAAGGACTACTTACCACTATTAGCGGAATTCGAGGTACACGGTACAAGGACTTACGCTAATGAGTATGAGCAGACTAAGCAGAAGCAGTATGATTACTACAAGAACGGTAATCCGAAGATTAAATATAATCATTCAGCAACAACTACAGCCGTGCGTTGGTGGGTTCGTTCAGCTTATTGCGACAACGCGACGAGCTTCTGCATTGTCGGCACGAACGGGTCCGCGAACTATTACTATGCGTCCCATTCCCTTGGGCTGGCCCCGGCTTTCCGTGTCTGATCCTGAATCTTATTTAATCGAGGCGGCGTAAGCCGCCGTATAAAGCAAACTAAAGAAAGGAGGTAGTTCGCTATCTCGGTTTTAAAGAATAAGCGCCGCGATTCAAAAGCGGAGTTCGTCAACATAGCTAACCAGATATACATAGAGACATTGAATTTTATGTCGCGACTTTCTAATCGATATCAGAGGCTTATAGCGAGAGATATTATAGAACTTGCGTCTAAAGTCCTTGATAACTGCGAAGAAGCACAAGCCATTTTCCCGAAAGACGATGTCCGCAAGGAGCTAAGGTATAAGCATCTCCTTGAAGCTAGGGCTTCACTTATGGCTCTTGATGTACATATGTCTCACGTATATGAGCTTATGATGACTAACCCGCAAGGTTGTTTTATGAACTCCAAGGGCGACAGCTTGTCACCATCTGAAGCTACTCATAAGCTAGACAGTATGGCACAGTCCTTAGGAGAAAAGATTGATACCGAAAACAACCTTATACAGAAGGTTATTGCTTCTGATAAATCGCGATAAAGATATGGGTGTAGCTCTGTAAGCCCGTGAATTGGTGGGTTCGTTCAGCTAATTACAACAACGCGACGAACTTCTGCAATGTCAACACGAACGGGAACGCGAACAATAACAATGCGTCCAATTCCAATGGGCTGGCCCCGGATTTCCGAATATTTTTTAAACAGGTCGCTAGATATGACCTTCACGGAAAGGAGAGCTACTTCCCGGCTTAATGCCAAAACCGAACCTGCGATAACGAGCAACGGACGCTGCTTGCATTGCACGGAATGACGCGCCGTGTTTAATGTTGCTTATTTATGTCGGCTATCGTGTCGCAATACTGCCGATACGCAGGGCGAGCATTTAATATGACATCTGAAGAGCGACGAGAAGCAAGGCACCAAAGAAGAGCTCAAAAGCGCAAAGAGAACAGAATCAAGCGGATGCAGACAGCAGGCGCCGCTGAGGATGTATATTCATACCGGAATCTGTACAAATATGGTAAGAAGTGTTGTAACGGCGTCCGCTGGAAGCAATCAGCGCAGACATTTGAAATGCATCTGTTCTCAAGAACTGCAAGAGCAAGAAAGAGAGCATTATCCGGTAAGTATAAGCCTAAAAAGTATGTGCATTTTATGCTTAACGAGCGTGGCAAGATAAGGCCGATAGATGCTCCGCACATAGACGATAGACAGATTCAAAAGACCTTATCTTGTGAGTGTCTGTATCCTCTGTATCGTCCGGGTATGATTGACAACAACGCTGCTTCTATCAAGGGCGAGGGGCTTTCATATGCGCAGAAGCTTCTTAAGAATGATTTGAGAAAACATTATAAGAAGTACGGCAGGAATGGGTGGATTATTCTTACGGATATGCATCACTTCTTCCCGAGTGCTGACCACGGTGTTGTTAAGGCTAATCACAGCCTTATTGCTGACAGCACTCTAAGGCAGATAGCAGACGCGGTTACTGACTCAGGCGGCAATAACGGTAAGGGCGAACCGTTAGGCGTAGAGCCGTCGCAATTTGAGATGATATATCTGCCGTCGCCTATGGATAATTACATGACCTGTCAGGTGGGCTTATCAGGCTACGGTCATTATATGGATGACTTCTATATGCTTGTGCCACCCGATAAGGATCCTGGTGAGGTTCTACTGGTCTTTGAGAAATGGGCTAAGAAGCTAAAGCTTACTATGAATCCTAAGAAGACGCAGGTATTACGCTTTGGCAAGCCTTTTAGGTTTTGTAAGGCTAAGTACATCATCAAGCCTTCAGGGAAAGTTATAGAAAAGGGTTCAGCCAAGTCACTGTATCGGTGCGCAAGGAAGCTTAAGAAGCTAGAGCAGTTGATTAAAGGTGGAACAGCAAGTTATGAGGATTTAAGAAGTGTTGTGGTTTCGGGGATGGGCTACTATGGTCGATATAACGACCACGCCAAGGTACTTAAAGTCACAAGGCTGTTCTATTCTATATATGGTTTTGATTGTAGCGATTTAGCTACTTATAGGAGGTTAGACAATGAGATACATATGCGGGAAACGATTTAAGGGTGAAGGTCTTGCAGGGCATTTCAACATCCCTGCCATGTCAGTGTTAGAGACCAATGACATTAACCGTATTTGCTTCAACGGCAGAGCGGTTTGCGCTGATACATCAGAGACCGCCCATGATTACTTCGCTATAGATGAGGATAAGAACGGAACAGAGAGGTTCATCCTTACGCGAAAGATAAGGAAGCTCTTAGAGGGCACGAAAGATAAAATACATCTTAAGCGGTGGGGCTTAGTTATGGGTGATGGCATCTGTCAGAAGTACGAAAGGAAAGAGCACAAAGATCATTGGCTGTGGAGCGACGATTTTTACAAAGCCCCACTTGCTGATCTTGAATATATACTAAATCTTATTAAGGAGGGATAGCATGTTTAAGGTATTTGATGCTAAGGGCATATTTATCGGTTTTGTAAAAACGCCTAGATATGTCAAGAGAACCAAGAGCGGGAGCTTTGCCGAGTGCCCGAAAAAAGATGCGATGGGTATAGCCTTTAAAAGCGACTACTACGATGGAGCAGGAGCTGTTGAGGTAGAGGATGACATTCCGGTTGAAGATTTACGGGCAATCGTAGGTCTTGATGAGGATGCCACGGCAGACCTCGCTGATATGGTAGCGAGCCATGAGGACGCAATCGCAGAACTTGCGGAAATGATAGTTAATAATATGGAGGTGTAAATATGGTTAATTTTTACGTAAGACGAATCAGAGCAGGTAAGATGACTTTAGAGGAAGTGCCAGAGTACTGGCGCGATGCAGTTGAGGAAGCGCTAGGGGGCAAGTAGATGACAGGCAACAACCAGCTTATATCAGACTATATTGACCTGTGCGAACAACAAGCGGAGCTGATAGATATGCAATCGGCGATGATTAAGGCTCTTAACGAACAGATTAAGAACCTTGACGATGTAGTTAAGCAGCATTTGTACATCGAGGAGGTGGAAGGATGACACTAACAACAGGTTTAACACTCATAGGCTTCCCGTCGCTGTTCGTTGCAGCTCTTAGCATTATGGCGACTAAGCTAAAGCACAACAACGATATGACCAAAGCAACACAGTTAGGGGTGCAGGCGTTGTTAAGGGACAGGCTCTATAAAATCTACAGTCAATGTAAAGACCGTGGATATGCTACTCTTTCGGAACGAGAGAATTTCGAAAACTTATACACTCAATATCATAGCTTAGGGGCTAACGGCGTGATGGATGACATACGAAGTAAGCTTCTAGCTTTAGAAGTGGAGGATGATCTATTATGAAGAGCAACAAGATTAATGCAGGGACAATTGCCAGAACGATATGTTTGGCATTAGCACTTGTCAACCAGTTCCTGACGATGTCGGGGCACTCAATGATTAACATTGAGGATGAGACCATAACTGAGTTTATAAGCTTAGGCTTTACCATCGTCGCTTCAATCTGGGCGTGGTGGAAAAACAACTCTTTTACCGAGACCGCAATAGAAGCTGACAGATACCTTGAAGATTTAAGAGAGACTAAAGAGGCTTTGATTGCAAGAGAGGAGGATGCGAATGATAATTGATGTATCTGAGCACCAGGGTAAGATAGACTGGAAGAAGGTCGCTAAAGACAAGAGCGTTGAGGGCGCTATAGTCAGAATCGGTTACGGGCAGAATATAGCCGCTCAGGACGATAAGAGAGTGACCGAGAATATAGAAGGCTGTATTAAGTATGGCATCCCGTTCGGACTATACATATATTCATATGCGAAGTCTGTTGACTCCGTAAAGGGCGAAGCTGAGCACATACTGAGAATAGCCAATAAGTATAAGAACAAGATATCCCTGCCTCTCTATTACGACATTGAGGAGCCGGGTACGGGTTCCGGCAGTCTTACACGATTTGAAGCCTGGGCGAAACTTATCAAGGCAGCGGGGTATACTCCGGGATTATACACAGGCGAGTACTGGTATAATGCGTATATTAAAGCCGACACTTCATATACTAAGTGGATTGCCAAGTACGGAACCAATAACGGTAAACAGCAGACTAAGCCGAACATTAAGTATAAATACGACCTGTGGCAGTACACATCTAAGGCTACTGTGAGTGGTATCGCAGGAGGCGTTGATGCAAGTGTCATTATGAATAAGAGCTGGAAGAAGATTACGGAAACGGCGGAAGCTAAAAAATCTAAAACAGCGGAGGTGAAAGTTAAGGTGATCGCCAAGTCCGGGCTTAATTGTAGAGAAAAGGCTTCTACCAGTGCCGCTATCTTGGGCGCCTTTACTTACAACTCTAAGCTTACCCTTATTGAGAAGACATCCGATAAGTGGTGGAAGGTTAAGGGTAAAGACGCGGCAGGTAAGACCATAACAGGATATGTGTACAAACAGTATGTTGAGATCCTCTCGTAAGAGAGTACTCATATAAAATTCTCCTTTAAAAAAGTCGTTCTGACCGTCGAGTCAGGGCGGCTTTTTTTTCTTTGTTAATTACGCGCAATTTATCGCCCGAAATTATGTGTGTGTTTTGGGAAAAAAGTCGGAACTTGCTTTGCACTATACTTTGCAAAAGTTCTTAAAACCATTGGTTTTAGGGAACTCTTAATTCATTGGTAATGATGAGGTCACGGGTCCGACTCCCGTTGGAAGCTTTAAGGCGAAAACCCACTGTTTTCAAGGGTTTTCGCCTATTTTTATGACTTTGAAAACGAACAAAGTTTCTCGAACATATAGCGCAATTTTGGACTATTTTTGACCAAAAATGACACCTCACTTTGCACTAAACTTTGCAATAATTGTACGCAATCTAATTTAGGGGGAAATATCGGATACATAGTTTATGATTTTATGCAATTAAAATTTATAATAATGCCCCGGTAGAACGCCGGGGCAATTTCTAATATGCGGTTTTAAGATACGCTTCAAGTTTCGACTTGGAGTTACTCTTACCTGCGTCGAGCTCTGCGTACACTTCCAGGATAAGCCTTGTGTCCTTATGCCCCATAAGCCTTGCAGCTTCCTTGACATCTACCTCCGAGTAATAGAGAATAGTAGCATATTCATGCCTGAAGACATAAGGCGTGATATCTGTAGCCTTAACGGAGCTGTTACCGCCTAAGGCGTTGTTAATCTTCTTATATATCTTGCTCCAAAACCTTCTGTAGCTCGTCTGGCTCATCAGAGAGCCGTCTTTTTGAGTAAAGAGGTATAAATTATCCACCTCACTAATATACTCGCTCAATGGAGCTCTCAGCGGTTCTAGGATATCAACAACACGATTGCCTGCTTCCGTCTTAGGTGTTCTAAGCTCTGTTCGGTTGGATTCAAAAGCCGACGCCTTATTAACTGTGATAAGGTTACTCTTAAAATCTATATCGTTGACTGTTAAGGCTCTTACTTCCTCAGGACGCATACCCGTATACCATAAGAGGTAAATGAAGGCTCTCTCCTTCGGTGTAAAGTCAAGCGTCGGAATAACATCACGCTCTGCCTTAGTGAGTGCCCTTTTTCTGGTCGGCGGCTTCTTAGGGCAGTGGGCGTTCTTAGATACATTCCTATATACTAATCCGTCCTCAATCGCAGCTTCTAACATCTGATTAAGCATCAACTTGATTCGTCTCTGGATGTCGTAATGCCCGGAAGCGTTATTGATGCATATCTGGATATCAGACTTCCTTAGGTCCTTAAGCTTTATATCCAATATAGGCGTAAGGTGGTTTTTAAGGATATTCTGATAGCCGTGATAGGTGCTGTAAGACTTATCGGCTTTGTAAAGCTCTAACCACCTTTGCCCCCATCGTTCTACCGTAAACCCCTTATCATCGGCGTAGATTCCAAGATGTAAATCATTTCTAACCGCAGCCTTCTTCTGCTCCAGTTCTACCACGGTCTTGGCAGACAACCACTTGGTGGTACCGTCAGGAAGCTTAATACCGGCTCTGTATAGTCCGTTCTTTTGTTTCTTAGGCATCGTAATCATCTCCTTATAAAACGAAAAACGCCCCAGCATGAGCTATATGCTGGGGCATCTTTGTGAGCGCTTTGTTCACATCTGTCGTCACTTGTTTTAGTTCTTTAGAACTGAAATCATAATATAATATCCGACATCAACAGTCAAGTATCAAAACCCCATCTAAAACTCTACACATACCACATTCATGCTTCTCTTTGTGATTCGCCCCTTTTATACTTAGGATTGTAAGTCATACTCTCTACGTCTTCTAGTACCTTCTCCCTTCCTATACGGTTGAGCTCGTTAAAATTCTTTAAGAGCTGCTCTTCTTCGGGGGATGGAGGAGCTGAGGGCGCTGGAGGCTGTTCCTGGTTAAATAAATCCAAACGAGAACAACCAAGTACAGTACATATAGCGTCAAACTTTTGCATTCTTGGCATTTTTATGCCCTTGCACCAATTAGATACAGTGGCTTCACTGACCCCTATAGCGGTAGCAAGATCAGCTTGTGACATATTGTTTTTGGCTAGGTATCTGACTATGTTTTGAGAGATAGCCCTATTAATTTCTTTCTCTGTACTCATGTTCATCCCTCCCTGTTTCTTGATTATACACTAAAAGTAAAGTTTTATCAACCAAAATGTAAAAAAATTAACTTTTAGTATTGACACATCACTTAACTTTATGTTAAGATGCTTTTATCGAAGAGGAGGTGTAAACTTAAGCGATGGAATACAGAGTTAAAATGGCGGCCGCTCGCGTCAACGCTGGTTTAACGCAGGAGGACGTTGCTAAACAGATGAAAGTCTCAAAAAACACTATAGTCAACTGGGAAACCGGGAAAATAGAACCTAAGCCCGCCCAATTCTATATGTACTGCGAAATCTGCGAAGCTCCTCCAGAGGTCGTAGATTTCGTGAAAGCGTAATTTTTTTACGCTGAAACTTAACTAATAGTTAAGTTGTTTAAGCATCATCCAGGAGGTAAGCCCATGACCATAGCAGCAGCCAGCAATGAAATTAAGGATCTTATTAACAAGCATCACGTATACGGAGCCGAGGTTCTTATTAATGCTTTAGTAAGAGCCTGCGACGGAGAAGACTATCTTACCAGAGCCGAGGTACTAAAGCTTCTCGACTCCGCATACATAAAACTAAAGGAGGAAAAAGAAC